>Ga0272441_10001040_pt1 | contig 59897 bp, 41 predicted proteins | sample SSMProp6N_FD_193582 | JGI IMG/M metagenome (GOLD analysis project Ga0272441, IMG submission 193582) | Marine sediment archaeal communities from Little Sippewissett salt marsh, Falmouth, MA, United States - SSM-Prop-6N | ecosystem: Environmental > Aquatic > Marine > Wetlands > Sediment ...
GGGGCGCCGATGCGACGCTGACCGGGGTGCAGATCACCGGGGCCGGCACGGACATTTCAGTGGTGGCGGCCAGTCCGCTGACCGTCGACGAAGACGTGGTGGCTCCCGGCGCGGTCACGCTGGAGGCCTCCGGCAATGCGGGCAGCGCCGGGGACGATCTGACGCTGAACGCCAATGTGACCTCGACGGGGGGCGGGACGATCACGTTGCGGGCCGGCGATGGCATCCTTCAGACCAGCGGTGCGGTGGCAAGCAACGGCGGACCTATCGAAGCGACGGCGGATACCGAAAACGATGCGTCGGATGGAGATACGGCCGGCTTCACGCAATCGGGCGGCACGTCATTCGCCTCGTCGGGCGGCGAGATCGATGTCTCGGCCCATGGTAACGTATCGATCGCGTTGCTCGATGCCGGCGCGGGAAACGTCGAAGTGGACGCGACGGCGGGCGCCATCAACGATGCGACGGATGACACGGCTACCGACATTACGGGAGACGTCGTGACCCTGACGGCTCACGATGAGATCGGCGGCAACGTAACCGCCAGCCAGACGACCGACACTTTAGGGGCGCTGGAGACGTCAGCCGCAGCGCTACAAGCAATGTCAAACGATGCCGGGGACATCGTTATTGTCGAAGCCGATGCGGTCGAGCTGCGCAACGTCCAGGCAGAGTCGGGCAGTATCTACCTGGAGGCCACAAACGACGGAATGACCCAGGCCCCCGGTACGGCCATTCGCACCGGCGGTACTGCCACGACGACTGAGACTCTGACGATGATTCAGTCGGATGCCCTGGACCTGAGCGGCTTCACATTTGAAAACCAGGGCAATACGGCTCTTGTGCTGGAAAGCACGGCGGCATCCGTGACCGTCGACGACAGCGTCCTCGCCAACGCTGCGGATCAGTGGCAATCCATAGAGGCAAGAGCCCAAAACGGGATTACGTTACTGGGCGACGGGAGTATTACAACCAACGCGCTGACTTCATCTGGAGAGGCCGGATCGACGGACGACGACATCGTCGTGCGTTCAACCAACGGCCATCTTATCGTGCAGGGAGATATCAGTGCCACCCATGGAGGCGTTGCCCTTGTCTCCGAAAACGGCGGGATATACTCGACCGCAGCAGGCGATCCGCTGGCACACAGCATAAAAGGCTACTCGGATCACGCCGTCGGCATCGGTGTTGACTTGGATCAGTACGGGCTCTCCCCGGAGAACCCGGGTCTGGCGGCAATCGTGATCATCAGCTATGAATCTCTACATCTCGGCAGCGCCGCGGAGCTCGTCGCGAAAGGTTTCTATCACCTTGATCTCGAAGGCGAGTACCAGGACCCGGCCAACGAGATTCTACCCGAGCACGACGACCGCGAGCCGACGATGCTTGAATTTGAAGGAGCCAGGGCGGGTGATCGGATCGACATCGCGATTTATCTCGCTTCTCGGGATCAAGACGCGCAGGCCGGGCACAATGTCACCCTCAATGCCGGAACGGTGAGTATTGAACCGACGCGGCCCGAGGGGATTGGGACTCTGGTCGTGGATGCCTATGATACAGTCTCGTTCGACGACGCGTTCAAAAGCTATCTAAGCTCGAACAGCAATCTGCATAGAATCGAAGTTGTCTCGCGCATAAGCGACACTCTGGACGATGCCCAGAATTACACACCGACGTATCCTCTCGACGACAAGCTTCCTTACGCGTACAATGCTGACAGTATATTTGACGTTTGGACAAAGCCAGCAGAATCCCCAGAAGCAACGGAGTTAAATAAGGTGTATTTGTTACGCGGTCCCAAAGTTTCTGCTTCCGGCTCCGTTTTGGTTCGCGCAGAAGAGCTTGCCCGTGCCGAGGTTGCTCCGTTGCCGCCTGTGGGATCGCCGCCGCTTGAAGAGGAGGAGGAGATTCCGGTGCCGAAGCGCGATGCAGCGGCGGAGATCGAGGCGAAATATCCCGGTCTGCTCAGATTACCCGTTCCGAATGGCCCGGCACTGGCCTCGGACGTTGTGTTACGGAAGATAGCCGAACATATCAAGGCATTGGATGCGGTCCTGCAGGAGCACCAAAACCGAGCCATTGCAGTGCTGGGCGAGCGGGCCGGCGAGTGGTTGGACGTCACCTGGGATGCCGAGGGGATCGCCAGATTTGAAGAGCAATTGGCCGCCGATCCGGCTCTGGCTACCTGGATGTCGAGCGCCTTTGACTTTGTTCGGACGGCCAAGGTACGCTGCGGCCACAGCGACGACGATTCGATTGGTTTCTTCTCCCAGCATCTGACCCTCGCCAGTGACGACGCGTTCGATGTCGTAGACGCGTATTTGCGTGAGAAGCTCGCGTCGATGCACAGCATGTAAGCCGATATGTCATTGGGTGGGGGGCACGACAACGACGCGAAACCCAACGTCCCGGCTGCTCTTGGTGGAAGGGTGCTGCAGTTCGGCCTCGACCTTTGCGTGTTCGGGTCCTGACAAGCAAGACCCCCCGCACAGAACATAGGTTCCCGTATTCGTCTCGCACCATTCCCAGGTATTGCCGAGAAGATCGCAGAGATCCGCCCGGTCATCGCTCGGAACCGGACGGGGAAGATAGGTGTTGCTTCTCTCGTCGCGATCCACAACTTGATTCGGGTCTATTGGGCCCTCGGGGAGCGTCGCGAAGTTGGCCGGATTGAGCGCGTCATCACAGTAGGCTTGGTCCGCGGCGCCCAGCGGGGGAGATTCCGTAGCGCCGTCCGGCTCCAAAGCGAGGAATTGTCTCCACTTGTCAACAGCTTCCAGCCATTTCGCCCCTCGTACGTGCGAATTCGTGACGTTTCCGTACGCCGTAGCATGACGGTGCCATGAAGCTCTTGGCAAACGAACGACCGTTTCATCCAACCACTTGGCATAGGCTTCGGCACCGAGAACAGTGATCCAAATGACCGGATGTTCTTGATATTGCCGCTCGACTGTGAACTGCCCGCCAGTGTTGCGAATACGCAGACATCCTTGATCGACGGCCGCAGCGCGATGGCGCGCGATCCAGACTTCTCGCGTCTGGCTGTCTCTGACCGATCCTCCGGAGCGACCGCCTATGGCCTTTTTGTCATTGAGGAATCTGGCGTACTGGGCGTTTGTGATCTCGTGCAGGGCCATGTAGAAGGGGGGGATATTTTGGGCTGGGTCACCCGGAACGAAACGCAGTCGGAGGCTCGGGTCCGGTTTGAAGCGGATATACTTCGGCCAGCCGAAGTTCTGAGTGTCGCTCTCCTCGAGACTTCGTGCGTCGAAGAAGTTCTCTTTGAGCGTGGCGTCTTGCTGCTTCTCGAATTCGCGCAGGTTGGCAAGGGACACCGCGTTGAAATCGTTCTTGTCATACGCAACCGGTTCGAAGGCGCCGAGTTCGAGATCGGTCCTGAAGGCGAGCTTTGCATCTGCGATCTCAAGGTATTGGCAGTATGCCGGCCTGATATGCGAAATGATCCGATCCTCCAGATCGGGCACATCCTTGCCCCACAAGTTATGCCACGTTTTGATCTTCTCCTGATGTTTCGTTATTGCCGGCCAGCCCTTAATCTCCTTGAACCTCGCGTCGAGCTCGTCCAAAGCCGTCCGGTCCCCTTCAAGAAGCAACGTGTCGTTTGCATCCTGGCTGTCTTCGATACCCTCGACGATCATCTCCCGGAACTCGCTGATCTTGGTCTGCCACGAGTTGGGGTCCCGCGGGTCAGTGATGACAAGATAGTTGTTCTTGACTTCACCCAGCCAGGCGCGCATCGCGGTATCGGTCCTGCCCACGTTATCGGCAAAGATGTTGTCCTGCCCATTCGGGTCCGTGAAGGTGCTTGTGTCGTACCGCCCGTTCTGCCAGTTCGGATCGACCACAAAGTCGCCCAGCTTTTCGGCAAGCTGTTCCAGCGCATCGAGATCGTTCAAGCTCGCCTCTCCAGGCGGCTGGAGTGCCGCGAACGCCTTAAGCGTCTCGTCCTTCTGCGTGTTGGCACGGATGATCTTCTGGTGACGTCTGAAACTCTTCGATGCGAGCATGACGCGTAGCTCTCTTTTGCGATCTTCTTCAAGCGAGCCGAAGCGTACAGCAAGATCCTCCTGAATTCCTCTCTCCGTCTCCCAGTCCTGGGTCGTTGACGGCCAACTGCCGTCGGCTACGCCAAGCTGATGCCAGGCGGCATAGATCGCTTGCGCCGGCGAGTTGGTGTCAGTGGCAATGCCTATAAGCTTCGCTCGGTTGGCGGATTCGATCTCCCGGAGAGTTTCGATTCTGTCAGTCAGCTCTTTCAAGGCATCGCTGATCTCCGGCTCGCCGCTGATATACTCTTCCCATTTCTGCCACAGCGCCGCGACAGTCCGAGCGTCCTGGACTTCGGGCTCGAATTCTTCGCGATACCGATAATACAGATCGAGGTGGCCCTCGATTGTGTTGAACGCCACGACGAGAGCGCGCAACGTAGTCCGCAGATCGTTGACGGCGGTGAATTCATCGCGACACTGCTCGGTGAAAGCCCCGTCGTTTATGTCAGGGACTCCGTCGCGCAGCGGAATCTCCGCAAGGATTCGCTCTGTCGCTTCACGCCTGTGCCGGTGATAGAATGGTTCGATCTTGTCGTCATTTGGGTCGGACCGCAGCTTCAGACCGATCTCGACGGGCAGTTCACGATGCAGTTTCCGGTCGAGGCTCACAAGGCCGCTTTCCACGGCTCCCATTTTTCTCCGCAGATCTGTGTATTTCTCCGCATAATCGGCGCTGGTCTGCTTGATGTCCTGGTATTTGTCGCTATTAAGCAACGCATCTCGGAGGGCGCTCCATTTGTCCTCCACTTGTTCCAGCTCAACGTCCAACTTCGTTTTCGCTATGCGGTCTCGATAGGCCTCCACCGTTTCGGCGGCGGCTTTCACCCTGCGCTCAATCTTCAGCAACTCCGGCATATGGGCATCGAGCGCGGCCTTGATAGCCAGTTCTTTTTTGACAATGGTTTTCCCAGTAGTGAGTATCTTGAAAGCAGGCGTGGATTCAAACGCGGCAAACTCTCGATCGCATTGGTCGGCCTCTTCGGGGTTCGCTGCTTTGGCAACCTTCATCAACTTCTTGATATTGGCAACGGAGGCGCGGAACTTGCCGCGCGGATCCGGTATCACACAATACCCTCGCATCGTTTCGAGACGGTCTCTGAACGTTGCTGCCGTCGGCGACGCCGGGGGAACCTGCTCATCATCTTCGGAGAATTGAGCTTTGTCGAACTTCTCGGGATCCGCCCATGTTTCGGTGAGGAACTCAGCAAGTTCGCCGGCGAGACCGTTGACGTCCTGGCTTCCCAGCTTGTTGCGGAGTTCGGCGAGACTGTTGGTGACGGCCTGTTCCATTGCGTCGGGCTCGAACGGAAGTGTCTTTCTTTTGTCTTCGTAGTCGGCAGGCGGGCCCGAACGGAGTTGCATTCGGACATAATCGTCAAACCGGGCGAGAACGGGATCCTGCGAGCCCGTAATGGCCTTTACGTCGCCTTGGACTTTCCCCCACAGGGCCTCTATGTCACCGAGGATCGCCCTGCTCCGAAGCGCAAGGATTTTGTCCACGTTGTCTCCAACGGGCTTGTTGGGTTCGGGTTTCGGCGAGTGCACCAGCAGCGTCAGGTAGTCGGCGGGCTCTTCCCACTGACGTTGCCGAAACCGGTTTGCCGTCTCGTCGAGCTGGACAAGCAGAGGCCATGGATTATCCGAATTGGGATCATTGACGTCGAAAAAGGCCCTAATCCTATAGATGGCATCAAGGGCTTTTGTCGTGCCCTTGTTTGTGACCTTAGGGGGGGGCTTCTTCTTCACGCTGGCAATGGTCTGGCCGAAGTCATACAGGTATCTCGCTGTCTCAATCTCGTCTAAGATTTGGGCCAGGTTGCGGTCGTTTTGTTTGCGCCATCGCTTCTTATAGTAATAGGAGTCGTCCTTGTCTTGTTGATAGTTCTCCAGATCTTCGAACCAGTCCGTATACGCCCGGCACAATCTCTCCCACGTAACCTCGTCGGGTGGCTTCGGCTTCAACAACATGAACAACACGACGGCCAGGACAATGACGACCGCCCCGGCCGCGACCGGCCAGTGGTACCGACGAGCGGGTTTTGCCCGCGCGATCTGAGCCAGTTCTTCGGCCACCGTCTCGAGGGTGATCGTGCCCGGTGCGACGGCGGCCTTGAACAAACGATTGCACAGGTTTCTCCAGGCGGTCGCCTGTTTTCCCAGGCGGCGCCATTCTTGCGAATCCGGGGCCTGCCAGCCGTCCAGGCGCGGCGACGGACGGTGCACCACGAGTTCATAGATGAACTCCGCCACGCCCAGCAGGTCGGTGTCCCAATGCACGCTCGTATCGACATATTCGTCCGGAAGGGGATCGCACAGAACGACGTTCCGCTGCGAGATATCTCCCGTTCCCCCGACCAGAACATTCGCAGCCTTGAGGTCTCCGTGGGGGCGCCTGCACGAGCACTTCAGCTCCATGAGGCCTTCGACCACGGCTCCGATGACGACACTCAAGTCCGTGCTGTTGAGCTTCAGACGAAGGTCAATCAGCCGCCGCAGTGAGTGTTCATGCCGGTTGGTGACGTAGAACGCTCCCTCTGCCGTGGAACCGTGCTGATGGATCGGCGCCCAATGCGGCGCTCCGCCGGCAGCGACCTTGTGCTGGACCGCGGCGCTTTTGAGAAACAGCTCGATTTCCGTCTTTGCCCGCTCTCCCTCCAGCATGAGCGCGGGCGGCTGGAACACTTTGATGGCATATCTTTCCGCCGTACTGTCGGGGGTCCGCGCACTGTAGACGACGACGTACCCCATCCGGTGAATCTCGCGGACGGTCTCAAAGCGGCCGAAAGTCGCCATGTACCTGCTACCTTACCTCAACTGACCGATGGAGGTGTTACTCTTTCGTCTTGGGGACGGTGCGCACTTCCACGGCGCGGCTCTTGATGACGATCTCGATTTCGCTCTGCCACCCCCAGTCCTTCGAGTCCAGGGCGGGCACCTCCACGCGCCTGGCATCATTATTGCCCGGTAGATCGTCAAATACACCCGGCAGGTCCGCCAGAACAAACAGGTATTCCGCACTGCGGCCTTTCCACACCTTTCTCATGGGTTCTTTTTTGCCGAACACTCGTTTGCACGGCTCCTGTCCGAAGCGAATTACGTGGGTGTATTCCTTCGCGTTGGTGCGGCGCTCGTTTTCCGGCTCCCAGTATTCGCTCATGGGCATACCTGCCCACCCCTCCCTTTCATATCGCGTAACACCGACGAGGTGGACCTCAACCGATTTCTTGCAGACATCATCGGTCGCCGTTATGTTGATCGTTCGCTTGATTGGGGGAGTGCAGCCGCAATTCCCCGTTAGAAGACCCCCGGCCAGCAACGCGATCATCAAACTTCTCCCGCGTCTCGTGTTCATAAGCAGCTCCTTCAACTCGTCCAACCATCCGATTTTCGTATTCGTTCGTTACGCCAGGCCCGAGTACGGTTCACGTCCACTCAGGTCAGGAACTTCTGCAGCACGGCGTTGATCTCCCGGTTTGCCTCCCAGTCGGTGACGACGAGGCTCCGGGTCCGCCGGATCAGACCGCGCACGTCCTCAAGCGTTCGGTCAAAGATCTTGTGCAGGCCCCCTTGCGGGGCGTCTCCGTAGTCCTTGCATTGACGGTAAGGGCCCGGTCCCGGGAACATGCGCAGAACCATCGCCAGCGTCGTCGGCCACAAGGGGGCGGGTATGTACTGAAAGGCCTCGTCCGGCGTCATTTCATCGACGGTCAAATGCTGCGGGCCGAGAGCTTCGCGCCAGCGCGGGTCGTTGTCGAACGCCTCGTTTATTCGCTGCTCCATGTCGACGGACCCGTCCGCCTCCGTTTCACTTTGGCGCAGAAGGCTCAGTGCCTCATCCACAACGGTCGGCACGCTGTTGGCTTGATCGACCAGGAGGATCCTCAAGGCCACAACCGCCAGTGAGTAAAGGTCACACGGACTGCTCAGAAGTGGTATCACCTCAAACAGGACATCCGCCATGGGGACCCCTTCGGCCTGACGCAGGTGCGCCAGCGTGGTCTCGTCTATGCCCTGGGCCACCGTTCGGAAACGCCACTCGCCGGCGGTCAGGGCCGAATCCGTTTCGAGATGTGCGTACAGGTTAATGTCGCCGCATGCCAGGGCCAGTCGAAACCAGGCCAGATCGTGGCGCGCCATTTCGAGTCGCTCCTGAGTCGCAAACGTACCCTCAACTACGGTCGGGCCCCGCTCATCGGCCGAGACCTGCCGAATCCGAATGGAGGCCCGTCCGTGGCTCGGCAGAGAACTCTCCAGCGGACGGTATACCGACGTTCCACCGGCCTGGGAAGGCAGGTAATACTGAAAATCGCTTTTCTCTATCGCCAGCGGAACGGCGTCACCGGGATCGTTGAGCGCGACTCTGGCAGTCCAGAAGAACGGTAGCCCGCCCCCGGGCGCACCCAATTCAACCCGCCAGCTCTCGGGACTGAGGTTGAACAGCGGTCTCTGCAAGTGGCGGACCAGAGAACGCACCGACGAGACGACGTCCGCCAGCAGCCTGAGCTTCAGATGGAACGTCTCGAGCAGCCGGCCGGACCGGCCCTGCGTTTCCAGAAAGAGCCAGCCTTCCTCTGCCAACATGCTTTGATTTGCACCAAATGCATTGACCGGCTCGTGAAGATCCAAAATGGACTTCCCATGCCTCAACCCGTCCCACGGCTTACCGCTGAGGACATCGATAAACGTCTCCAGTCCCGTGGGAACGTATCTCTTGACCAGCATGAGGCGGGCTTGCGGATTCAGAGGAATCATCGTCGCAGCATCGCCGCAGATATCCGACATCGGCTTGGTGGACTCGTTGGCGGGGGCGCCGGGCGTAACCGGCACGAACAGTGACTCGGCGCCGAGTTCCGGCAGATACCAATAGCGATGTAAGGAGCCGCCGTAGCCCGGCAGGCCCTTGTCCTGCAACAGACCTTCATCCGTGCACAACCGCCATACCGCCCCCGATTCCTCCTCCATCGGGTGCGCCGGAGAGCGCCCGGCCATATCGAGAAACATGGGCCGGGGGTGCTCACATTCCCACCTGGTCGTCACGATCGACAGCGCCTCGGTCTCGTCGAATGCCCGGCACTGCTGCTTCCAACGCTCGTCGAGAACGCGATTCGAAAGCGCCTGAGCAGCCGCCGGCAGAACTTCCTCCAGACCGCCGCCGTTCTGAATCCACAACTCGAGCCACTCCTGCACCCTGTCGGCCCCGTCAACGAGGCATCCAAGGAAGATTCGTGCATTTACTGTATCGCGCAGAAGCACGAGGTGGCCGGCCACGGGGTCCGGCTCAATTCGGACCACAACGCAGACTCGCATCTGCGCAGACCGCTGATCCTCAGAAACGGCAATGGCGATGTACCCTTCGGGCAAAGTTCTGGGTTGGTTTCTGGTATCAGCAAGCGACATGGCTAACGTACCTTACGACTGTCGACTGAAACTACTGTTCGTTGGACAATCCGCATACACATTTCGATGAAAGAGCCGTTCAAAGTCACCTGGCGCTCATTCTAAAGGCTGGAATGGTCGTGTCAAGCACCATATTGGCGTTGTCGCGTCGCGGTTTTCTGCCGGGCGGTCGCACACAGAATGCCTGGTCCTTGCAGGGACCGCTTCGTTGCGTTACGATCATTGAGGAACTCCCGGCGCCCGGGGAAGACCCCGGAGAGCACCGAGATCGACGACTTTTTCAGGCAAACCGATGAACCAGGTTCACGCTGCGGAGTGGAAAGCTATGTCCATGCCAATTGCTTCCGGAAGAGTCAATTTCGAACTGGGTACGCAAACGGCATTCGCGCCGGCAAAAGCGACCCAGGGATCTCCTTTTTGCATCGCCGTTCTTGCCGACTTCAGCGGTCGGGACAATCGCGGCCTGTGCCAGAGCGGTCCGCTCCTTGCGACCCGGAGGCGATACGCCGTCGATATCGACAGCCTGGACAGCCTGCCCGGCTTGATGGGCTGCGAGCTTCGCGTGCCCCTCGGCGGCAACGATGCCCCTCGCATCGTCCTGCAATTTCGTGAGTTGGACGACTTCCACCCCGACCGCATTTTCGGCCGGCTCGATTTCTTTCGCAAACTGGAAACCACCCGAAAACTCTTGCAAGACCCGGTGACCTTCGGCGCCGCCGCCGCCGAGGTGCGCTCCTGGCTTGCCGGTCCGCAGGAACGGGAAATTGAACCATCGGACGCCGCGGCAGCGGAAAGCGGTCGTGCGCCTGACGAGTCCGACGCTGAAACGATCGGACGCTTGCTGGGAAATCGCCCGGGCCCGGAGCCGTCCTCTACGCAAGCGGGCTCTTTGGCCGATATCGAATCGCTCCTTCGTGACGTGGTAGGACCGTACATCGTCCCGGCCCCCGACCCACAGCAGAACGAGCTGGTCGCGCAGGTGGACCAAGCGATCGGCGGCCCGATGCGGGCCATTCTGCACGATCCGGATTTCCAGGCTCTGGAGGCCGCTTGGCGCACGTTGCACTTGCTCGTCAGCCGCCTGGAGACGGACGAAACGCTGAAACTCTACGTCATCGACGTGAGCAAAGCGGAACTCGCGGCCGATCTGGGCTCGGGCGATCCGCTGCCGGCCACGGGCATCTACAAGCTCCTCGCCGAGCAGAGCACGGGTGTGCCGGGGGCAGAGCCGTACGCGGTTCTGGTCGGCGGCTACCAGTTCGACCAGACCGCCGAGGACGTTGCTTTGCTCGGACAGCTTGCGCGGGTCGCGCAGGCCGCGGGCGCGCCGTGGCTGGCGGGGGCCGATTCGCACTTTGCCGGCTGCGCCTCGCTCGCGGTCACGCCGGACCCCGATGATTGGCAGTGGCAGGCCGATCCGGCCGACGTCCGATTGTGGCAGGAGTTGCGGCGCTCCCCCGAGGCGGTTTACGTCGGGCTTGCCTTGCCTCGTTTCCTCTTGCGCCTGCCGTACGGCAGTGACACCGATCCTGTCGACCGCTTCACCTTTGAGGAATTCGCGCCTCTTGCCGGCCACGAGCAGTATCTGTGGGGCAACCCTGCGACGGCGTTCGCGTGCCTGCTGGCGACGGCCTTCCGCGAGTACGGCTGGAATCTGACGGGCGGGCTTGGCTCCGACCTCAGCGGCTTGCCAATGCATACATACACCGGTGATGGTGAAAAGCAATCCACGCCCTGTGCAGAGACCCTCCTCTCCGAGCGAGCGATGGATGTCCTTATCGGGAAAGGGCTTATGCCGGTGCTTTCTATCAAAGGACGGGATGCTGTTCTGCTCCCGCGATTTCAGTCGATCGCAGAACCCCTCTCTCCATTGGCCGGGCCCTGGCGGTAGGGCAGCAGCAGGCGTCAGCCGCCAATCATGACGGTAGGACAGCCGGCGACGATTACTCCGCCGTGAGCCGTGTTGTCGCCCATACGGGCGGCTGGTTTGTTGCCGATGAGGACGGTCGCTGAGCCTTTAACAATCGAATCCGGCGGCCCAACGCAGGTGGCCATATCGCCTATGCACGCGGCCGGCTGGCCGCCGATAAGAACCGTCACGCAGCCCGGAGGCAGAATCGGGCCTCCCACGTGCGGCTTGGGCCCAACCGGCGTCGGGTCCTGCATCGGACACGTATGCATATCACCAACTCGTGCTCCCGGAGGCATTGTTTTTCCTTTCCGCTATAAATACGTCAGTTTCTACTGCCCTTTTGCTTCGACCACGTCGATTGTCACGACGTTCGACTTATATTGCCTGAACTCAATGTGAACGTTGTACCGGGCCGATTCGTGCGGAATCTTGACAAAATCGGCAAGATTCGGATTAAAATACATACCTACATCGATCCCAGCGACCTCCTCTTCGGACAACGGTTCTTCGTCGAACGGAGGTGGCGCTTCCGGGCTTGGGTCGAGCTCAACGATCTCACCCGAATAGACCGTTCCAGTGGAACTATTGACCGCGACAATTCTCATCGGTTTCTCAGGCTCCACAGAAGCGCTTACACGCGAATAGCCGCAAATCGGAATAGCGGCGAAAGCACCGCTGGCGCCGACGGCGTCCCCCTGTTTGAAAGTGACCATCTTCGGCGCTCGAATGACAACACCTTTCCAATCTCCCCCGGGAGGCGACGGCGAACATGGATATTGCTTGTTTGCGTTCAGTTGTACTTCCTGGAACATACTATCGTCAATCTCCATAACACTGTCCTTTTCACGTTGTGGTTGCGCGGTGCCCCCCGATTTCAGTGGGGTCTTCTCGCAGCCCACCGATGCCATCACCAAGATTATGGCGCATGGGAGTACTTTGCGAATTCCATGGGTTGTGCATTCCATTTTCAGAACAGACCCCACCCTTCACTTATATCCTGTTTTCTTACGGCCGGCGTGCATTTGTCACAAAAAGCCGATTTTCCATTGGTTGCGCCGTACATGACACATTGAGAGCTCGCCCCGTCACCAGGTTTATTGTACTTGGCCTCGCCATCAGGCAAACCCTTATAGCAATGGGTGCCGACATGTCCTTTTGAGCTATCGTAGAGTGTCTCTGTCTTGTCCGGCTTCTTTCCCGTGCCATCCGGCACCATGCCGACTTTGTGTCCCATTTCGTGTATCAGCGTCTGATTCATGGAGGCGGTGTCGTCCGATTGCCAGAAGGCCCTTGTACAAATACAGATCAAATTCCCACCGCCATACGACAACCCACCCCTGAATCGGTTTACCCAGTTTATCGTCAGTCTGATCTTTCCGGCCCTGACCGGGTTATATGAGGACAAGCCGAGAAACCGGCCAATCTTCGTGCCAATGCCAAGCTTCAACTTAATATTGTCGACTTTGATTCTCACTTTGTTGCACCTGTCAGGATAGGCATTATTTGAAGGGACCGCCGTGCAGTTGCTTTCATCGATAGGTACTACTTGTCCTGTCGCGTTATCCTCGAACTGTGCCGAGACAAACCATCCTTCGCCGGAGACCAGCCCCTTCCACAGATACTTCCTTCTTCCGTCCTGTACGAGTGAGACTGTTTTGTCAGGTTGTCCCGGACCGACGGTCTGGTTCCAACTCCGTTCGATACTTCCGTCCATGACAGCAAGATGATCGGTATATGCGATGGCAACTACATAGGGCTGTTTTGTAGGTCCCGTACTGCAGGAGAAGGCTTTTCTGGCGGCATTTTTGAAAGCGGTGGTATCGTCCTTGGAGTTGCTGATGTTTTCGATATGCTCCATGTTCACCCGACTCAGCCCTGCAAGGGTTATATTATGTTTGGCGAATTCCGTTTCAAAGGTTGCCAAACTTGCCGGGGCGACAACATTGGCCGAATCCATTTTCAATTCCTGGTAGTAGATCAGCCGGTGCGTCTGTATCGAGTTGCTTTTGACAGGAGGGGTCTTGTATTCATCCTCGGCGACCAGGGTGTAATCGTCTTTTCCTGCGGCAGCGACAAAGAGATCTCCAGGTACTATCTTCGTTCCGTCTGCGTCCGTGGTATATTGTTTTTCACTTGTTTCATACTTAAAGTTGCCATTTCTTCCCTTTTCCGCGTTGGAATAGGCAACATTGTTGTTTCCCGTCTCATACTTGACCTTGAATTTATGCGAGCCGTTCTGGTTAAAACGAACTTTCACACGAGGTTTCTGCGACAGTCGGTCAACGTTGAGAACATGCGTTCCGTCCACCCATTTCGTTTCTCTCGGCAGATTCACAAACTGCTTCCCATTGGAAGCGAGTTCGGTATCGTCATCGCCATCGAGGAATTGCACTGAGACTATTTTGGGTTTTTCTTTTTTCTTCTTCAGCGGACACTCTTGCTTTGTGCTGCCGGTCTTCGTCCGGGGCTTCTTGTCGGCATCTTTCTTGGCGTCCACAAACTTGTCATAGAATTTCGCCTTTTGTTTGACGGAGCTTTTTCCCGGGGCGAATCTGTCCTTTTCACTCATGCTTCATATCCTTTGGCTCGAGCTTGATGCCCGCAGCCGTCTCGATATTCTCCAATGCCGCATCATACAATTTATCCGTTTTCTCGTGAGGTCTGTCTTTCAGGGACTTGTCGCTGAGGATTTGACCGGCCCAGGGCAAGTTGGGATCTTTGTCAAAATCCGTTCCAAACACAAACATAACGTCCGTGTAAATGCAAATATCGCGTTGGGAAACAATGTCATAATCCGCCGCACGCTCCATACCGTAACGAATCGTCGCGCGCGTTGCTTCGGCGCCCAGCGCCTTGCATTCTTCAGGAAAACATTCGTTCAGATGGATCACCATGCCATCCTCGAACCTCTTGAGGGCGACTTTGGCCAATTCGTCATTCTGCTCTTTGCGTATTCTCAGCATGTTTCCTCTGCCACTTAGCGAGGTTCCGTAAGAGACACTTTTTCAATTCGAGCTTTCTTACCGTCTGACAGAAAACGCAGGAGGACGGATGGGTCTTCATCCTCAAGTACGTAGGAGCGTATTGGCCCGAAGACCATCCTTGTTTCCTCGGTATTGCAGGTCGGCAAGTATGCCCTCAGCACACGTGGATCATAATAGCGAAAATACGTGGGTTTGCCGTCGGGATCGTACGCCATCAAGAACTTCCGAAAGTGCTGACGAAGCGCTCGAATATCAACTTCAACCGAAGTCAAAGCAAAAATGCCCCAATGATTGCCCCAGCCTGTCTCGCACACCAATTGAGTAAACGCGTGGTCGTGTTCGAGTTTGACCAGATAGGGTGCAACCGCGGCCATATCGGGCTCGAGTTCACCGCGATACAAGCACGCATGCTCGGGTTTGAGTTCCCAGAGCGTCTGAGGCAGGTGCGGCACCGAAGCGCCGTCAAGAACCGTGTGAACATGGGTCCCCGTCTGAGAGAACAGGTGTTGCATCAGCAACTCGGTCATGATTTATTCTTCCCCAGCTCTTCGCGTTCGGCTGACTCGTCAGTCACTCTGGTCCTTCTTCGCGGCTTCACATTGCTCACAGAACGGCGTTCCATCATCGGCTGCCTGCTTCATCACTGTCGCCTGCGAGCCATGGGTCACGGGCTCGGGCGGCCTGGGGGCGCGGGGCGGTTCGGACACCTCGCCCGGGTCGGCTGTGGCAGCCTCCTTGGGGAGCTTGGCGGCATCGGGCGAACAGCCTGAACCGGCACCTGCGGCGCCGCCGCTGTTGAGCATGATCATCGGCCCGGAGATGGACACCCCGGCGGGACCAAGGTCCACAAACGAGCTGCCGGCTTTTATGGACAACTGCATGCCGGCCTCTATGATCACCTTCATTCCACCCTTGATATGAACCTCCATGCCAGCTTCGAGAGCGTGGTTCATGCCCACCTTCTGCTGCATATCCATCCCGGCCTCAACGGAGACCGTCCCGTTGATCTTCTCGTTCTGATCTCCCTGTACGGTCAGATGCTTGTCGCCATCGACCTGTTCAAACTGATCGCGTTTGACGATAAGATGTCGATCCCGCCCTTCGAATTCCAGACAGTCGTTTTTGACTCGGATGTCCTGGTTCTTTTCGGCGTGAATGAATACCTGCTCCTTGCCTTTCTTGTCATCGAAGCGAATTTCGTTGAAGCCTTGGCCGCCTTTGCTGGAATTGGACTTGATGGTGGAGAGGGTTTTGTTGGCCTTGGGATCGTAGGGGAGCATGGACTGGGCGTTGTATACTCGTCCGGTGATGATCGGCTGGTCGGGATCGCCTTCGAGGAACTCGACGATGACCTCCTGCCCGATGCGCGGAATATACATCGCCCCCCATTTCTTGCCGGCCCAGAGCTGGGCCACGCGAATCCAGCAAGAACTGTTCTCGTCGGCCTTGCTGTAGCGATCCCAATGGAACTGGACCTTTACCCGGCCGTACTCGTCGGTGAAAATCTCCTCGCCCGAAGGACCGACGACTATCGCCGTCTGGGGCCCGGGGATCGACGGCTTGGGCGTCGCTCGCGGGCCCCGGTACGGCTGCTTGGCGTCCATCGCCGTAAAAGAGCAATTGAATCCCTGTTCCCCTGTATCGCCGGAGTAGAAGGCCGGCGCGCTGGCGGAAAGAGATACGCTCATGATCAGATGGTTTCGCTGCTGATCCTGCCGCGGGTGGTTGGTCAGATCGAAGGTGAAGCCGGCCGAAATGCCGCGCGCCATGGTCTCGCCACGCAGCGTCTCGAATCCTGCCTGAATTTCCTCGATGCGCGCGCGGGCGTATTTCTCGCCTTCGTCCAGGCTGGTATATTCGCCCGGATAGTCAAATACCTCAAAGTCCGGGCCGCCGCGCTTCTGGTCGAGCTTTCTCGACGCCGTCAAATCGTTGCCGGGCTCCTTGAAATTGAAGTCGGTGTGGGTAAAGACTCGCGGCTGGATCTCTTGCTCGATGTCCCAATCGGAGATGTAGTCCCCTTCCCGCGTTTCCTGCGTCGGCGGGTAGTACGGGATTTTCTCATAGCCGGCATAGGGCTTGTGGGCACTGGGGGAATCGGCCAGGACCAGTGAATGTTTGCCGTCTTCGTGCTTGAAGAAGTAGTATATGCCCTCCTGCTCCATGAGACGGCTGACGAAATTGAAGTCCGTCTCCCGGTATTGCACGCAGTACTCCCAGGTGCGGTACTCGCCGCTGAGCGCCTCATCAAAATCCGCCGACGCGTGGGTCTTGAACACCTTCTTGATGATGTCCGGCACCGTCTCGTTCTGGAAGAGCCGGCAGTCGGACGTGCGCGTGAGAAACCACAGCCAAGGCACGACGGTGGCACTGTACCGGAGCGAACCGCCCTCCTGCCCAACCAGAGAGAAGCGGCTCACGTAGCCGTTGAAATAGCGCTTCTTGTCGCCGGGCAGATCGAGACGGACCGTGATATTCTGCCCGACAATCTTGGCGAATTCGATGTCCCTGCGCTCCGACAGCAGGTCCAGCTCCAGCTCGAAAAGCGACCCCAGAGCCTCCGTATACGAAAAGCTGTTCAGCAGTAGAACATCTTCGCCCAGCGGCGTCGCTACGCCGATGAATCTCTGTTCCTGCGTTCTGGCCATATTCTCACCAAAGCAAACACTGATCCAAGTGGAAGTTCGAACGCTTTGCTACAAACGATGCCATTTGCCACTTCCAAACCCACTGAGAAGGACAGATCATGAGATTTTATCGTCGCATTGCCGGCGGCACTGTTGGTCTTCGGCCGGGCAGAGAACCAATGTGGCCGGAACATTGCTTCAGGAAACGCGGATGCTGCGCCCGGTTGTAAAATGGGATGCTCGTCTCCCGACGAAAGTGTGTCACCCTGACCACGGGCCAGCCGCCACGAGGCTCTTCGTCAAAATAATAGTGCAAGAGAAGTTTACGGGGTACGCCTGGGGCTCCGAAGTAGCCGGATTCTGTATTCAGTCGATGCAAATCCCGCTCGAGCTCCCTGCGAACGCCGCGGGGGATTCGATTCCACTGGAGCCTCGTACGAATGGGTCGGGTGCGGTACTCCAACACCTGTACCGTCGTGCCCGGACGGCACGCTCGTCCCAATCCCTGTGCCTGCTGCACCGAGCCGGGGCGAAGCAAGGCCTCAAGGATCACCTTCTCGAAAGGCTGATTGACCTGGCAGGCATTCAGCACGACCTTGCCCGGGCCGAATCGGTTGCGCCAGGTCACAAAGTTCCGATTCCTGGCAAATATCCGTCGGATGTCATCCGCCTCGTACGCGCCGGAAGCGTTGCGATCCCTGAGGTATCCGCCTTGGGTGGCCAGAAGATCTTCCGCACCGTGAATGCTGATAACAAGCGTCCAGACTTCGCGGCGACGTATGCGGACCAAACGGTCGCGCATCGCTTCCAGCGTGGGCACGAAGATGCCGTCACCGGCGTTGAGGCCCCGGTCCCCCACGACAAAATATCGTTGACGAGACATTTTCTCGATTCCTAATAGAGCGGCCGTCACATCCAGGGATCCAAATGCAAATCCCCTGTGGACACATTTCCTAACCGGGCTCTACAGCCTGATCGAACGCGTAGGTAAACTCACTGTCCTTGACGCCGACGTGGACGCGTTCTGCGGTTTTGCCTTCCATCAATCGGGTCAGCAATTCCTGGCCGATTTCCGGAAGCAGCGTGTTGGTCAGGATGGCATCGACCATCCGAGCGCCGCTTTCCACTTCGGTGCACCGCTCGGCAATCAGGTCCACTACTTCGTCATCGTAATTGAACGGTATCTTGTAGTTCTCCGTCGTTCGGCGCCCGATGCGATCCAACTGCAAACGGGTAATGAGGCCCAGCGTATCATCGTTGATGGGGTAGTAGGGCACGACGACCAGCCGGCCGAGCAGAGCCGCCGGAAAGACCTTCAGCAGAGGCTGACGAAGGGCCTTGCACAGCGATTCGGTATCGGGCATCAGCGTGGGGTCTTTGCACATGGACATGATGAGGTCGGTGCCCACGTTGCTCGTCAGCAGAATGATGGTGTTTTTGAAGTCGATCAGGCGGCCTTCGGCATCCTCCATCCGCCCTTTGTCGAACACCTGGAAGAAGATCTCATGGACGTCCCGATGGGCTTTCTCCACCTCGTCGAGCAACACGATGCTGTAGGGGCGCCGGCGTACCGCTTCGGTCAGGATGCCCCCCTCGCCGTAGCCGACGTATCCGGGAGGCGACCCTTTGAGAGTCGATACGGTGTGGGCCTCCTGGAACTCACTCATATTGATCGTGATCAGGTTGCCTTCGCCCCCGTACAGTGCTTCGGCCAGCGTCAGGGCCGTCTCGGTCTTCCCCACACCGCTGGGCCCGACCAGGAACATGACCGCAATCGGACGGTTCGGATTCTCGATGCGGGCACGTGACGTTCTGATCCGCTTGGCAATGGCGGCGAGGGCATGATCCTGGCCGATGACGCGCCGGCGCAGCGTATCCTCCAGATGCAGCACCGCTTCGATCTCGTCCTTGACCATGCCGCCGACCGGAATCCCCGTCCAATCGGCGACCACCGCACCGACCGCCTGCGCGTCGACGCAGGGCAGGATCAGCGGTCTTTCTCCCTGGAGTTCGCTGAGGTCCGCCTGCAGTGACTGCAACTGTGCGAGCAGCTCTTCTCGATTGGCCGGGGCCGTCTCAGACGGCTCTTCGGCGGCGGTTTCGGGGGGCTGGCCTTCGTTGATCTCCGTGGTCTCGTCGGTGTCACTGGCGACCTCCGCCGGTTCCTCTTTAGCGTCTTCGGAAGCTTCGATGGTCCCCGCGCCGGTACCGCGCAGTTTCTGCCGAACCTCGAGGATGGCGTCGATCAACTCCTTCTCTTTCGACCAGCGCTGCTCCAGCTCGGTCCGTCTCTGGCGCTCGGCCTCGAGCTTCTCCGCGATCTCGGACTCGCGAGTCGCGTGCTCCACACCGGCAGCGATCTCCCGCGCCACAATCTGCTGTTCGGTCTCCAACGCTTCGATGCGGCGCCGGCAGTCCTCCAGCTCGGGCGGCACCGCATGTTGGCTGATGGCGACCCGCGCGCAGGCCGTGTCGGTCAGGCTGACGGCTTTGTCCGGCAGTTGACGCTCGGGGATGTACCGGTGCGAAAGGCGAACGGCCGCGTCCAGGGCCTCATCCAGAATCTGAACGCGATGATGTCCTTCCAGGTTCGAGGCCAGCGCGCGCATCATAATGAGCGCGTTTCCCTCCTCCGGTTCGTCCACCTTGACGACCTGGAACCGGCGCGTCAGGGCGGGGTCTTTCTCGATGTATCGCTTGTACTCAGCCCAAGTGGTGGCCGCAATCGTCCGCAACGTGCCGCGCGCCAGCGCGGGCTTTAGCAGGTTGGCGGCATCGCCGGTTCCCGCCGCCCCACCGGCGCCGATCAGCGTGTGAGCTTCATCAATGAACAGAATGATGGGCTTGGGTGAGCTCTGGACCTCTTCGATGACCTGACGCAGCCGATTCTCAAACTCGCCTTTCATGCTCGCGCCGGCCTGGAGCAGGCCCACGTCCAGCCCTCGGACCGATACGTCCCGCAGCGACGGCGGCACCTCCCCGGCGGCGATCCGCTGGGCGAAACCTTCGACCACAGCCGTCTTGCCCACGCCCGCTTCACCGGTAAGGATCGGGTTGTTCTGCCGGCGTCGCATCAGGATGTCCACGATCTTGCGAATCTCCGCGTCCCGGCCCACGATCGGGTCCATCTCTCCGCTGCGCGCCTTCTCGGTGAGATCCACGGAGAACTTCTGCAGCGCTTCTTGCTTGCCCATCGCCGGCGGCGCCAGGCCGTCGTCGCCGGAGACGGCCTGGGCTTCACGGGCGACGGTGCTCCCGTCGGTCGCCGGCAGGGACTCTTCCGGCGAGCCCGCGACGATCTTGGCAAAATCGTCGCTGAGCTGCTCCAGGTTGATCTTGCCGAACTCCTTCGAGAGCCCGGGCAGCACGTTCTTGAGACCGCTGGTCTTGAGCAGGCCCACGATCAGGTGGCCCGTGCGAATCTGGGATTCTCCGAACAGCAGACTTCCGTACACCCAGCCGCGCTCCACGGTCTCCTCAAGGTGAGGCGACAAGTCGGAAATGGACGTGGCCCCCCGCGGCAGCCGGTCGAGCTCGGCGGTCATATCCGCCGCCAGGCGAGACGGATCCACGTTGAAATGTTTGATGATGCGGTGCAGATCCGAATCGGGCAGCTTGAGAATCTGGTGCAGCCAGTGCACGAGTTCCACGTACGGGTTGCCCCTGAGCTTGCAGAAAATGGTGGCGCTTTCAATGGCCTTGTAGCCCAGAGAGTTGAGCTTGCCGAACAGAGAAGCCCGATTTATCTCAGCCATAGTTTCTTCCTCAGAGGTCTTCGTGTGGTGGATTTGGATATACGTGGACGGTTTTCATCGCCGGGAGTGTTCCGGAGAAACAAGTAATCGAGCCCCGGGTTCATATCAGCCCTCTCTGGCAAACACCATCAAGCCATGATTTACCCTGCAGCCATTATTGCTGCCTGCGGTATATACCAAGACACACATAGAATTTCCGCTGCACGTTTTTATACACGGAATCATGTGTCCGTGTCAATGTTGTTCCATCACGAGAGAGGAACAGGCTACGAGCAGATGGGGGAGTGGGCCCGGTACGGGGGCCCCTTCCTCAGGATTTGGGTTCCGGCCTCTCCCCGACGTCATCGGCGGTTCTGAGGAACCCGGACTGCATCAACTTGCGGACCACAGAGAGACAGTCGGACATGACTGTCTCGGAATCGGTCTGCATGCGGTCGGCGACCTCACAAACAAGCTCGCGAAGCGTCCGCCGGCCGTTACAGCCGGCCAGCAGGGAGGCGATAAAGCTATCCATATTACCGGCAAACGGCAGTCCTACAGACGCTGAAAGCCGTTGGCTGCGGATGCCCCAGCGCCCTTCCTCGGCCTTCAGTTGCTGCTGGAAAAGGTGGTCCTTGTCAAGAACGAGGCGCTGCTCCAGCAGTGCCGCGTTGTCGAGGGTTGAGAGCAAGTCCTCGGCGGCGAAGATACGCTCGATTTGCCCGCCGCAGAAGCCTGTGTGGCTGGCCGCGCCGATCGCGTGAGACCGAAACCAGCGACCCGGCCCGCTGCGCCTGCGCATGATGACGGCGCCGGCGCTGATCCGCTCGATCCCCATGTCCTCGTAATACGCCATCCATTCGTCGAGATGCTGTCCGTACTCGGGGCAATCCCGTCCCACCGTGGTTCTCAGCCAGTCCGCGGCATACGCGAGGGGATCCGTGGACTTGAAGCGCACCACCAGGGCGTCACAACCGGTATCGCCAACCCAGCTTCGCGGGCGCGAATCCCAGTCCTCTTCGCTGCGGTGGTGCCAGTTGAACAGGATGCAGGCAAACCCGCCTTCGGCAAGCCTCGCGCCGGCGCCGGCGATGACCCGTTCCGAGATTGCATCGCCCGCCATGGAACTGTCGCGAAAGATAAAGCGGGACTCCGGCGAAATGACGAAGGGCGGATTGGCGACAATCAGGTCGAATTGCTCGTCGCAGATAGGTTCGTAGAGGCTGCCCTGACGCCACTCGCTGCGGTCGATCGAGTTGATCCGAGCGTTGAAGGCGGCGAAACTCAATGCCCGCGGATTCGTGTCGGTCCCCACCACGCGGCCGGCGTGACGAGCGGCCAGGAACGCCTGTATGCCGGCGCCGCAGCCAAGATCGAGAGCGGTCCCCACCTCCCGGCGAACGGTCAGGTTGGCCAGAGTCACCGAGGCGGCGCCTACGCCCAGGACGTGGTCGGCATCAAGTTGGCCTTTGATCTCCGGCCCGAAGTCACTGGCCAGGAGCAAATCGTAATACGGCGCCAGGATAGCATGGGAGCGGACCAGCCCGTCCCGGTGCTGCAGCAGCCCCGCTGCCTCCAGGGCCGGGACATCGAGCCCCGGTAGCATCTTGCGAACGGTCGACTCCGATACGGTTCGCCCCAGCCAGAACAGGCGAACCAGCACGTGGTACGGGCTGTCGGCTCGTACACGCCGATACACCACCTCCGGGTCCTGCCGTTCGCTCGGAGAAGTAATGCCCAGGGTCTCGGCCAGAGCTGTTTGCGAATAGCCTGCGTCCTCCAGCGTTTTCTTCAAGGCCTTGGCGTCAAATGACCGGTCCGAATGAAACACGGCTGCCTCTCATATCTGCAGTGCGTCTCTGCGATCCGCTGCCCCATCGACAGCTCCGAACAACCGGGTTATTTCTCTCCGGCTTCACGAGATACCGGCGAACCGCATGACAGGTCTGTCTTTGACTTGTCCTTGTCGCGTATCCGTATCATCCCGGTTGTCTCGGAGCCGGCAATCACCGCGGAACCGCGCGGGGGACACCCGGGTTCATCCCTTCGCGCGCTGACGGCCCCAACGGAATTCACTCGTCTTGAGGCAACGACATATTCTCCGTGCCGGTACGGTTACGGTCAAGCTGAATCCTGCAGAATTCCGGGACTCCCCCGTGCGGCCCGTTGTTACGCGAGTGTCAGATAGCGCTGTGGTTCCCAGATGAAGTACTCAAAGCCGCTGCCGTGGAAGTACTTCTCAGACAACGTCTCCTGCTCGATCTGCTCCATATTGCGGCGTATCCAGGTGAACGCATCCGAGACCCGGCTCTTGAGGCACTGGGCCGGCGTCTGGACCACATAGACTCTCACCAGGTCCTGTTCGCCCGGCAGGGCGAGGCTCTCCTGTCGGGCCGACGGGTCCGTGAACCAGTTGCCCCTGGGCCTTTGTGCTTTGGGCTCATTCCTCGGCCGGAAGCATTTGAAGCGCCGGTTGCATTGGGCAACCAGACGCTCGACCGGCCCGCGGAAGTCGATGGCCTGCATCAGTTCCGAGAGCTTGATCACGTCCCCGCGCGGCAGCGACCACGGACTGGGACGCGCGACCTTCTGCATGAGGATCGGACGCGGGATGCAGTCCTGGTAGAAGTCGAGCGCCGTCGTCATGGCGGTGCGGGACGCTCCCGGATTCATCTCCCAACCGGTGAATGCAAGAAATTCGTCGAGCGTGATCCGTTTGTGAATCGGTAGCGGCCTTCGCTGAGCCATACCCCGGACTCCCCTGCCAAGTTACTACCAACGATTCTTGTTACGCTTGCTATCCTGCTTGCCCGCCGCTCTCAGGAAGGCGACGCGCTTTTCGTTACCCGGGCCCGATCTGCGAGACAGTCGCCAACTGGACGACGGCCCGCAACGCGCCCTCACTGCGCTCGGCGCGTCTGACATCCAGGGCCTTGATGCCCCCGGCCCGGCCGAGAGACTCCAGCTTGCCCAGGAACTCCACGAGTTGAGCCAGCGTGATGCGGTCCAAACGAATCTCGACCACCGTTTCCTCGTATTCCTCGTCCATGGTCACCGTCGTGGGCTTGAGGGACAGCACGTTCTCCGAAAGCCCCGATGCCTCCCCGATCCGCTCGATGGCCGAGAGCATGGTTCGACTCTCCTGCTGCCGCGAAATCATCGAACGCAGCCTCTCGACCTCCTCCGTCAGCGCTTGATATTCAGAAGTCCCGGCCCGCAGATCGGTCAAAACGTCGCGTTTGTCGGCGACCACGCGTCGCAGCATCGAGATCCGTTCGGTCGTCGGCCGGACGATGAACTGCAACACGACGAGCAGCACGAGGAAGCTCGCACCCGCGATGACGACCGTTTTTTCTCTTTTTGTCAACTGCATCGTATCAACCGATTTTTACCGAGATCAGGAGCCGAAAGGCAGGACGATCGCTGCCCTGGCTCAAAGCGACGTCTTCCAGCTCCACCGAGGCGAATTCAGGAACCTGGCGCAGCTCCTGCAGAAACTGCTCCACCGACTCGAAGGAGCGGCCCGTCCCCGCAAGCTGGACCGTCGCGTCCTTGATAGAAAAAGAAGAGATGCCGATTCCCTTCTCCGTTGTCATTCGCTCGCTCAGCACGTGCAATATACGCAGCGGGCGCACGCGCTGCCCCACGGCGGCGACCAGAGTGTCACGTTCTTTTCGCAGTGACTTCAGATGTTCCGTCATCTGCGCCAGCTCGTTGACGATCTTCTTCTCGTCGGGAAACGCGTCGGTGAATACCGTGCGAATCTCTCCTTCGAGCCGCGCGTCTTCGGCTTTCAGCGTGCGCAGCTCCCCAAACAACTTGGCGCCGAACAAAGCCAGAATGGCCGCCAGGAGAACGACGGATACAGCGGCTGCGTGCTTTGCCTTGGATTTGGCGGTGCGATCCGCCTGCGAGACATCCGCCCCCAGGAAATTCGGAGCGTCGCTTCCCAACCCCAGACCGATCAACGCATACCCCAGCGCCACGTCATACTGGCCGCCGAGTTCGGGGTCTTGCGACGATTGAACGTGCGGCCAGAGATCGGCACGCCGAATTTCGCAACCCGTCGCTGAGGCCAGCGGTTCCGACAGTTGCTCGATCGATTCGCTCGGCCCGCTCAGGAAAATCCCAATGGGCTCGGCGCCTTGCCTGCCGAAGGCCGCGCGCCGGGCCAGCTCAACCTCGCGGGCCAGTGTCGCAGCGTCGGCCTCCGCGCGCGCCACGTGGCGCGCGTAGACGATGTCCTGGCCCTGTACGGCTCCCAGGATCATCCGGTGACCGTCGGCGTGGAGGATTATCAGGGGGCCCCTGTCCTCGGGACAGGCTACCTGCACGACGGCGTGAAGCGCACAGACGTCGGTCGACAGCACGGCGCACTTTCGTCCCGTCTCGTGCAGCTCGTGCAGGCACGCATCCATCTCCTTGCGGCTGACGGCGGCGATCAGATACTCTCGCTCGCGTTCGTTCACGGTCCGACACCCGCAGAGATCCATCACCAGATCGTCGAACGGTACGGGGAAATCGTCCTCGAGCTCGAATTTGAGCAAGCGGCGCACGTCCTCCTGATTCGCCACATCCGTCCGGAAGCCGGAGAAAAAGACCTTGTCGTACGGCAGGCCGACCACGACAGGCACGTTTGGCTCGACGCCGGCTTCCCGAAGGGCCTCGGTCAGAAGCGAGCGGGCCGGCACACTTTCAGCGCTCGACTCCTGTGACCCGGCTTGCTTCGTGTACGTCCGGGGCACAAACAGCCGCTCGTGTTTGCGTGAGATCTGGACGATCCTCACGCTACGGCCCGTTATGTCAATTCCCACGCTGCCACGCATATCCGCCTGCCAATCGTCACGAGATCGTCGCGTCCGCCTTAGAGTTCCCAGCGAATCAAAGGCACACACCGGCCTTTCCGCCGGTCCCTTCGTACGACCACCCGCAGCGTTCGAACGCACCGGTCCGCTACGCCGCGGGCGGTCACCGTATAATATTCGCCGTTTGTCTGCACGCCGGCAAATTCCTGGATCTCTTCGAGCACGTCCGGCGTCATACCCGGCACTTCACTGAGCTCTCGTGCATTCTTGTAGGGACGATGCTGCACAATGCTCTCAGCCAGGGCTCGGGTCATCCGCTCCGAGAGTGTCTGGAGCATGGTTACCGAGGCCTCATTGATGTTCAGTTTACCATCGCCGTAGACGGTTAGGAACTGTTTCATGCCCGCCGTCCGCGGCATTTCACCCGTGCCTGCCGCGCCGTGGAAGATTTCCCTGCTCATGTCCTTGACGAGCGTCAACTCGCCCAGGAGCTCGAGTTGCGCGTTCTTGCAACGATACGGCTTCTCGAGCGTTTGATAGTAGTCGCTCTCGGCGCCCGCATTTTCTCCTCTAACAAAGGGCAATATCGTAACCTCATCGTCGGCATCGATCCAGTCGATGATGGCCGCAACGAGGCTGTAACGCAAGGGTTTCCTTTCGCCGTACTGGGAGTTGAGCACGTCGATCAATCGCAGCATCTGGTCGATGCGCGGGCGAACGAGTTGCCCCTCGGGCGTTTTGAGGTCGTTGACGTTGATCTTGCCCCTCTCGGCGGCGACGGAAACGGTGAAATAGCCCTTGCCCAGGGGTACTTGCACCGCGCCGGAGAGCACCCCGAGCATCTCCTCGTCGGGCGCCTCCTCGCCGGCCCGGGCCAGTGCGGCGCTCGCCGTGGCCAGGCCCGCTTCGGCGCAGTGCAGCGCCTGGTAGCTGGCCCGCAGATTGTCAGCCAACTGATATTGCACGCGCGAATCATAGTTGAACTCAAAGATGACCGCCGCGATCAGGGCAATGACCAGCAAGACCGCCACCAGCGCGACACCGCGTCTGTGCAGAGGCATATCGTGCCTGGTGTCCATACCCTTGCTCTCTTGGCTATTTGCCGGCTTCTTTGTTGGCATCGGAGCTTCTCGTGACTCGGGTCTTCGATTCGGGCCGCGCATAACACAGCACGGGCGCGGCCGTGGTGAAAGAGACAGCGCCCCGCTCGGGGGCTTCCAGGGCCACTCGCACCCGCACGGCTCGGGGAGGACCCCCAGCAACCTCGGAATCCCATTTCGATTGCCAATCGACGCCGTCGAAGTATTCAAACTCGATCTCAACGACGTTTTCCAGAATCACCTTCCAGTCTTCTTCGTCGTCCTCGTCGCGTCGTCCGTACACGAATTCGTTCGTCAGCAACACGCGTCGCCTCGTGTCCAGCTTGTACGACACAACGATCAGACACTCGGAATCCAGATTCCAGGCCATGGCGCCTCCCGAGGTGACAAATTGCAGCAGCACGTCACTGGCGGCGCTGCGACCGCTCTGAAACAAGGAGGGACGTTTCTCGGAAGCGCGCGAATCTTCCTCGTTTTGCCGGCGCGTGGTCCGGCTCGACGCCTGCGGACGGCCGCCGTAGCAACATCGGATCTGCCTGGCAAATTGTTGCAGAAAGAACCTGCCCGTCCGGTCGAGGGCGATCCGGGGCTGCAGGCCGACAATCGAACTGCTCACTGCCCGGTAACTGCCGTACACGGCGCTCATGATGATGCCGAGCACGCCCAGCGCTACCAGGATCTCCAGCAGCGTGAAACCGGCGAGGGCGCGCCGACGCTGCTTGCGCGGCGCACACCATCTGCTCGGCAGCGGGGCCGGATCAGCGAGCCGAACCGGGGAGATTCGTCTTTTTCTTGCTGCTATCGTCATCCTGTTTTTCCGCAATCTCGATCTTTCTGTCCGGAACAACATGAACCAGGGTCTCGAGCGAGACCGCTGCGTCCCGGTCTCCCTTTTGCCAGAATATGTCCAAATGCACGCGTCTCATGTCGGACCAGGCCTCCGCCGCCAGCTCGGACGGCCGCGCCTCGCTCACCGCCGACTTCCAGTAGAATGCAATGCCCTGGTGCGCCTCGTCGAAGCGACCCTCCGCCTTGCCGAACGCCGGTCTTTTCTGTGCGACAAGCTCCGCCATCTTGGCGTTGGCCAGGAGCGTCGCTTTGGCCATCAGCATACCGGCATCGATCTGGCGGACACTGAGAACGTGCATGCGAATCAGGGGCACCAGCGCAATCAGAACGACACACAGCGCCACCAGAATCTCGATGAGGGTAAACCCCTTGCGAGACCAGATGCACCGAATTCCGGCACGGGCATGTGACATATCTATCCGCCCCCCTCTTCGCCGACAAGCTCCACCTCACCCAGCCGATCGCCGAATACGATTTTCACCGTTTCTCCATCCGACGAGGTCATCGTCACAACGAAAGGGTCGTTCCACCCGTGGGGGCGAAACTCGACGACAAGAACGTCCTCCGCCACTCGATCCTCCCCGCGGTATTGCAGGGCGGTGATTTCGACGTCATCGGCCAGCCGGCCCCTGAGGTCCCGACCCCAGGGACTCTCGCTTGCTCCTTCCCGCATGGCTTGATCCGACGCCCAGTATTTGCCTGTCTCCGTATCGATGTGAAGCGAAACGGCGGACTCCGTTGTCACCGCCCACTCATGTGCGTACCGTGCCGCGCGGACCAGCTTCCTGGCGCTTTGCCACGGCTCGGGCTCCCTTAACAGAAAACCCCCGATTCTCGGAAACACAACGGAAGCGGAGACCCCCAGCACAACGAGCACGACGATGAGCTCGATAAAGGTGAAGCCGTGCGAGACCGTCGCCCGGCCCATCCTATTTCTGGTCCAGGTTCCAGCTTTCGATGTCCGCATAGTCGTCCGTCCCGCCGTCCTCCCCGTCCTTGCCGTAAGACTCCAGATCGTAATCGTCGTGCATTCCCGGGCAGATGTAGATGTACGGATTGCCCCAGGGGTCCAGCGGGACCCTGCCGCCTTCCATATAGCCGCCGCGTTTCCAGCCTTCCAGGCCCGGGTCGTTCACGAGCGCCTCCAGGCCTTCCGAGGTGGTGGGAAAGCGGGTCGTGTCGGTTTTGAAAAACGCTAATGCGGATTGCAGATTTCGTATCTGAACCTTGGCCTTCATCCGGCGGGCCTGCTCGGGGCGATCCAGGATCTTGGGCATCATAATGGTCGCGAGGATGCCCAGGATCACAACCACGACCATCAACTCTATCAGAGTAAAACCCCGCGACCGGCCGCGTTTCTGCATCAGATGTGATACGTACACCAGCGTAGCCTCCTAAGCGATTGCCTGATTGATGTCGAAAATGGGTAGCAGCATGGCCAGCACGATGAACCCGACCAGCGCGCCGAGCACGAGAATCATAATGGGCTCGAGCAGCGACGTCACGGTGCTCAGCCGGGCCTCCACTTCGCTGTCCAGCAGGTCGGCCAAGCGGGCCAGTCCGTCCTCGACGGTCCCGCTCTGCTCTCCGGCCGCGATCATGTTGACCACCACGGGCGGAAAGACCCCGCTGCGGCCTAAAGAATTGGCGATGGTGTCTCCGTGACTGACCCTGTCCCTGGCATCGGCGGCGGCCCGCGCAATAACCGTATTGCCCGCCACGCGTTCGGCCAGCGTCAGCGCCTCGACGATCGTGACCCCGCTTTTGAGCAAGGCTCCGAGCATGCGACAGAACCGCGACACCGCGACCTTGCGCGCGATCGAGCCCAGAAGCGGACATCTCAACTTGAACCGGTCCCAGAGCGCGCGTCCGGCGCTGGTTCGAGTCCAGTAAACAAAGGCCGCCCCCAGGCCAACCAGCAGGACCGCCAGGGCCCAGAAATAACGCGAGATGACGTTGCTCGTCTCGATCAGAACGACCGTCGGCCAGGGCAGCCGCATTTTCATTTCAAGGAACAGCTTCGTGATGCTCGGCAGGACGAAACTCAGCACGAATACGACCACCGAGAAACCGACGACCAGCATGAACAACGGGTAGGCCAGCGCCGCCTTCACCTTGCCCGTCAGCCTGGCGCGTCTCTCGTACAGGTCCGCCAACTGGGCGAGCACCTCTTCCAGCGTGCCGGCCGCCTCGCTCGCCTCGACCATGCTCACGTAGGTCCCGGGAAACACCGACGGATGGTCCGCCAGGGCTCTGCCCAGAGCGACGCCCTCGTTGACACTGTCGCGCACCTGGGCAAAGACCCTCCCCAGGCGGCTGTCACCCAACTGTTCCGCCAGCGTGGACAGGGCCGTAACCAGCGGCATGCCGGCCTGCATCAGGACCGAGAGCTGACGCGTGGCCGCCGACAGCTCGCGCGTTCCCACCCGACGCACGCGGGGCAGGTTCGACGTCGCCTTGGGCTCGGCGTCCGCCTGTCTCTGGGCGATCTCGATCACGTGATAACCGGCGGTGCGCAGGCGCCTGCGAGCCTCCTCCAGCGAGGCGGCGTCCACGAGCCCCTCCGATTCCTGCCCCGTCTGATTCACATGTGTGTATTCGAACAGTGCCATCGCTGCAGGCCTTTATCCCTCGCTGTCCGCATCGTCTTGTGTGACTCTCAACACCTCTTCCGTCGTCGTGACCCCGTGAGAGACTTTGCTCAGGCCGTCTTCGCGCAGCGTCCGCATTCCCTTCTTCAAAGCAGCCTGTTTGATCGTATGGGCCCGGGCGTTGGCAAGAACCAGTTCCCTGATTTCATCGTCCATCGCCAAAAGCTCGAAAATGCCGCTGCGACCCCGGTAACCCGTTCCGCTGCAGTACGAGCACGCGTCCTCCTCAACGCTCAAGTCTAATTCGCCCTCGGGGCCCGTCCCGTTCGTGGGGGATAGACTCCCCGCGTTGCGGCACTGCGGGCAAAGTCTGCGGACCAGCCTCTGGGCCATGATGCCAAGCACGGAAGAACAGACGAGATAAGGCTCGATGCCCATGTCGACCAGTCGCGTAACGGCGCTGGCCGCATCGTTGGTGTGCAGTGTGCTCAGGACGAGGTGGCCCGTCAAGGCGGCCTGAATCGCGATGCGCGCCGTCTCCAGGTCGCGGATCTCACCGACCATGATCACGTCCGGGTCCTGCCTGAGTATATGGCGCAGGCACGCCGCGAAGGTCAAGCCGATCTTGGGCATGACCTGGGTCTGGCTCACACCGCCCAGGCGGTACTCGATCGGGTCCTCGACCGTCATGATGTTCCGGTCGTCGCAGTTCAGCTCCGAAATGGCGCCGTAAAGCGTGGTCGTCTTGCCGCTTCCGGTGGGCCCGGTCAGCAGGATGATGCCGTGAGATTTGTGGATGAGCCGGCTGAACCGCTTTTCCGTCTCCGTCTCGAATCCCAATTGCTCGAGCCCGAAGCGGGCGCCCGATTCATCGAGCAGACGCAGAACGATGCGCTCGCCCCACGCGGTGGGGATCGTCGAGACGCGGGTGTCGAGCTCCTGCTCGCCGATCTTGATCCGGCTGCGTCCGTCCTGGGGAAGCCGGCGTTCGGCAATGTTGAGCCTGGCCATGATCTTCAGCCGCGACGCAACCGCCGCGAAGTACTGCTTCGGAAACGTCGAGCGGGTATACAGGACGCCATCGATACGAAACCGCACCTTGGCTTCGTTCTCGTAGGGCTCGATGTGGATATCGCTGGCCCGGGACTGGCTGGCCTGAAAGAGAAAGGCGTTGACGAGCTTGATGATCGGCGCGCCGCCGGAGAGATCCAGGAGGTCCTCGGTATCGCTCTCGGCCGTCAGATCGCGGAGTCGGTCGTCGGCCTTCAATTCACTGTCGCCGGCTGTGTCCCCGTTGCGATAGTAGTACTGGCTCAGTCCCGCCTCGATCGCCGAGCGTGCGGCCAGGACCCGGTCGCACGAGCCCCCGATGGCATTGACCGCCGAGTCGATGGCCATGGTATCCAGCGGATCGGCCACGGCAACGCCGGGAGCCCCCGCTTCGTTGACGAACGGGAGAATCCCATGCTTTTGCAAGAATTCGAGCGGCAGACCCCGGGGGATTTCTCCGCCAATGGATGCGGCGGGAATCTCCGCCCAATACGGAACGTCCCACTGCTCGGCCAGAGCCGCTCCCACGTCCCCTTCGCCCACGTGCCCTCTCTCGATGAGAATCTGCCCGATCCTCTTCTCGGGCGCCTCCTGTTCCTGGAAGGACAGGGCGACCTCGAGATCCCCGGCGGAAAGTGAGGTGCGACGAATCAGGATTTGACCAAGCAATGATATCATGAGACTTCGTGATTTTGCAGCGGATGCCGCGTCCGTTCCCGTCGGAATCAGGGTTTTGCGTCGGCACCAACTTGACTGTTTTGTTCGCGTTTCTTGCGTTCGGTCATCGCGTCGAGACTTTCGCGAGTGGTCAGGACGTGGGGCGTGATGAAAAGCAGGAGGTTCGTTTTCTCGAGGCGCTCGGCGTTGGACCGAAACAATACTCCCACCAGCGGCAAGTCGCCCAGCAAGGGGACCTTCTTTTCCACCACTTCCTTGTCATCCCGCATCAGGCCGCCAATGACCACCGTGCTGCCGCTCATGATCGAGATGGTCGTGGTCGCTTTGCGTTCCGCGGTCGTAGGGGTCTCATTGCCCAAGCCTGTAGTTCCCTCAATAAGTTTGCTGAATTTTGCGTCGATTTCCAGGCGCACCATCTCGGCGCCGCTGACGTGGGGCCGAACCGTCAACTCCACGCCCACGTCTTTGAAAGCGAACGTTCGTATCGCCGTCGGGGTCGCCGGATCGAATTCCGTCACCCGCGACTGGCTGACATAGGGCACATTCTCGCCCACGACGATCTTGGCTTCCTGGTGGTTCGAGGTCAGCACGTGAGGTGTGGAAAGGATGTTGACCGCGGAATTCCGCTCCAGGGCCTTGAGAATGGCGCCAATCTCGGGAGTGCCGTCGACGTCTTTCCAAAGGCCGATGCCCACGCCATCCAGATCCCCGGAGACCGCTTCCACCCGCGGCCCCAAATTGGTGTAGGCAAAACCTCGCACGCTGTCGGCGACCGCTTCATCGAGGGTCGCCCAGTCAAACCCCAGCTCCTTGAGCAGATTGTTGCTGGCCTCGACGATCTGGAACTCCACGAGCACCTGCTCCCGGGCGATATCCAGTTTGGCGACCACGTCTTCGACCAGCCGGAAGTCCTGCGGCGAAGCCACCACGATCAGCGAATTCGTGCTCTCATCCGAGGTGATTTGGAAGGGCTCCTGGCTGCCGGCGCCGGCAGCGCCGGCAGCGCCGGTAATTCGGTCCAGAGCCGTCGAGACGGCCGTCTCGATCACTTTCGCTTCCGCATGCTCCAGATAGATCACGTGAATGTTGCCGGCCTCCAGGGGGCGCTCCACGTCCAGGTGGGCAATGATCTCTTTCACCATCTCCATGTGCACGGGATCAGCCACAATGACCACGGAGTTGATGCGGTCGTCCGGGAGGATCTTCAGGGAGCCGGCCGGTGTCTGCGCAGGCGTCGGTGTGCGGCGCAGCCGGGCCTGGGGCTGCCCCCGCTGCATAATCTGCGTGACCTGCTCGCTGATTCGGCTGGCGGAGGCGTACCGAAGCGGCACAATCTCCACGCTCTCCTGCGGCCTCTCGACGTCGAGTTCCTGCACGATGCGGGCGGCCCGGTGAACGGTTGAGGATGTGTCGGTTACGATAATGGTGTTGGTCTCCGGAAAAGTCACGACTTGCCCTCCGGTCCCTACCACCGATGACATGGCGGCGCTGACCTGGGCCACGTCGGCATGCTGCAGGCGTATGATCTGGGTAACGAGGCTGTCGTCGACGGGTATGGAGCTCGGATCGCTTCCGGTGTGAATGGACAGGTTGGTCCGCACGCCTTCGGCGCGGGGAACGATCTTGACCAGGCTGCCCGCCGGCACGGCCGCGTATCCCTTCGTTTGGAGGACGGATTCGAGCACGCGGTAGACTTCGCCGACCCGAATCTTGCTGGGCGAGATCAGCGTGACCGAGCCGGCAACGCCGTCGTCCACGAGAAAATTGACGCCGGTCAACTGGCCCACGGTTTTGATGAAAACGCGGATGTCGACCTGGTTCAGATCGAGAGAGATCAACCGATTCGCCGCGGCCGGGTCGCTGAGAAAAGGCATGGCGATCGACGTTTCCGGAGAACCGGCGGAGCGCTGCCCGGCCGGAGCCGCCGCCAGAGAACACAACGCCGGCAGCAGGACCGCCAGGGTCACTGCCCCAAAGCCGGCGACGCTGCCGGCACCATCAGAGTTCGACACACGTTCCATAAGACAAGAAGCCTCCAGACGCTTGGGAACCAGCGCTTGACGGATTACAATCACCAGGAACCGGCATGGAAAGCCAGCGATTTTTGCTGCTGGCCGCGCAAGAGTTGCAGTCTTGCCGAGCCCAGTTGGCGGGCTTTCTTCAAGACCTGCGTCGCCTTCCTTCGATTGGGAACCGAATGGCCGTTGATAGACTGGATCACGTCGCCGTCTCGCAGCCCTACCAGCGCCGCCATGGTCGAGTCTCCCAGACCGGAAACACGCAGCCCGGCGGCCTGCCCGCTTGCGGGCAGGGGCGACAGCTTCATCTTGCTCAGGAACGACCGGGCCACCTGCCCGACATTGGAAGCCGAGGCACGCGTGTTGATCTCTCGCTGCCCGTTGGCCGCGACCCGTACGACACTCTCCGGCCTGGCCTTCTCCACCGGCGGCGCCTCTTTTCGCACCGCTTTGCCCGGTTTCGACGATGAGCCTGTTATGACCAGATCGAGGACCTGGCGAACGCCCATGTTCACAACCACCACGCGGTTCTGTTCGATGCGGTCGATGTGAGCCTGCCCGATGGCGTCCCCGACGCGGTAGAGGTCCTGCGTCTTGGTTCCGAGGTCCTCCAGCACGGCATAGGAAGCTCCCTGGTCGGAGGCCACGGTGCCGAGAAGCCGGAAGGGAAGCTCCCGTTCGGCCTCCGCCTGAGCCTGGACCGCTTTGCGCGCCTCGGCCTGCCGTGATAAGGCCTGCTGTTCGTTTTGTCCGGTGCCAAAGATGTCTCGCGCGAGGATGAGCTTGGGGTCTTCAGGCCCGTTGTCCCGCCGGTTGGCGCCGTCTGCGGTCGCGCTTCCGGCGTCCGGTGCGTCCGTGCCGCTCGCCTCGTCCGGCGACGGTCCCGGCGCCACGTAGACCGCGGCTACGAGCACGAGCACGACGACCAGCGCAAGATTCACCGCCCACAACAGCTTGTGCAGTCGTTTGATGTATCGCATCCCGGAGCTTTCCTGTCACGCACGACTGATGCGAAGACTCAAAGCGGGTGCTGGATCATCAGGGCATACCCGACGTTGGCAGCCCCGTGAAACAGAACCGGCCCAATCACTGACTTACTCCTAACAAAAAGCCAGGCAAAAATCAAGCCTGGAAAGAACGTCAGAACCGAAACGACGCTCCGCAGGACGATTATATGCGAAAGGGCAAAAACCCCCGCCGACAGGACCACACCGAGAGCCTCGACCACCAGCGAATCCGCGTCGCGGGTCGTCCCGAGCAGGCGCATCACCTGGCTCAGGAAAAAGCCTCGGAAAAACAGCTCTTCGGGCAATGCCACGTAGGCAAACTGAAACATCGCCCACCAGAGCCATTTTTCCTTCGGGACGGATGTGCGCAATGCGGACTCGCCCGGCATACACTTGAGCAGCGCGATACCGGCCAGCCCCAGGGCAAGCAAAACCACGCCGCTGACGGCAAACAACCGGCCCGACTGCCGGGTTCGCCCTATTCGCAGACCCAGCTCGCCCGCACTGCGGCCGCCCACGACTGTCGGCACCAGGGCCCCGAGCACCAGCACTGTCGGGCCCAGGAACCACAGACGCCCTGCCGCAACGCCGCGGAGGACCGTAAGCAGTCCAATCACCGCGGCCGTAACGGTGCATATCGTCAGCAGCAGAGGTACACGCGGCTCCGCTTTCATAGACACCACCATCGCGCAGCAAGCAGCGCGTATCTGCCTTTCTTCTCCAACCCGATCGCGTCGAGCTTTCTTACAAGTATCGCCGACTCATTACGCCCGGTTTCCCGAACGCCGCTGTCGCAAGTCTATCGCGGTAACCGTTGCCAGGATCGCGACAAACAGGACGAACGGCAGTATGAACTCCACCGGACCGGCATCGCCCCAGGGAGCCAGGGCGCATCCGCCGCCGCCACCACCGCCACCGTACAGCGCGCCGCCGGTCCCGTAGACGCTGAAGTGGGTCACCTCGACCTCGAGATACGTCCCGTCAAGCGACTTCGTGGCCGGATTGTTGATCCCATCCTCGGTCCACGGATGGTGCGGACTGGTCAGGTCGCCCGGATCGTAGCGGTAGACGTTGTAGACAGTGAGGACGGGAGCAGTAGAATCGAGCGGGATCCGTATGGTTACGGGCTCGTCGAACACCGTGCCGCTGGGCCCGAAGTCATAGACCAGGCCGAAGCCGCCCAGCAAGGGCGGCACCTCCGGCGCATTGGCAATCTCGGAAATCGTGATATCTTCCGGCACAACGCCCTCAGGCAAGGCCGTCGGTGGGATCTCGACTTGCAGGTTGGGCTGCGTTGTTGACGCTACCGTGACAACACCGTTGGCATCGGTAACAGGCGGAGCCAGTTCCACCGGTTGCAAAGCCACGGCGCCGGCGTAGTAGATGTCATTGTTGCCGTTTCTGCCGTCGACCCAGACCATATACGGATTGCCGTCGGCGTCGAGGCCGATGGCGGGCTTGGTCTGCGGGCTGGTTCCGATATCGTCGTTGACGAGGATGTTGGTGCCGAAGGGCGAGCCGCTTTCGGCGAAGTAAATATCCGTATCGCTGTTGCCGTCGACGTTCCGCCCATCTTCCCAGCAGGCAAACGCGGCATCCCTTTCACCGGCGCCGGAGACGGCCAATGCCGGCATCCGTTGCACAGCGTTCGGGTCCGTTGCATCGACAATGCTCGAACCCAGCAGAGGCAGGCCACCGCCGTCGTTGGCGTACATGACCTCGCCGAAGCCGTTGACATCAGTCACCCAGGCGGCGTGCAGGATTTCCGAGGTCGCGACCACCGGGCCGGATTGATCTCCAGCCGTCTCCACCACTTCACACGGGTCCCACGGTCCCACGTCGGAACTGGCGCCCCAGATATCGGTGCCTGTGGTCGCCGCGTTCTGCGCGTCGGTCCAGAGCACGTAGGCGACGCGGTTCTCGTCGACGGCAACGACGGGATACGTCTGATCGGCGGAATTATCCGTTATCTGCAACGTGTCCCAGGTGCTACCGCCGATGGAGGTACCGAGCCAGATATCCTGGTTGCCGTCCTGGTTGCTTTGCCAGGCCGCGTACATCCGATTGGGAACGGCACTGGTGGTATCGATGGCCAGCGCCGGCGCCGTCTGATCCGTTAGGTTGCACGGATCGCCGGCGTTGAGTTTTATGGGAGTCGACCACGTCGTCCCGTCACTCGAAGAGGACAGGTAAATGTCCCAACGACCGCTCGGGTCGTCCTGCTGCCAGGCGACGTAGGCCACGCCGTCGGCGTCGACGGCGACGGTTGGGTCTTGCTCGTTGTTGTTGCTGTCGGCCACGGTTACGCTCGCAGCGAAGCCGGGCGCCGCGGCAGCCAGCTTGCCGATGTAGACATCCCTGTCGCCAAGGGCATTCGTCTGGTCCCAGGCGACCCAGATGTTCCCTTGTGTGTCGGCCGCCGTGGCCGGGTTGTCTTGCGCCAGCGTGCCGAGATCACTGTTAACCTTGGCGTTCGGGCCGAAAGACCGCAGTTTGACCCAGAAGGAGTAGTTCAAACTCTCGGCATTGCCAGCCTCGTCGGTCGCCTCCACGGCGACATCCACATGCTGCTCGTAGCGGAAGGTCGTTGACGGAACGAACGTGAACGTGTACGTCGTGGCGTCGGCCCCGGTGCGTCTGCAAACGCCCCGGACGTCTTGCGCGCTGCCGGTGGAATCGTATTGGCCGACGGGCGACTCGACGGCGCCGTCGTAGACGAGATCGCCCTCGATACGAATCGTCACGATGCTGCCGTCAAAATCGACGCCGCTGGCATCCGTGATGACCAGCTTCACGATGCTATTGGGATCGACCTCTTCGTCGCCGGGCTCCGGGACGAGCGGTGTGATCACGGGGCCCTGGGTGTCGTTCACCGTGACGTCCATCGACGGGGCCGATGCGGGGTCGGTCTCGTTACAGTCGATGGTGAGGCTGCTGTTGGTCACGGTTCCGCCGTCCGCGAGGGCCGCGGCGATCTGAGCGGTGAAACTGACGTTCAGGGGCGTTGTCGTCTGCGCGGGAACGTCCGCCACGCTCCAGGTGATGGTTCCGGCGCCGGCGTCGTACGTGCCACTGCTGTCGGCGCTGACGAATTCCAGATCGGCCGGCAGCGTTTCGACGATCACCACATTCGTGGCGTCGGCCAGGCCGGCGTTGGTGTAGGCGATGGTGAATACAACCTCGTCGCCGGCGTCGGCTTCCGGCACGCTGCTCTCTTTAACAATCGCCAGGGCCGGCTCGGCGGTGATGTTAAAGGGGTCACTGTTGACCGAGGTGAATCCCACGCCCGCTGCGGTCAATACGTAGCCACTGGCGGCGCGATCGAGTGTCAGATCGTCGTACGTGGCCACTCCGTTGAGGGCGTTGACAGCGGCGTCACCGGACAACGTGGCAGTCGGATCTCCGCCTGTGACAGAGACCGTGATCAGATTCGTGGCGGTTGTCACCGTATTGCCATAGGTGTCCTGCACCTCCACCGCCGGGTTGGGCGTCAGCGGCGCCAGGGCGGGTGTCTCTCCGGGCGAGGTGATGAAGACCAGCTTCGTGTTGGACGAGTCGGCGATGATCGTGAACGGATCGCTCGTGGCCGAAGTCAAACCCGCGGCCGCGGCGATCAGCGTGTAGCCTGCTCCCGCCTTATTGATGCTCAGATCGCCGAATGTCGCCACTCCATCGACGGCGTTAACACTGGCGTCCCCGGAAAGCGTGCCACTGCCCGGGTTGGTTCCGATGGACATCGTGATTTCCGCCGAGCTCAAGGTCACCGTATTGCCGGCGGCGTCCTGCACCTCCACTTGCGGAGTGTCGTTGATGGTCTCACCGATGGTCGCACCGGCTGCATACGGACCACCGGGCTGTACCACGAAGGCCAGCTTCGCCGCGGGGCCGCTGGTGAACTCGATCGTCGCGAGGCTGACGTACGTCTGGCCGTGCAGCGTCACGCTGACATCCACGGACGTATAAACCACGGTGCTGGAAATCTTGGCTATCGTCTGACCGCTCGCGTCGGTCGCTGCAGTGGGCTGCACGATGCTGAGCCCGGTCCCGGGGGCCGTGACCTCGAATACTTCCGGAGGAATGCCCTCTACGGGATCGCCGAAGGCATCCGTTACGGTGATCGTGACAAAGATCTGGTTGATGCCGTTGGCCTCCACATACGCGGGGGCGGCGGCGGCGGTCACGACGTTTTGCCCGGTGCCGGTGACGACCGTAATCCCGATCCAGCCGCCTGTGTTGTCCACGTAGACGACATCATCGTACTCCATCTCACCGAAGGCAAGCCCGAGAACATCATTCTCTCCGACCGGCACAAACGATCCATCCGGCAGACCCGTAATCAGGGTTCCGTAGTAATCAACCTCGCCCTCGGCCGCAGAACCGTCCGAACCCACGATGCTGTCGATGAGGACTTCGCCCACCGCCAGGATCAAGAAGTTGTCGTAGCTGCCGGCGAACGCCATGGTCTGACCGGCGGATCGACCGAGACGCGTGCAGCCGGGAGGATCCCCCTCTTTGTCTCCATACAGGAACCAGTCCTCAATCCCCGAGATGGCGGCGTCATCAAAACCCCATACCTCATAGCCTCGCGGTATCCACATCTCCTGGGTCATATCAGGCAGGACTCCGCCGAGCGTGGGGTCGTCACCGAGTCCGTGCCCGAACGTGCCGGGCAGGGGGTCGTTGAACGCGTCGAGCTCAGGCAGCATATCGCGCGGGTCCACCGTGCCGGCAAAGATGGGGGTAAAGTCGATTTGCACGTTGGCCGTATCGGTTGCGGTCGGACCCGGGATGTACATTTGATCCTGCGTGGGCGAAATGCCAAATCCCTCGTACGAGAACGTCGGATTGACGATCCAGGTGTTCTGCATGGTTGCCCTGAGAGTTCCCCAGTACCACTCGTTCGTTCCCGGGGTACGGTACTCGAACTCGATTTCGAGCTGGTTGTTCTCGTAGATTCCTCCCCATTCGCCGCGCCACACAACGGGCGGACCGGTCGGGTTCGCGGGATTGCGCGCCGTGAGCTCGGCCCTGAGAACTTCGTAGCCGGTGACATCATACGTGATGGTCAGCGGCCCGGTTGTCACCAGGGGGTTCCCTTGCGAGACGTTGTAGGTTCTCGTCGTCATCCACGGCAATGTCATCGCCGTACCCGTTTGCAGCGATGCCTTCAGCGTTAAGAGCCTTTGCTCGAGCACATTGAGGGGCCCGCTGACGTTGGGATCGATGTAAATGAAATCATCCTCCTGCTGCGGATCGGTGAGCGGTTCGGACTTGATATAGTTCACGACGGCGAGATAAGCGTCGATCCCGGCGATCACAGCCGTTTTCGCCTCCGCCAGACTTGCGGGCCCGGAGGTCGGCACGACCGTTAACAGGTCGGGGTAGGCGCTGAGAATGCCGTTGAACTCGTAGAAGATGTCGGTGCATATCTTGCCGTTGAAAGGCGATGTGTGGGGATTGATGAGAAGATCGTACGCCGGATTGGCCACTCCCCGCAGACTCGCTCTGACGCCTGCCAGCACCCCTTTCAGGGCGAGGACCTCGGCGTAATCCACTTCCACCTGGGTCAGCAAACCGGTCTCACTGGGTTGGAGATAGACCTTGAAGGGCGTGGGCGAATCCTCGATCGAGTTCAACTCACTCAAAATGGCGTCGATCTGGGGGATGATGATATTGTTCACATCGTTCGCTGTTGCTTGCAGCGTACTTTCGTCGAGGCCCGATTGAACGAGGTAGCAGTTCGGATCGCACGGATCGACGGGTAAAGTCACCCGGAACACCGCGGGGTCGGTGGAGTCCGAGGGCATAAACTCCATGTCGTTGGGGTCGCACGGATCGGGCACGAAGAATTTGTCTCCCGAAACCGTCACGCCGTAGGGCGCGCCCAACTCGACAAGGCTGGTACTGACCGCCACGTCGTTTGTATCGAAGATGAGCAGGCCCGTCCAAGCCAGCGCATGAAAGAACTTGAGCTCCCGCACGTCTTTACCGGCCAGATTGGGATCGACAAGGCCACCCTGGAGGAGCTGGTACGCGTCCTCCGTGCCGGAGCGCGTGGCGGTAAACAGCATCGCGCGCGCCGGTATCGTGTAATCATACTGGTTCGGATCACTCTGACCAAAGGCCAGCGAACTCAGGCACGCGCCGACGGCGACGATCAGAATGAGGCTCTTTTTACCCATCGTTTTTCTCCTTTCCCACCGGAGGCGGCATTCGTCCCGAGCGATTGCAGACGGTGATCGCATTGAATCCCGCGTCCTTTGACCAGTGTACCGTTGCGATTTATCATAAATGTGCCGGGAACGGTGAAGATATTCCTCTTCAGGTCCCAGCGCACTCGACTGCTTACCAGCCTGCTGCCGCCGGCGGCCGTAATGGCCACGCGGCCCTGGAGGGCAAGCTGCGACCCGGACTTCGAGACGGTGGCCCGGCTGCACCTGACGCCCAGCGCCAGCGCCTCGCCTTCGAAGAAGGCGTAGTCCATATCCCGGATGACGACTTTCGTGGCATTGCTGACGTCGATCAGCAGCGAATTCTCTACCTCGATTCCCTCCAGGGCGCCGCGCAATTCGTATTCCAGGGCGTGCAGCATCTGCACGGGGGAAGTGGGGTAGGCCGTTTTCGCGCGGTCACCGGGAGCGTCGGATTCCGGCACTCGCGCCGCACCATAGGCCGCCGGCGAAAGAAAAAATCCCGCGTGGCGCGTCGGTTCGGCCGGGCCTGCGACGGTGTTCTTCCCGCCGGCTTCCTCGTCCGGGTAGTGGTAGAACTTGGCCTCGAGGCCGTCGATGATGATCGTTTTGTGCAGGGCCGTGTTGAAGAGGCCCAACTGCCCGTTGGCCCCTTGCAGGTTCTCCCAGGCAACGTAGAAAGCGGGCTGGTACCCGGTCTCTGCATCCAGGCGGCGCAGCGAGAATCGTCCCGTCTCGTTGCCGGTGACAGTCAGATCGGACGTCTCGAAACGCGCCCCGTCCGGCGCGTCGGTAAATCGATCGTCATTCCAGCACAGCACCGCGCAATACACTGCGACGGTCAGCCAGCACGCCGCCAGGAATGCGCACCTCGGACGCTGCGAAAGAGGCGCCAGCGAAAAAAACGACCTTCGTAATCGACCGACCATTTACGACCCCACGAACCGTCTAATGAGTACTTCGTGTGTATCGACTGATCTGGCTTGTCTGACGCAGGTACAACGACCCCCGATGCCGGTCGGGCCTGTGCCCCTTCCCCTGCCGCGGCATTCTGCGCGATGCTTCGGACCTGCTGTCCTCGGTCAAGGAAGAACCCCTATGCGGGCGCGCTTCTACGCCTTGACACTGGCCTTGTCAAGCGTTTTTTTTAAACCGCCCGAAAAAAGGTGCTCGTGCGCATGTCCTGGCATGCGTTTGATGCTGCCAGCCGAGGGGCCGACGAAAGCCGGTGCCGCAAGACGTTCACACGCACGAGATCGCCTGCGATCGGTTGGCTTGATGTGTCGCTAAAGGCCCGGCAATATGATATTCTGTTCGTACGTGTATTCGTCGGCACGACGGGTGGTGCCACGCGCGCCGAATACTAACGTGACAGGCGCCACAACATCTTTCTCTACAGGAGTCACATGAACACTCGCATTCAATCCCTCGCGTTCGTACAGGTGGTTCTGTCCCTCGCCGGCCTCGTGGCGGCGACGTCGGCGGCGCCGTTGCGCGTTGCGGCCTTTACCGCCTACCTCGACCCCGACGTCCGTGGCGCCCGCGTTTCGCCGCGCTCCGGCATCACCGGTTGGAACGACCCGGCGCTGAAGATCGTCTGGTTCGGCGCCGTCAAATCCGCCGGCCGGCTGGACGCCTCCGTCGTGCTCGGTCTCCCGGAAGGGGCGACCTCGAAGCTGCGTCTGACCGTCGGGGGCCAATCCCACGAAACGACCGTCAAGGGCGCCGCAGCGGACTCGATCACGGCCTCGTTCGGCTCGTTCAATATCGCCCGTCCGGGTTACCAGCGTTTCACCCTGGAATCGCTCAATCCGGCGGGCCGGCCTTCTGGCGACATCGAGGCGCTCATTCTCGACGGGCCGGCGGCCCGCGACGCGCATTTCAATCTCAAGCCCCGGCGCAACGCCGCTTCGGTTCATCTGCGCTACCCGGTGCAAGAGGATACGAAGGTCGAAGCATTCTACTGCGAGATGACCGCTCTCGAAGATCCGGTCTGGACGTATTACATGGCCTGCGGCTGGCATCGCGGTTATTTTGGCATGCAGGTCAACAGCCCCACGCAACGCCGCATCATCTTCAGCGTCTGGGACAGCGGCGCCGAGGCGATCGACCGCAACAAGGTCGCCGACGAAAACCGCGTGAGGCTGATGGGCAAGGGCGAAGGCGTCTACGCCAGCGACTTCGGCAACGAGGGCACAGGCGGGCACAGCCACCTGAAGTACATGTGGAAAACCGGCGAGAAGCAGAGATTTCTCGTCACCGCCAGGCCGACCGATGCAACGCACACCATCTACTCGGGCTATTATTTCCACCCGGACAAAAAGCGGTGGGTCCTCATCTCCAGTTGGAAGGCGCCGAAGGAAGGCGGATACCTGCGCCGCCTGTACAGCTTCAGCGAGAACTTCGGGGGCGGCAACGGGCATCTGCTGCGCAAGGCGCTGTACTGCAACCAGTGGATTCGCACCGCCGAAGGCCGGTGGATCGAGCTGACCACGGCCCACTTCAGCCACGACGCCACGGGAAAAGCCGACCGCCTCGACCGCTTCATGGGCGTTGAGGACGGACAGTTTTTCCTCTCTCACGGCGGTTTCGTCGACGGTTTTACGGAATATGGCCGCAAATACACCCGCCCGGCCACGGGCCAGGCGCCGGTGGAGATCGTGTTGCCCGACTGATTTCCGAGGTCACGCACCGGCTGGCGTTGACGAGATGCCGGTTGCAATCCCGGGGGCGCCGGGGTATTCTGGTTTTTGCCGGTGTCCCGATCCGCGGGACTGCGCGGTGGAGCAAAGCAAATGACTGAACACCCAAGTAGGGTCGCGTCCGATCCAAAAGAATGCTATAGGGAGTCAAGTCAGATGATCCAGCCGATTCCAAACCGTCGTATCAAAGCCAGAGCGGGCCGATCGCGCTTCCTGGCAATTACCATCTGCTGCGTTCTCGTTTGCAGCATTACCAGCGCGTTGGCCGCGAGCGACTGGCCCACCTATCGGCACGACGCGACGCGCAGCGGCGTTGCCCCGGAAAACGTCTCTGGCGACCTGTCGCTTCAGTGGACGTACACGCCGATGCACCCGCCCAAGCCCGCGTGGCCGACCCCGTCGGAAGAAATGCCGCGGATGCACAGCGACAACGCTTTGCACGTGGCCGTGGCGAACGGTCGCGTCTTCTTCGGTTCCTCCGTGACCGATGAGGTCTACGCCATCGACGCCCGCTCGGGCAAGATCGCCTGGAGCTTTGCGACGGAAGGCCCCATCCGTTTCGCGCCGACCGTCTCTGAGGGTCGCCTCTACGTCGGCTCGGACGACGGGTATGTCTACTGCCTTGATGCGGACGACGGATCGCTCCTCTGGAAATACCGGCCGGGCCCGAGCGACGAGAAGCTCCTCGGCAACGGCCGCATGATCTCGCTCTGGCCCGTGCGCACCAGCATATTGGTGGACCAGGGCGTCCTCTACTGCGCCGCTGGCGTCTTCCCCTACGAAGGAATCTACCTCTGCGCCCTCAACGCTGACGACGGGTCCGTGGTCTGGAAGAACGACACCATCGGCGACCGGGCTCACGAGCTCAGCTACGGGGGCATCTGTCCCCAGGGCTACCTGCTGGCCTCCGCCGACACGCTGTACGTTCCCTCCGGCCGCGCCATGCCCGCCGCCTTCAGCCGTCGCACGGGAAAGTTTCTCTTCTATGCCTCTCCCGGCGGCAAGCAGGGCGGCACCTGGTCCCTGCTGCACGACAACCAGCTCATCGCCGGCGTGGACCACTCCGGGACCCCTCGCAAGATCGCCTACGACGCGCGGACAGGCGCCAACAGGGGAGATGTGTTCGCCTGGTTCCCCGGGCTGGACATGGCGATTCGGGGCAACGCCGCTTACGTCCTCACGCCCGCCGGCCTGTATGCCATAGACCGCAAAGCGCACACCGAGGCCGTTCGCGAGGTCACCGCTTCGAGCAAACAACGCAGCGCCATGGGAAAGGAGCTGGCCCGACTCAGAGAGAATCTCAAAAAGGCCGATGCCGACGCGCAGGCCGGGATTCGCAGCAGGATCAATGAGCTTACCCGTCGGACCGCTGAGCACGTCGCCCGGGAAAAACAACTCCAGGGTTCCTGCTTCACCTGGCATCTGCCTGCGACGCGGTGCCACTGCGTCATCCTCGCCGGTGACATGCTCTTCGTGGGCGGGTCCGACCGGGTCCTCGGCGTCGAGGCGGGGACGGGCCGGCAAGTCTGGCAAGCGGACGTGGCCGGCAACGCCGTGGGCCTGGCCGCCGGCGGCGACGGGCTCCTCGTCAGCACGGACAAAGGGCAGGTACTGCGCTTCGCCGACACCGGCAGACGCGCAGCGCCGAAGGAAATCAAAATCACACGCGATCCCGGGGCCTTTGACGATCACCCGCAAAGGCAGCTTTACCGCGACGCCGCCCGTCGGATCGTTGAAGAAAGCAAGATAACGAAAGGCTATTGTCTCGTTCTGGACTGCAACAAGGGACAACTCGCCTACGAACTGACGCAGATCACCGATCTCAAGATCGTCGGTTTGGAGAAAAACGCCGACAAGCGGCGCATCACTCGCCGGCGTCTGCAATCAGCGGGCCTTCTGGGCGTCCGCGTGACGGTCGAGCCGTGGGACATCGGCTCCCTGCCCGCCTATTTCGCCAATCTGATCGTTTCCGATGGCCTGTTGACCACAGGCGACGCCGACGTGACGCGGGAGCAGTTGCGCCGCGTTCTGCGGCCCGCCGGCGGGACCGTGGTCGCGGGAATGCCCGACGGCAGCAACGGTCTGCAATGGCGCAGCTACGTGCGCCCCGCGCTCGAAGGCGCCGGTAGCTGGACCCAACAGTACGGCAATTCCCAGAACACCGCCTGCTCGGACGAATTGATGGCAAAGGGCCCGCTCGGTTTGCTCTGGTACGGCGAGCCCGGACCGCTGGCGATGGTGGAAAGACACGCCAAAGCCCAGAGCCCCCTGTCCATGAACGGTCGCCTGTTCATACAGGGAGAAGAACGAATTCTGGCCGTCGATGCATACAACGGGACGCCTCTGTGGGAGCGGCAGATCCCCGGCGCCGTCCGGGCCCGCGTGGACGTAGATGGGGGCAACCTGGCCCTGACCGAAGAGGCCCTGTACGTGACGGCCTACGATACATGTCTCCGCCTGGACCCGGTAACCGGCGAGACGGTGCGGACCTACGGCCTGCCCGACGCCGGCGGGCGAACCTACCGCTGGGGCTGTGTCTCGACGGACCGAAACATTCTCTTCGGCATTCGAGCCGAGCCCCTCAAGCAGCCCTACGCAGCCCAGCTCAAAGCCCGCCACGCCAATCCCAACGAAGACGTGCGCCGGGCCTACACCAGATCGAACGCCAAGTGGTCCCCCATGGCCAATTACCCCTCCTGGGAAAACTACAGGCCGCAGGCGGGCTCGGTCACCAGCAGAATGATGGCCGGCGATATGGTCTTCGCCCTCGATCCCGATACCGGAAAGAGGCTCTGGACCCACGAGGGCAAACGCATCGCCAACCTGACGTTGTCCGTCGGCGAAGGCAAGGTCTTCCTCGCTGAGGGCATCACCGAAGACGCCCTGGCAACCCAGGCGCTGGAGCAGCGCCGGGAGCTGATACGCAAAGGGCTCTACGGAGAGACCGAGAGCATGAAGGAGGCCGATTCATACGCGCCCTCGGACATCAGGCTGGCCGTGGCGCTCGACGCCCAAACGGGCAAGAAACTATGGGAAAGGCCCGTGGACTTCACCGGTTGCTGCGGGGACACCATGGGTTCGGCCTGTCAGAACGATGTGCTTTTGTTCTTCGGCTGCGTGGGCAATCATGACGCCTACCGCTTCCGGGAAAACCAGCTCGCCTACCGCCGTGTCGTGGCCCTGTCGGCCTCTACGGGAGAAATCCTCTGGTCGCGCCCCCTCAACTATCGCACGCGCCCCGTGGTTGTGGGCGACCGCGTCATCGTCGAGCCCCGGGCCTGCGATCTGCGCACCGGCGAGATTCTGATGCGTCGCGATCCCATCACCGGCAAGCAGGTCCCCTGGGAGTTCCTGCGTCCGGGACACACCTGCGCCATCACCAGTGCGTCCCCCGACACCTTGTTCTACCGCTCTTCCAGCACGGCGATCTACGATCTCACGCGCGACGCGGGCGTCGCCATCTTCGGCGGCATCCGACCCGGTTGCTGGATCAACATGATCCCCGCCAGCGGCCTCGTGCTCGTTCCGGAGGCCAGCGTGGGTTGCACCTGCTCGTTCCCGCTGCGCTGCTCCTATGCCCTGGTGAACAAGCCGGACCGGGCCCAGCCCTGGACCGTCTTCGTCAACCATACCGAGTTCAACAAAAAAGGCCAGGTCGTGCCCAACACGTTCGGCAAACCCGTGCAGCACCTCGGGGTGAATTTCGGCGCGCCGGCGGATATGAAAGACGAAAACGGCACGCTCTGGCTGGCCTATCCCAATCCGCGCACCGTGTACAGTCAGAACCACTTCGCCCATTACGGCATCAAGTTCGATCTGAACGAGGAAATTGCGCCCGATATGGGATACTTCTGCCACGACTTCAAGGGCGTCAGCATCGCCGGGACGCAAGCGCCGTGGCTCTTTACCTCCGGCTGCCTCGGGCTGCTCCGCTGCGAAATCCCCGTGCTCGAGCGAGGATCGAGCGGGACGCCGGGCGTCTACACAGTCCGCCTCGGGTTCCGGTCTCGACCCGGTGACGAGCCGGGCCGGCGCGTCTGCGACATCAAGCTCCAAGGCCGAACCGTATTGAAAGACTTCGACGTCGCCCGCATTTCCGCCGGGACGGACAGGGCCGTCGTCCGCGAGTTCAAAAACGTCACCGTCGAGGGCAATCTCCTCCTCGAGCTTGTCCCCAGGGCTGCGACCCCCAGCGACGAGGAGGCTCCGCTGGTTCACTTCGTGGAGATCATCCGCCAGCAGGACCGCGCGCTGGCCATGAATGACGGTTGACCAGTTTCCGGTTCACGCCATGACCGGTGTAAAGCCGGCCAGTAGAAAACGCCCGGATCGCGCCGTCGAACCGCGACCCGGGCTTCGCGGCACAAAACGGCGCGGCGCCGCGGCGCATCTCAGGCGGTGCGGCGCCGGCAATGCACGTCCGAAAACATCCAGCGGTCCGCCCCGCCAAATCCAATTGTCCTTTTGTCTTTCCTGTCACCGACGCCGGCGCAAACGACTTCACGTGTGATACCGGACTGTTTATGGGGCGACTGTCCCCTGCGCCGCCAGCTCCGGGATTCAGGCTAAAGCGTGGCAGGCGACGCGTCGAACTGTAGACATCGGGCTTGCCTTGCCATGACAGGACCCTTTGGATACGGAGACCTATGAGTCAGGTACAACGACATAAACGGGTGCGTCTGCTCGTCAAGAGGCTCAACAGAGAGCGCAAGCAGCAGGCGAACCAGATAGACATACTGTGCCACGATCTGATCGGCGCCCAGCGTGAGTTTCTGCGGAAACTGAACGCCATGAGCTTCGCCGCTCGTTTCTACAAGGACCTGCTGGGGGCGTCGGACCTGCAAAGCCTGCTGCGTTGTGCCGGCCGGCTCATCCGGGAGGAAATGCCCGGCGCCGAGGTCACGTTCTTCCTCAGGTGTCCCGACGGCTGCGAAAGACACATGGTCGAGGGCAACAAGGATCTCAATCTTGCGATCCTGCGGTTGCACGACGGCTTCACGCCCGAACTGCTCGAGAACGTCTGCAAATCGAACCGGATGTGCACCGCCGACGACCTGTTCGGCATGGGTTTGGCGGGCAATCCAAGCGAATTGGCGACGATTTCCATGGCGACGGTTCCGCTGGCCGATCTGGGGCGCTGCCTGGGCTTCGTGCTCATCTGCCGCGTCGGGTCGGAGGGATTGTCGCCCGAGGAGTTGGAGAAGCTCGGTCTGATCACGTGCGGCCTGTCACGCGCGATTCGAGGCTGTAGCGTTCCCTTGCCCGCGCAAAGCTGAAGCCAGTCGCCGCATCGCGCCGAAATGGTTGTGTACAGAGAATTTATTTGCCCGCCCCGGAATCGTTCGGGATAATGGTTGGCAGCTTGCCGGGTTTGTCAGCGTCTCTGGTGCCCGGCGGAAATGAGGAAAATCAGGTCCTCCTTGTGTCTGCGGAAGACCGTGAATTCAATTTGGAGAAATCCGAAATGAATGAAGGCCCAATCGATCAAGGCAACATGATTGAAACGACCGACTGCCTGGAGGCAGTGGGTGTCTTCCGAGGATGGAAGAACTTCTTCTTTTTGGTGGTTTTCATCTGCCTCCTGCTGGCTCAGGGCGTGTTTTGGGTCATCGATCTGGGGCTGGTCGAAAAGGGGCCGGCCAAGAACGTCTCGGCGCTGGACGAAGCGAGCGCCCCGACCGTCGAAGATGCCGCCGCCGGCGCCGTGGCGGACATGAACGATACGCCGGCAGCGAAGAAGACCGGCATCGCGGGCCAGATGGGTTTTCTCAACGGCGTCAAATCCGACCACCTGGATCGCACCATCGAACTGGTCGACGGCGTCCTGATCGTCGGGACCTCGCTGTACTGCCTGGCGATGTTCTTTAGCCTGATGGTCTCGCTCATAGGCCGCCTGGGCGGGATCAACCACATCTCGCGGGCCTTTTTCCTGTCGCTGATCATGGTCGTGCTGGTGGTTCCCTGGCAGAAAATCCTCGGCTCCAGCGTGGTGGGCGTGGTTTACACTCCGGCCGAATTGGCCGAATGGCTCCCCAACAAGTCCAATAGCATGGTCAACACGATCGTGTATTACTTGCGCTTCAGCGTTTATTGGTTCGTGGTCATGCTCCTGCTGCTGATGTCACAGATTCGCAGCGCCCGCTGGACCAAAGCCATCCTCCGCCGCCTGGAGATCATCTAACCGGCAACCGCCCCGGCCTGCAGGACGGGCAACACACGGAAGAGATGCTGTGACGAAATCCATGCTCATGGTGCTGATGGCCCTCGCGCCGGCTCTTGCCTGTGCCGGAGAAAGAGCCGTCCGCGCGGACCCGCCGCTGGCGCGTTGGTCGAAGGACAAGATACACAACTGGTACGAGCAGGCCGGCGTGATACGGGGCTGCAACTACCTGCCTCGCACCGCCGTCAACATGACCGAGATGTGGCAGGCCGAGACGTTTGACCCCGCGACCATCGACCAGGAGCTGGGCTGGGCCGGCAACGCGGGCTATAACAGCGTGCGCGTTTTCCTCCAGTATCTCGTCTGGAAGGACGATGCCGAGGGCCTGAAAGAACGCCTCGACCGGTTTCTCACCATCGCCGACAAACGCGGCATCCGTACGATGCTGATCCTCTTTTGCGATTGCTCCTTCGCGGGCAAGGAACCCTATTTGGGCAAACAGGACGAACCCGTTCCCGGCGTCCACAACAGCGGCTGGGTCCCCAGTCCCGGGCTCAAGCGAGTGACGGACAAATCCGTGTGGCCCGACCTCGAGAAGTACGTCAAAGATATCGTCGGCTCCTTTGCGAGAGACCGGCGCGTTCTCATTTGGGACCTGTACAACGAGCCCGGCAACAGCCGCATGGGCGAAAAGAGTCTGCCCCTGGCGGAAGCCGCCTTTGCCTGGGCCCGCGCGGTGCGTCCACGCCAGCCTCTCACGACGGGGGTCTGGACGAATTTCGACAGCCCGATGTCGAAGCGGATCATGGAACTGTCGGACATCGTCTCGTTCCACGGCTACGACGGCCCCGCCGGCGTGGAGCGTAAGATCGAGATGTGCCGGGCCCACGGTCGCCCGGTGATCTGCACCGAATGGCTGCTCCGGCAGCGCGGCAACACTTTCGAGACCATCCTGCCGGTGTTCGCCAAGCACCGGATCGGCTGGTACCACTGGGGCCTCGTCGCCGGCCGCACCCAGACCTACATGCACTGGGGATCCAAACCCAACACCCCCATTCCCAAAATCTGGCAGCACGACACCTTCGGCCCAGACGGAACCCCCTACAATCCCAAAGAAATAGACCTCCTGGCCGCCTTCAACTTCGCCGACAAGCAATAGATGTAAATGCAATTGCAGAATAGAGTTAGGTATTATGCTCTGTGTCCTGTGCGTCTCTGTGGTGAGCCCTTGCCCATCGGGGCGCGGGGGCGTTTCCGGGATGCGTTTTGCGGTAGAAGTTGACGCGGGGAGTCTCCATTTGGTATACTGCGTCTCGGGCGGTCCCGGATGGGTCTGTGCAATTCACGCCTCGGGGGCCATGGTCCATCGTATCGAGAGGAGTACCATAGGGAGGATCGGAAGATGATGAAAGCACGAAACTCACACAGTCTGCGGGCCATCAGTTTACTTTTCGCGGTGGCGGCGCTATGCCTGCCGGCCGGGGCGGCGGTCATCTATGTCGATGCCGACGCCGCCGGCGCCAACGACGGCGCAAGCTGGGCCAGCGCCCACTCGTATCTCCAGGATGCCCTGGCCCGGGCGCGCGACGTGAAGGGCGGGGCCGAGATTCGCGTGGCCGGCGGCGTATACCGGCCCGACCAGGGCAAGGGCCGCACCCCCGGCGACGTCCATGCAACCTTCGAGTTGCTCGACGACGTGACGATCGTCGGCGGCTACGCCGGCGCCGGGGCCGTCGATCCGGACGCCCGGGACATCACGGCCAACGAGACCATTCTCAGCGGCGATCTGGCCGGCGACGACGGCCCGGACTTCGCCAACTACACCAACAATGCCCAGGTGGTCGTGACCTCGACGTTCAACGGCGCTACCGCTGTCCTGGACGGCGTGATCATCACCGGCGGCACCGGCTGGTCGGGTCCCGGGATGAGCTGCTACGGCAGCGCCGCGACCGTGATCGACTGCACCTTCCGCGCCAACCGATCCATCGGCTTGGAGGGCGGCTACGGCGGCGCCGTCTACAACTCCGAGGGCGGGCCCACCTTCGACCGCTGCACCTTCGAGGGCAACTGGGCGATGGCCGAAGGCGGCGCGATCTGGAACCAGAGCCGCGCCCGGGTTACTCTCATCGAGTGCACCTTCGTCGGCAACTACGCCGAAATGCGCGGCGGCGCCGTCAGCAGCTTCACCAGCGCCGTCGAAGCGACCGACTGCCTCTTCGCCGGCAACACCGTCCAGTACCAGGGCGGTGGCCTCTATGGCTACCAGACGCAGCACGTCCTGACCGGCTGCACGTTCGTCGGGAATGCGGCCGTCGAAGGCGGAGGCGGCCTGTACAACCTTCACGGCACCGTCTCTATCGCCGGCTGCACCTTCACCGCCAACACCGGCTTCCAGGGCGGCGGCATCTACAACGACTCGGCCGCGCCCGTGGCGATGACCGCATCCCTTCTGGCCGGCAACGTGGCCGCCGGCAGCGGCGGAGGCATGTACAACTGCTGTGACAGCACCCCGAAACTGACCAACTGCACCTTCGCCGACAACCGCGCCGCCGAGGGCGCGGGCCTGGCCGCGGGTGTGGCCGTCCTGCACAATTGCATCGTCTGGAACGCCGACCCCGACGCCTCGGCCTTCCTGGCGCTGGGGGACGGGCCGACGGTCAGCTATAGCTGTATCCGGGGCGGTTGGCCCGGCCCCGGAAACATCGACGTCGACCCGCGCTTCGCGCAGTCGGGTTTCTGGGATGCCAACGACAGCCCCGACAATCCCGGCGACGATTTCTGGGTCGAGGGCGACTACCACCTCAAGTCCCGCACCGGACGCTGGGACCCGAACGACGAAAGCTGGGTCGCCGACGACGTGATGAGCCCCTGCATCGACGCTGGCGATCCGAAGAACCGCCTGGGCGACGAGCCCTTCCCCAACGGTGGCATTATCAACATGGGCGCCTACGGCGGCACCGCCTTGGCCAGCAAGTCCGAGATCGCCCCGGTGTCTGTGACGACCGTCTTCAGGTTCGTTCCCGAGCTGAGCACGCTGCTCCAGGCGGGCGGATTCGCGGGTGTCTACTGGCCTCATACCATCGAGGGACAGTTCACGCTCAGCGTCGATTTCACGGCGGGTACTGCATCGTTGACCGAGGTCGATGCCGTGGGCACCTACGAGGGTCCGCCCGCGCGCACGCTGAACGTCGGCGAAGCGCTGAAGATGACCGCGCTGGCCGGCTCGGTCGAGCAGGACGGCTCCATCCGATTCACCGGCGAAGGGGACAACGAAACGGCCATCGAGCTGACGCTGACGTTCAAGAGCGATTCAGTCCAAATCCGGGGCAACACGACCCCGCCGCCCAACAGCGCCGATTTCTTCATTCTCGAAATGGACGCGGTGGCGCTGCTGGAATGAGCCGTCTCACGCGGCGGGCGACGCCCAGGCCGTAGGGTGGGTTCTTGACCCACGCGAAAACGCGCATCCGGAAAAACGCGTGGGTCAAGGACCCACCCTACAGCTCACGCGCAAACGCGCGACTGGGAAAACGCGTGGGCCAAGGACGCGCCCCACAGGTTAACTGCCTGCTGGACAAGTGGTTACGTGAAGCGCAGAGCCTCCCGGCCCGCCCTGCGAGCCGCACGGAAGCCGGGGGGACGGATTTTGTCTTGCTTTTTGGATCGCCGGACGCTATGATAACAGTACGTTCGGCAATTTCTTTCCGTACCGCCGGGCCCGGACTGGAAGGAAAGGAGTGATGATGAAAGGCAGCATCTCTACTGCTATCATTGTGGCCTGTGTGGCTCTCCTTTTGTCTGCGAGCGCCGAAGCCGGCCTCGTCGATTTCTACTTCACCATGGCGCCGAACGCCGACCAGGTGGCCGGGGCGGAGGTCGACAGTGACGGAGTCGGCGCCGGCTGGCTGCGTCTGACCACCCAGACCAACACCATCGAGTGGAGCATCGTTTACAGCGCGTTGACCGGCGCTCCGACGATGGCGCATTTTCACGGTCCCGCCGAGCCGGGCGAGAACGCCGGACCCCAGGTGACGCTGGACCACACCACCAACCCGATCATCGGCTCGACCGTCATCACCGACGAGCAGGAAACCCAGCTCGTGAACAATCTGTGGTACGTGAACATCCACACGGAAGCCTACCCGGCCGGCGAGATTCGCGGCCAGCTCGTTCGCGTCGTCCCCGAGCCGGCCACCGCAGCCCTGCTCGCCGGCGGCGCGCTGATCCTGCTCCGCACGCGTCACCGCCGCCGCTGACGACTCCCGCGCCGGGTGACAGTGCCAAACTCGGCCCGGCGATGGTGGACTTCTCCGCTTCCCATGCCGCTACAGGCTGGCCAGGCCGTGCGGTCTTGAAACTGCCACCCGAGGGACCGGCGAAGAACCATGCCCACGCTGATACGGAACGACCTTCGTCAAGGGCGCGAGCAGAAAAACGTTCTCTCGGCCGGATGGCACGCGGGTCAGAGAGGAACCCTCCTGCCATCGTTGTTTGTCACTTGCAACCCACAGGCGCCCGGGCGAGCCGCACGTAGCAGTTGTCCGTGCAGGACCGCGCAGACGAAGCGCGCGACACGAAGCCCTCAGGTCGAGGGGGGCAGTTTGCGGTGGAGAAAAGACTTGCGGGGGAAATGCTGATTCTTTAGCATGCAACGCACCGGCCGGGTTTGCATCCCGGACGCCCCGGTTTTCTTGCCGCCTTCCCGGTGGAATGCCAGGGAGGACGGGCGCGATCGTTCGTTTTTGTCTATTGTACGCCCATGCCAAGGAGAGGTGGACGTGACGGAATCTCAAGGTAGTGGGGGCAAGGTGCTGCGGCGGGGTCCGTATCCCGAGCTGACGTGGACCGCCGTGCTCGTCGGCTACGGCCTCGGCATCCTCATCACGATCAGCATGGGCTACGCCTGCCTGATCCTGGGCTTCTCGCACGAGGGCTCGGAGCTGGCCGCCATCCTCGGTTTCGGCGTGCTCCGCGGCATCCTGCGGCGGAACAGCATCATCGAGAACAACATCAGCCAGACCGTCGCCAGCAGCGTCAACGGTGCTTCGGCGGGCATTATGTTCTCGGTTCCGGCGCTGTTTATCCTGGGCCGGACCGATTTCAATCCGTACCTGCTGACCTTCGGCTGCATCGCCGGCGGCGTCCTCGGCATCGCCTTTATCATCCCGCTGCGAAAGCAGATGATCGACTTCGAGCGGCTCACCTATCCCGGCGGCGTGGCGGTCGCGACCGTCCTCAAATCGCCCGGCGCCGGCGTCCACAAGGCCATGCTCCTGCTCGTCGGAGTGGCCTTGAGCGCCACGCTGAGCGTCATCAGCCACGCAACCGGTTTCGAGCACTGGCACCTGGGCCAGTATATCGGCATGCCGGATTACATGAACGGCGTCTGGTTCGTCTCGCTACTGACGGTGGGAATCGCTTTCATCGCCGGCAAAGGCGGGCTGTGCTTCGTCATCGGCGGCTACGCCTGCTACTGGATCCTCGCGCCGATCCTGGCGCGAATGGGCCTGCTGCCGACGCCGGACCAACTGCAGACGATCGCCGCCGGATTGGGCAAAGAGAGCATCACGACGCCCAAGTACCTCAACCAATTTCTGTTCAGGCCCGTGGGAATCGGGATGCTGGTCGGCGGCGCGCTGACCGGGATCGCCCTGGCGCTGCCTTTGATTATCAGCGCCGTGCGCAGCATGCAATCGGCGGCCAAGACCGGTGCGGCGATGTCGAAGGATGAAATGCCCATCAAGCTGCTCTACGTCGGTATCATCGGCGCGGTGATCGTCCTGGGCGCCGTGGCGGTTTCGTCCGTGGAAGAAATGGGTCTCGGTCGCGGCATCCTCATGGCGGTGTTGGGGACGATCTGGATCTGGATGGCCGGCGTGATCCTCTCGGAGTGCATCGGCCGGACCAACTGGTCGCCCATGAGCGGCATGACCCTCATCGCCGTGACCATCCTCATCGTCATTACCAGCGGTCTGGGCGATAGAGCGGCCATCGTCTCCTCGGTCATGGTCGGCGCCGCCACCTGCATGGCGATGTCGCAGGCGACGGACCTCATGCTCGACCTCAAGACCGGCTACCTCGTCGGCGCCATCCCGAAGCGCCAGCAGATGGGCCAGTTCCTGGGGACCTGGATCGGCCCGATCCTCATGATCGGCCTGCTGTTCGTTCTACACAAGGCGTATGGCCTCGGCAGTGACAAGCTCCCGGCGCCGCAGGGCACCGTGCTGGCCAGCATGATCGAGGGAATCCTCAGAGGCGATGTCCCCGTGCACAAGTATCTGGCCGGGGCGGGTCTCGGGGCGCTGCTGAGCACCACCGGAATCGGCGGCCTCGGCATCCAGGTGGTCCTGGGGTTCTATCTGCCGTTCCATATCGTTCTGACCTACACGATCGGCACGGTTCTGCGGATCGTCAGCGATAAGGCCATGGGCCGGCACTTCAGCGAGCAGGTGGGCATCCCCGTCGCGGCCGGCCTGATCATCGGCGAGGGTGTCGTCGGCGTCGGGTTCGCCGTCTACTCTGTCATCATGGGTATGAAGGGGGGATAGGGACACGATATGAAGCTGTTTGGCTTTGTTTTAGTGGCGGTCGGTTTCATCATGGCGGCCCTGGCGGCGGTGGTCGATCAAAGCGCCATCGATGCGGCCGAACTCAATGCCGTCGAGCCCAACGTGGTCGAACCGAACGTGATCGAGGCGGCCGACGAGACCGGCGCCGAAACCGCCGACGGGAGCGGCGTCAAGTGGCTGTGGTACGTCCCGGCGCTGGCGGTGGGTGTAGCCGGCGTAGTGATGATCCGAACCGACGAGGCCCGACACAGCAAGACCGAGCATCACGTCGCGGCCAATATCGAAACGGTCGAGGGCTGCCTCGCGCGAATCGCCGACAACATCACGAGGCTCAACGCCGAGAAGGCAACGATCGACACTTACGACGTGCGCCACCGTATCGACGAGCTGTTTACTGAGGATCTGGAGCAGTTCGTCGACGCGCGGGAGAGCATCGCGCACCGCTACGGCCTGGCCGCCTACGGTAACGTCATGAGCAGCTTCGCCGCCGGAGAACGATACCTCAACCGTGTCTGGTCCGCCTCGGCCGACGGCTACATCGACGAAGTCAACGAATACCTCCAAAAAGCCAAGGCCCAATTCAACGAAAGCCTCGACCTAATCCACCGTCTCCCCGCCAACGCCCAACCCGCGTAGAACCAACGCGGCAAGCAAGCGCCCGGCCGGCGAGCGACGCGAAGAAAGGCGTTCCCACACACCAGGCGCGCACCATCGCAGCGCCGCAGAACCTAACCACAGAAGGGCAACAGGACTTCTGCTTGAAATGCCATTTTGAGACGATATAATTTCGTTGTGTAGGCGGAGGGTCGCATTCGACTCCGCAGAGAGGGATTTGGGCAGTTGAAGGTTCCGCCAATGACTATCGAAAAGGTCTACATAGAAACGAGCTTTGTCAGTTTCCTGGCGGGCCGGCCGTCCCGAGATCTGCTGGCAACGGCATGGCAGCAGGTTTCGCTGGCGTGGTGGGAGAACCGCAGGTCGCACTTCGAACTCTACACCTCCCAGCTGGTGATCGACGAAGCCGGGCGGGGCGATGAGAATGCTGCGCGACGACGCTTGTCTTATCTGGAGTCGCTGCCGGTCCTTCAAGTGACGGACTCGGCCGTTTCGCTGGCGCAGCGGCTTGTCGACGAAGGAGCCATGCCTGCCAAGGCCTTTGGCGATGCGCTCCACGTCGCACTGGCCGTAATCCATCGCATGGACTACTTGCTGACCTGGAACTGCCGACACATCGACAACGCCCAAACCAAACCGTTGGCACGCAGGCTGTGCCTCCTTCAAGGTCTGTCATTTCCTGAGATATGTACTCCTCAGGAGCTCATGGGGGAAACTTCCGATGAAGAACCCAATTCTTGAAGAGCTTTGGAAGGTCAAAGACGAGATCGCCCGCGAGTGCGAGTATGACCTGAACAAACTGGCCGTGCGACTTCGCCAGGGACAGGAGGAGGGCGAACGGAAGGTTGTGAATCTCAGCGGGAGAGAGACTCGAAACCCCACGGCCCCGAACTGACCTGGTGCTTTGTTTCAACTCGTTCGAGGGTTGTCATGCTGAACGAAGTGAAGCATCTGGGCTGAGAGAGAGAAGTCAGCATCGCACCGGAAGGGGCATACGATGGCCATCCCGGCGCGCCGGGATTCGCTTCCGCTCAGGATGACAATCATCATATGACAAGCGACGGAGCACTAGGATATGGTGATTTTCTGGCCGGGCGTAAGGTTCAGTCGTTCGCTGGCGTTGCTGTTTTTGAGGCTGATTTCCTGGGTGTTGCAGGAGCCGGTGATGAGGAATGGTTCGTTGTCACGGGCGGCGTCGTAGGTGGGGCAGAAGGGCATGGTTTGATGTTGGCCTTCTATGGTGACGGTGTACTTGCTTTTGTCGAGCGGCGGAACGTTGGTGACGATGTTGCCGAAGCGGTCGATGCGGACGACGAGGCCCTCGCGCCCGCTGCGGTAGAGAGCGAATCTGCGAATGGTCTCGATCTCGGCGCCGAGCTCGTCGAACTGTCCCAGATCGATACGGGCGGCGGCTGTGGCGAAGGCGTCCCGCCCGTGGAAGGTCCGGCTGGCGTCGGCGGGGACGGCAAGCTCCCGCACCGCGAGGATCTTCTGCTCGCGCAGCGTCTCCCACAGCAGGCCGTTGTCGGGGGCGACGAAGCAGTAGCTCTCGGTCCTGACGGCGACGGCCTTGCGGGCCGTACCGACATCTGGATCGACGATGCAGCAGAAGACCGCGCCCTGCGGAAAGTAGCTGTAGTTGTTTTTGAGAATCCAGGAAGCCTCGACGATGCTCTGCGGTCGGAGGTCGTGACATAGATCGACGATCCGCGTCTCCGCGTGCAGGCTGTAAATCACGCCTTTCATCACGCCGACGTATTCGCTTTGTCCGAAGTCGGTCAGTAGAACGATCATCAGCAGGCCTCGGCGCAGCGATTACTGCGCCATCGGGTACATGAACTCGGGGATGCGGCGGATCTTGCCATCGGGGTCGACGCAGGCCAGCACGCTGGAGCCCTCGGCTAACAGCAGCCCCGTTTCCGGCCGGATCAGTTTGTACGTGTGCTCGACCTTGGCGGGCGTCACGTTCGAGCAGGTGGTCTCCAGCTCGATCTGGTCGTCGTAGAAGACGGGCCGACGATACTTGATACGCAGCTCGGCCACGACGAAGAACACCCCGGCCGCCTCCAGGTCGCGGTAGGCCACCCCGTTGGCGCGCAGCAGCTCCGTCCGGCCCATCTCGAACCAGACGGGATAGACGCTGTGATGGATCACGCCGCCTTTGTCCGTCTCGGCGTACCGCGGGACAATCGGGATCGTGTGGCTTCGAATTGTCGTCTGCTCGGGAATACTCATGACCATTCGCCCGGTAGCATAGCACACACCCGCCCGTTTGCAAAGCCCCCGCCGCTGGACCATCGCCACGTCCTGCGGACGTGCCGCTGCCACCGGTCGTTGAGTCTCTGTCCCAAGGCGAGGATGAAGGATAGAGCATGAAACGCGTGGGTTAAGAACCCACCCTACCTGCCCGGTAGGCATTTGTGGTTGACAGGATCGGGGCGGATCGGTATAGTAAAAGGTAGCGTGATGAGCCGAACGGCGTAGGGACGCCGGAAAGAGGAAAACCGTCACGAAGCGAAGGCTGCGGAGCTATGGATTTCTTCGTAGAGACATACCGAGCTTACTCCTGTGCAGAGAAGGTCCGTCGTTACGGCCGGGATCGAAGAGCCGTAACCGGTAGCGCAGGGTGTGCCGTGCACACCGCCATCGTTCGACAACAAGATGGTGTGCGAGGCACACCCTACGTTTGAGGCACAGGCTTTCGAGCGGAATCGTAGCGACTGTTATTGAGGTCAAGCGATATTTGGGTTCCAGAGTTCATTTGTTGCAACCATGGCATTGAGAATGGTAAGGAGTTTTCGCATGGCGGCGACGAGTGCGGTCATTTTGGCTTTTCCC
>Ga0272441_10001041_pt1 | contig 59870 bp, 46 predicted proteins | sample SSMProp6N_FD_193582 | JGI IMG/M metagenome (GOLD analysis project Ga0272441, IMG submission 193582) | Marine sediment archaeal communities from Little Sippewissett salt marsh, Falmouth, MA, United States - SSM-Prop-6N | ecosystem: Environmental > Aquatic > Marine > Wetlands > Sediment ...
TGCGAGCCGGGCGACTGGATGCTGCGGCGGCACTATTACTTCGCCGACATCGCCCATCTCGACGCCCAGCTCGGCCGCGTGATGGACGCCCTCGACGCGGCCGGGCGGACGGACGACACGTACCTGGTTTTCCTCTCCGACCACGGCGAGATGCTGGGTGACCACGGCTTCCACCAGAAGGAGGAGCGGCACTACGACGCCTGCATTCGCGTGCCGCTGATCATCGCCGGCCCGGACGTGAGCGGCGGCACGACGCGGGAGGAGATCGTGCAACTGGAGGATCTCGCCCCGACGGTCCTCGACATGGCCGGCCTGCCACAGCCGCGCTACGAGAACCGCATGAGCACGTACCTGCGGCAGGGCTTCGACGAGGTGCCGACGCTGCCCGGGCGGAGCCTGCTTCCGTTGTGTCTCGGGGAGCCGGTCGCGGGGTGGCGCGAGGACGCCTACGTCGAGAGCTACAACGCCATCTGGTCGGTGGATCCCCAGGACTGGGCGCGGACGCTCCGCACCCGCGACTGGCGGTACACGTTCTACCCGTGCCAGGGCGGCGAGCAGCTCTTCAACGTCACCGAGGACCCGCAGGAACAGCACAACCTTGTGGCCGACCCGGCCTGCGCGACGCTGCGGCGCGAACTCCGCGATCGGCTGACGGAGCGGATCGTCCTCCAGGACTACCCACTCACCAGTCGGCAGCTCTTCGGGATCGGCTTGCACTGACGGGCGGCACCGGGCGTACTGCGAATCGCCACGGGCTTGCGCCTGCGGTTAACGGCAATCGTTCCTCGAAAGACTCACTCCCCGTGCGGGCACTTCTTCAGGCAGAGGAACCAGTCAAGCACCTGCGTGTCCTCGCCGGGCGACGCGACGCGGTCCTTGGCGGCTCCGCACGAGCCCGGCGGCGGGACGATGACGTCCTCGCCCGGCCGCCAGTTCGCCGGCGTCGCGATCTGGTGTTCGTCCGAGTGCTGCATCGCCAGCAGCAGGCGTTTGACCTCGTCCATATTCCGCCCGTTCGACAGCGGGTAATACAGGATGGCCCGGACGATGGCCTGCGGATCGATGATAAACACCGCCCGCACGGCCTGCGTGGTGCTGGCCTCCGGCTGGAGCATGCCGAACGCCTTGGCGACCTCCATTGACAGGTCGCTGATGACCGGGAACTTGACCTCCACGCCCTTCATGCCCTTGTACTCGATCTTCTCCTGGATCGTCCGCAGCCAGGCGATGTGGCTATACGTGCTGTCGATGGACAGCCCCAGCAGTTCGCAGTTGAGGGCCGCGAACTCCTCCGCCATCGACGCGAACGTCATGAACTCCGTCGTGCATACCGGCGTGAAGTCGGCCGGGTGCGAGAAGAACACGACCCACTTGCCCTTGTAGTCGTCGGGGAAGTGAATGGTGCCCTGGGTGGTTTCGGCCTCGAAGGCGGGGGCCTTCTCGCCGATCAGGGGCATGCGCCTCGGTTCGTCTTCCATTGCTGATTTCCTTTCGTTCCTTGCGATTCGGGGCAGTTGCCGAATTGTAGGCCCGCCGGCGCCGGGATTTCCTGAATCCACACAACAGGGACCGGGCAAGGCGCAACCGGCCGGCGATATGCCGGGTCTGCTCTGGTGTTCGGCCCCCAGTCCGTGGTCCCTGTTGTGTTCACCCGAGCGCGACGTCGAGCGTCATCATCACGGCGAAGCCCGCGATCACGCCGGCCGTGGCGAGGTCGATGTTGCCCTCGCTCTGCGATTCGGGGATGAGTTCCTCCGCCACGACAAAGATCATCGCCCCCGCGGCGAACGCCAGGGCGTACGGCAGGATGGGCTCGACCTGGAGCACCAGCCACGCGCCGAGAATGCCGGAGACCGGCTCGACGACGGCCGAGAGCTGTCCGTACCAGAAGCACTTCAGCCGCGACACGCCCTCGCGCCGCAAGGGGAGTGCGACGGCCGTGCCTTCCGGGAAGTTCTGGATGCCGATTCCGATGGCCAGCGCCACGGCCCCGCCGACGATCGTGAGGGTCTGGTCGGGCGCGGCGAAGGCGGCCGCCCCGAAGGCGACGCCCACGGCGAGCCCCTCGGGGATGTTGTGCAGCGTGATGGCGAGGACGAGCAGCGTGCTGCGCTGCCAACTGGTCTTGGGGCCCTCGGTGACCGCCAGCCGCGGGTGCATGTGCGGCAGGAGCTTGTCGAGCAGGCGGAGGAAGGCGGCCCCGAGGACGAAGCCGACCAGCGGCGGCACCCACATGAATGCCCCGTAACCGAGTTCCTCGGCGAGTTCGATGGAGGGGTTCAGCAGGCTCCAGCAGCTCGCGGCGATCATGACGCCGGCGGCCATCCCCAGCGAGGCGTCGAGGTACTTCTGGGAGAAGTTCCTGGTGAATACGACCAGCAGCGCCCCCAGCGCCGTGACGAGCCACGTTCCGACCGTGGCGATGAACGCGGCCAGCACCGGATTCAGTCCCGCGAACCATTCGACCATGGCGGATCTCCCTTTCGCGCGACCTCGCCCAGCGGTCCGTGAGCGCCGGTGCCGTCCCGGCGCGCCGGGCCGCGCAGCCCGCACTTTCAATGCTACGGCTCGGCGAGCCGTCGTACCCGGGCACGGCGTATGTGATCGCGGGTAAGTGTATCCAGGCCGCCCCCGACGGGAAACGTGTTTTGCTACACCGTCAGCTTGACGTAGAGCTTGGGCAGGACGCGGGGAAGGTGGCGGATGTCGGGCAGGAGGGCGAACCGCCGGCGCGGGAACATGATCTCCATGTCCGCCAGGCTGTTCGCCTGCGTGGAGATGCCGAACGCGTGGACATCCTTCCGGGCGTTCTCCTCGCACGCCATGCGTACGTCGTGCTGGGCGTAGCGCGAGTTCGGGTCGTAGCCGGCGTCCATCGGCTTGCCGTCGGTGATCAGCAGGATCAGACGCCGCCGCGCGTCGAGTTGCGACAGGCGGTATCCCGCGTGCCGCATGGCCGCCCCGATCCGCGTGGAGTTCGCCGGATAGGCCGCCAGGACGCCCGCGATGCCGGCGCGGTCCCACGTGTCATCGAAGTCCTTGTACACGTGGAAGATACAGTCCTCTCGCCCGTTCGTGCTGAACCCGCACACCGCGAAGCGGTCGCCCAGCGAGGCCAGCGCCTGCCCGAGAATGACGGCCGCGTGCTTCTCGACGTCGATCACCCGGCGCTCGCCCGCGAGCTCCCCCGTTGAGCCGCTGGCGTCGAGCAGGATGAGCACGGCGAGGTCGCGCCGCGCGATGACCGGTCGCTCGTAGAAGTCGACCTTCGGCGATGGTTCGTTCCGTCGGCGGACGAGGTAGTCGGTCAGCAGGTCCGGGTCGATGGCGTCGCCCTCGCGCAGGCGCCGCTCGCGGCGGACGAGGTCGGGCTTGAACCGCTCGAAGATGCGGCTGACCTTGCGGGCCTGCTCGGCGATATCCGCCGGCGGTTCGGCGCGGGCGACCGCCGCGTCGGCGTGCGGGTGACGCTCGCGGACGAAGCAGTAGTCCCGGTAGTAGTCGTTCTCGTCCTGGCTCCATTCGTCATAGACATAAGCAGCCGGGGCGGCGGTTTCGTCGGCGGCCTCGCCGGTCTCGGCGCCGTCGGCGTGGTCGGCGAGCCGCCCGGCGTCGGATTCGTTCTCGGTGCGGCGGCGCCCGGCCGCCGACTTCAGGTCCGCCACGACCGAATCGAGCGGCGGGGCGCTCACCCGCGCCGGGAACAGCATGTCCGGCAGGAACCCGGACGGGGCGAGCGGCAGGGCGGCGAGTTGCGGATAGACGGTGGCCAGATCGGTGGCCCATCCGGCGCCGAGGCGCTCGGCCGTGTCGAAGAAGTTGACCGACGAGTCGGCCACATCGACGAGAGGCCTGGCGGCCGGCGCGGGTCCATGGCTCGGGTTCTCCAGGTCAGCGAGCGCGTCGTGGAAGAGCTGCTCGGGCGTGCCGTCGGCTGGCGGGCGGTGGCGTCGCTGCTGACGGAGGGCGAAGCCGAGCAGGCCCCGCACGCCGGGCCAGCGGCGGGCCATTCGTCGCAGCACACGGACCTGCTCGACGAGCTGAAACAGGTTCAGCCGCAACGTCTCGCTTCCGGCGACGGCCTGGGCGGATTGGTAGCGCTCGTCGCCGTGGACGCGGGGGAAGCTGTCCTCGGCGACCATGCCGGCGGCCGTCACGGCCAGCAGCAGGTACCAGGCGCGGTTCAGCCGGGCGTTGTCGAAGTCGCGGATTCGGGCGGGCACGTAGAGCCCGCTCGTGAGGCAGATGACGCGCGAGCCGCGGTCGATGAGTTCATCGCTGTCGAGCCCGCTTAGGTCCTCGACGGCGATCTCGCGCCCCGCGAGGGCGCGAAGCAGCCGCTCCATCAAGGGCGCGACGTCGGTCAGCCGGCACTCGCGGGTGAGCGCCACAACGTACGTTTCGGAGGTCTTGAGCGACCCTTCGAGGAACGCCAACCCGGCCTTCCGGCTGCGACGGAAACTCTCGAGCCCGGCCTGGAGGTACTGCCCGATTTCCTCCGGGCGGAGGCGATCGATGAGGCGACGGTAGCCGCGGAGGAACGCCAGGGCGAGGTCGTCGTCGATCTCGCGGAGGCGGCGGAGGGTGTTCAGGCAGAAGCGGACCTGATCGGGCGTGTCGCCGAAGCCGCCGGCGCCGAGCGTCTCGAAGTAGCGGATGCCATAGTGCAAGCGGGCGTCGGCGAGTTCGCCCCCGAGCTCGACGAGGTCCGCGAACAGCCCCGGCAGCTCGAGCAGCCAGCGGGTCCGGGGGTTCAGGGCCGTCAGGAATTCCTTGAGCACGTGGTCGAAGCAGCCCTGGTCGGCCCGGCGGAGCATCTCGAAGACCTTGGTCGTTACTTCACGCCGCTCCGGCCCGATCGCGCCTTCGTCGAAGAGCCCCTGGATCGTCTGAGCGAAGACCTCCCGATAGCCCCAGCAGACGCTCTTAAGGTCGAATCCGTTGACCTCGTCGGCAGGTTTCTCGTCCTCGCTCATTCCCGACACTCGCGCAGGTCGTGCTCGGCTCTTCCCCCCCTCCCGTGCATCTCTGCTTCGCCCTGCGTAGCGGCTTCGCAGAGCAGGGCCCCCACATCCCGGCTAGGTTTCTTCCGCGCCGACCAACTCCCCGAAGTAGAGCTTCACGATGTTGTTGATCGATTCCTCGACCTCTGCCTCTTCGGTGAGTGTCTGGGTGATGGCGGCGTTGCAGGCCTCGGCCGCCGGCAGCCCGCCCTTCATCAGCCGTCCGACGTACACCAGCAGCCGCGTGCTGACGCCCTCGTCGAGACCGTAGCCCTTGAGTGCGCGGATCTTCTCGCCCATCTCGGCGAGCTTGCGGGCGTCTTCGTCGGGCAAGCCGGTCTCGGTTCGGAGGATCTCGGTCTCCACCTCGACCGGCGGGTGCGTGAAGCTGAGGCTGGCGAAGCGTTGCCGCGTGGAGTGCTTCAGATCCTTGACGATGCTCTGGTAGCCCGGGTTATAGCTGAGCACCATCATGAATCTCGGGTCCGCGCGGACGACTTCGCCCGTTTTGTCGATGTACAGCATCCGGCGGTCATCGGTGAGCGAGTGGATGATGACGGTGGTGTCCTTGCGGGCTTCGACGATCTCATCGAGGTAGCAGATGCCGCCGTGCCGCACCGCCAGCGTCAGCGGGCCGTCCTGCCAGATCGTTTCGTCTTCCTTGAACAGGTACCGCCCGACCAGGTCCGCCGAGGTCAGATCCTCGTGGCACGATACGGTGATCAGCGGCAGACCCAGCGCGTGCGCCATGTACTCGATGAACCGTGTCTTGCCGCAGCCCGTGGGGCCTTTGACGATCAGCGGGATCTTCGTCTCGAACGCGGCGCGGAAGACGGTCTCCTCGTCGGCCTGAGGGATGTAGTTCGGCCGGAAGCCAATGCGGAACTGATCGATGAGCTTCTCAAGGGTCACTTGGGTTCGCTTTCCGATGCTTGTCGTTGAGGCCGGTGCCCGTGCCGCAGGGGGCGTCCCTGCACGCCGGGTCCTCGCACATGCTCGGCTCGTGCCGGATGCACGGGCTCGCCAAAGGAATGCACTGTACCGGAGGAAAGCCTGCTCGCCAACGCGGCGTTCTCCGGGCGCCGGCACAGCGCAAGGAAAAATCGCCGCGCCGGGACGGCGCCTGCCCCGTTGGCCGTCCCGGTTTCACGCGGCGATACACGCAAATCAATGCTCGGACTGTCAGGATTCAACGCCCTGCCGAGTCCGGTCCATTGCACTGCGAAGCTCGTGCCAGTCTATGCTCTCGCACGCGAACTCCGACGTAACCCTCCAGAAGCGAAGGGGAAACAGCAACGGGCTGCCCGGAGCCATGCCCACGGATTCCATTGCAGAACGCAACGGAGATTCGGAAGAAGGATTGCATAACGCCCGTGTCTTTGCGGCCCGGCAGGTCGGGCTCAGGAGGAGGCAGCGGCGCGCATCGTACCTCGGTCGGCGGTCTTTGCTGGAATGATGCCTCGGGAGGCAGGACCCGAAGACGCCGCCTCGCTGCGGAGGGAGCACGGGATGCAGAACTGCCGTCCTGCAGTGTTGGTGTCGCCGGTGGTGGTTCCGGCTGGGGGTGTGGGGGACGAGCCGCAGGAGGGGACGAACAACCCGACGGAGCGGCTGACCGGCCTGACGCTTAAGACTCGGGTGAGGACGATGCGGGGTCCAAGTCGGAGCGGAAGGTGCTACAGCGTCCGCGCCCTGTGAGCTTCCCCCGGGGAGCGGAGGGAATTTGCGATCTGAGAAAGGTGATCCGACACTCCGGGGTCAGGGGCATCGTCAGCTTCTCAGGAACCTCCACGAACCTTGGGACAGTTCGCGGGCGGCATTCGGCCTTGCCTTGGCTTCGGTCATGGGGTACTGTACCCCGTTCCTTGGCCGGCCGACGGGCCGGCCTGTGATTGTGGGAGAGGATCAATGGCCGACTACAAGGACCTCGACAAGAAGGTCATCAAGCTGTCGAAGCAGATCGTGCGGATGTGCACGGAGGCGGGCAGCGGGCACCCGTCGAGCGGGCTGTCGCTGGTGCATCTCGTCACCGCGCTGATGTACCGCGTCATGCGGTACGACCCGAGGAACCCCTGGCACACCGGGGCCGACCGGCTGGTGCTGTCCGAAGGCCACGCTGTGCCGGCCATCTACGCCGCGTACTGCGACCTCGAGGGCGTCGTGGGCACGGCCGGCGCCCCCAGCGTGCTCAGCTTCGATGACGCCCTCACCCTCCGCGAGGGCGATAGCGTCCTCGATGGGCATCCGAACCCCGCGGTGGGTTTCCCGTTCTTCGATGCCGCCACCGGTTCGCTCGGACAGGGCGTCTCCGTCGCGGCGGGCCTGGCCGCCGCCGCCCGGCTCGACAACTGCGACAAGCGCATCTTCTGCCTGTGCGGCGATGGGGAGGCGCGCGAGGGGCAAATCTGGGAGGCCCTCGACTTCCTCGTGGATCACAAGCTGACGGCCGTGCGGGTCATCTTCAACTGTAACGGGCAGGGACAGAGCGACTACGTCTCCCCGCAGCAGAGCATCGACGCGCTGGTCGCCAAGCTGACGGCGTTCAACTTCGACGTGCGGAAAATCGACGGGCACAACTGGGACGAGGTGTTCGAGGCGCTGACCACCGAGCCGGGCGAGAGGCCGCTCGCCATCTGCGCGCGCACCGTCAAGGGGTGGGGCAGCAGCATCCTCACCAGCGGGAACTGGCATGGCAAGCCGCTGGCGGCCGACCAGATCGAGCAGACCATGCAGGACTTCGACAACCTGGCGACCGAGCTGGGCGTGGCGGAGATGGACGAATCGCCGGCCGTCGAGGTCGCCACGCCGGAGCTGTGCTCCCGCCCGGAAGCCGGCATGCTGTCGGCCGGCTCGTTCGCCGAGGCCCTGACCGCTTGCGGGCTGGACAGCGCGCTGGAGGCGGGTAAGCTCGCCACGCGCAAGGCGTACGGCGCGGCGCTGGCGGCGCTGGGCGCCGACCCGCGCGTCGTCGCCCTCGATGGCGACGTCAAGAACTCCACCTACGCCCAGTACTTCGCCAAGCAGTACGCGGACCGATTCTTCGAGGGGCGCATCGCCGAGCAGAACATGATCTCGGCGGCGGCCGGGCTCGCCGCCGGCGGGCGGATTCCCTTCGTCTCCAGCTTCGGCAAGTTCCTCGTCCGCGGGTACGACCAGTTCGAGATGGTCGCCATCAGCAACGCGAACGTGAAGCTGTGCGGCTCGCACGCGGGAATCTCGCTGGCGGCCGACGGGCCCAGCCAGATGGCCCTGCCGGACCTGGCATTCATGCGGAGCTTCGCCCGCTCGACGCGCGTGGACGGGCAGCCGGCCGTGCGGATGTTCCTGCCGTCCGACGCCGTCAGCGCCTTCAAGCTGACCGAGGTGATGGCGAACGTGAACGGGTTGTGCTACATGCGGACACACCGCCCCGACGTGGCGTTCCTCTACGAGGAGACGGACACGTTTGAGCCGGGCGGCTTCAAGCACCTGATGGATGGCGAGGATGTGGCCATCGTGGCCAGCGGATACATGGTGCACATCGCCAAGCAGGCGGTGGAGATTCTCGAGGAGAAGGCCGGCCTGTCCGCCAGCCTTATCGACGCCTACTCGATCCCGCTCGCCACGGACGAGATCCTGCGCATCGGCGACGACTGCCGCGGGCAGATCCTCGTGGTCGAGGACAACTACCTCGGCGGCGTGGCGGACGAAATCGCGCTGGCGGCCGCCCGGAGCGACTACGGCGTGCGTATAGACGCCCTGTACGTCCGGCAGGTTCCCAAGAGCGCCAAGACGCCGGAGGAGATGCTCAAGATGGCGGGCCTGACGCCGGAGGACATTGCCGCCGCTTGCCAGGCGATGTTCGACCAATCGGAGTAGGTGCGCGGCGACAACGCCAAACCGCATTGTGAACGGCGTCGCTGAGCCGTGAGCGGCGCGTTGGCTACCGTGTCCAGGGGGTGTCGCCGAGGCCGGCGGCGGCGTTGGCGGCGCGAGCGAGGACGAACAGCAGGTCGCTCAGGCGGTTGAGATACTTCACCAGCGACGGGGGCATCTTCGCGCCGGCGTTCACCGCCACCACCCGACGCTCCGCCCGGCGGCACACCGTCCGCGCCACGTGCAGCCGCGCCGAAAGCTCGCACCCGCCCGGCAGGATGAAGTTCGTCAGCTTCGGCAGCGATGCCGTCAGTTCATCCACCTGTTGCTCCATCCGCGTGACGGCGTCTTCGAGCCGCTTCGCGTCGATCGGAGGGCTCGCCTTCGACGCGGCCGCCGCGAAGACCGCCCCCGACGAGAGCAGTTCCGCCTGAATCGGTTCGAGGGGCTCGCGGACCTCCGGCACGTTCGCGGCCGCCACCATGCACAGGCCCAAATGGGCATCGAGTTCGTCGATGGTCCCGAGCGCCTCGAACCGCGCATCGCATTTGATCACGCGGTCGCCGGCCGGCAGATTCGTTCGTCCGTCGTCGCCGCGGCGGGTATAGACGGTCACGGGGATTCCTTTCCGGGTCGGGTCGGAGCCTACCACGGCGGCCGCGACGCCCGCAAGGCGAAGCCCCTCGCGGCACAATTGGCGGCCCTTTTCCGTGGCAACCGGGGGGGCGATTTGGGATAATCAAGACGGTGCTCAGGTCCCTTTCCCGGCGGGTCCCGAAGTCCGGTTTTTCCGTAGTGTTTCGTGCAGTGTGGAAGGAGCAGTTGCGAAGTGGCCAAGGATGCGGCCGAGAAGACGAAGAAGAAATCGCCCGACCCGGCGGTGTATGACGAGGGGAAGATCCGCGTTCTCCGCGGTCTGGAAGCGGTCCGCAAGCGTCCCGGCATGTACATCGGCGATACGACGCCGCGCGGGCTGCATCATCTCGTTTGGGAGATCGTGGATAACGCCATCGACGAGGCGATGGCCGGTCGGTGCAAGAATATCCACGTGACCATTCACCCCGACGAGTCCTGCACGGTCGCGGACGACGGCGTGGGGATCCCGGTCGGGCCGCATCCCACGGAGAAGATCTCGACGCTGGAGGTGGTCTTCTGCACGCTGCACGCGGGCGGCAAGTTCGACCACGGCGTGTACAAGGTCTCGGGCGGGCTGCATTGCGTGGGCGCGTCGGTGGTCAACGCCCTCAGCGAATGGATGGAGGTGGAAGTCAGCCGCGGCGGGGACATCTATCGGATGGAGTTCGAGCGCGGCCGGAAGCTCGGCGACCTCAAGAAGATCGGCACCCGCAAGAGGACCGGCACAAAGGTGACGTTCCGAGCCGACCCGGAGATCTTCCCCGACGTGTCGTTCCGCTACGAGATCCTCGCCACGCGCCTGCGCGAGTTGGCCTACCTCAACGAGGGGGTGTCCATCCGCCTCAGAGACGAGCGGGCCGACAAGGAAGAGACCTACCAGTTCAACAAGGGGCTGGTGGCGTTCGTGCAGCACCTGAACGAGGGCAAGACGACGCTGCATCGCCCGGCCGTCATCCACAAGGAAGACACCGAGTCGCTGCTGGTCGCGGACATCGTGATCCAGTACACCGACGGCTACAACGACACGATCCTGTCGTTCGCGAACAACATCAACACACTGGAGGGGGGCGCGCACTTGTCGGGGTTCAAGAGCGCCCTGACGCGGACGATCAACGCGTACGCCCGCAGCGGCAAGGCGGCCAAGAGCGCCAAGAACGGGAAGAACGGCAAGAACGGGTCGGTGCCGAGCGGCGAGGACGTGCGCGAAGGCCTGACGGCCATCGTGTCGGTGAAGGTGCCCGACCCGCAGTTCGAGGGGCAAACCAAGACGAAGCTCGGCAACAGCGAGGTGGAGAGCTTCGTCACGACGGTGGTGAACGAGCAGCTCGCCGCGTGGCTCGAGGAGCACCCGACGGAAGCCAGGCGCGTGGTGCAGAAGGGCATGCAGGCGATGCAGGCCCGCGAGGCCGCTCGCAAAGCCCGCGACCTGACGCGGCGGAAAGGGGCGCTGTCGAGCGGCTCGCTGCCGGGGAAGCTGGCGGACTGCCGCAGCAAGGATACGCAGACGACAGAGCTGTTCGTGGTCGAGGGCGATTCGGCGGGCGGCCCGGCGAAGCAGGGGCGCGACTCGCTGATCCAGGCCATCCTGCCGCTGCAGGGGAAGATCATCAACGCCGAGAAGGCTCGCCTCGACCGCGTGCTGAACTTCAGGGAGATCCAGACGCTGATCTCGGCCCTGGGCTGCGGCATCGGCGATGACGAGCTGGACCTGGAGAAGCTGCGCTACGGCAAGATCATCATCATGACCGATGCCGACGTGGACGGCAGTCACATCCGCACGCTGCTGCTGACGTTCCTCTACCGTCACATGAAGCCGCTGGTGGAGCGCGGGCACGTGTTCATCGCCCAGCCGCCGCTGTATCTGGTGACCCGCAAGAAGCACAAGGAGTACGTGCTCAACGAGCGGAGCATGCGGCGGACGCTCATGACGCTCGGGCTCGACGGCACGAACCTGGAGATCCGCGACATCTCCGGCAAGAAGCACGAGGTCATCAAGAGCTTCACCGGGGGCAAGCTGCGTGACCTCGTTGAACTGCTCGAACAGCTCGCCGACCGCGTGCGCATCGTCGAGATGCGGGGGCTGAGCTTCGAGCAGCTTCTGGAGAACCGCCGCGACAGGAAGCTGCCCACGCACTGGATCGTCATCGACGGCGAGGAGCGGTTCTGCTACTCGGCCGAGGAGTACAAGGCGGCCTTGCTCGAGTACCAGGAAGTGCCCCTCGACGAAGAGGACGAGGAGAACGGCGAGGCGGAGGTCGGCCCCGCGCTGCCGCGGATTCAGCGGCGGGCAGAACTGCACGAGGTGCGGGAGATCGAGCGGATTCTCGAGAAGCTGAAGAAAGAGGGGGTGAGCATCGAGGACTACTACGGCCGGCGTGAGGAGTACGTCACGGGCGAGAAGGCGCCCGCGAAATACGTGCTGGTGAACGAGGGGAACGAGCTGGCGCTCGACAATGTGTCGGAGATCTCGCCGGGTGTGCGCGAGATCGGGTCGAAGGGGATCGAGATCAAGCGGTTCAAGGGGCTCGGCGAGATGAACGCCGACCAGTTGTGGGAGACGACCATGGACCCGCAGCGCCGCGTGCTGCTCCGCGTGAGGGCGGAGGAGGCGGAGGAGGCCGAGCGGATGTTCAGCCTGCTCATGGGCGACGACGTGGAGCGCCGCCGCGGGTTCATCGAGGAGCACGCGCTCGAGGTGAAGAATCTCGACGTGTGATCTCGCAGGCCGGCGCGGCGACTTCCCACACTCCTTGTGGCGACATAGAGGCCCGGCCTGCCCGCCGAAGCCTCGGCGAAGGCGGGAGGACAGCAAGAGATCAAAGGAGAGTCCATGAGCGCGATGTCGCATCTTGCCAAGCTGGCCGGCGCAATCGTGCTGATGTGTGTCGGCGCTGTCCGCGCCCAATCGACCTCGCACCCGACTCCCCGACCCAGCACGCAACCGGCCACGCGTCCCGCCGTCGAGCAGCCGGAGGAGTTCCGCGCTCTCGCCGCAAAGGTCCGCCAGCGGGAGAGTCTGCACGTTCAGTGCGTGGCCGTCGTCGAGATGACGGGCGAGGCGACCACTCGGCCGACTACGCGGTCGACCACACGGGGGGCGACGACGCGCCCCATCGCCACGAAGGCCGAAGTGTCGTTCTGGGCGACCTCGGCCGGTTGGCGGGCGAGGACGAAGGCGGACGGCACGGACGCCTCGGACACGATCCTGAGGGACGGCATGTTCTACTGGATCCAGATACTGCCGCCGCCGTACGGCACGGTCGCTCAGTGCGCCGAGGCCCCGACCCCGAGCCACTGGGTCGAGTTGGTCGGCGGACCGGGGGGCCTGCTCCTGGATGCCTGGAACGGATACCCGCTGATGGCACGGGGGGGCAAGCTCGCTCTGCTGTCTTCGCCGCCGCCGGAACTGCGGCGCCTGGCCCCGGATGCGAAGTGGTTCGAGAAGGAGTACGTCGGTCGCGAAGGGCCTTCGCCTGTGGATGCGGGAGGAGTGGCCAAAGTTGCCCTGAGTGCCGAGGACGGTCTGCCGCGGGCGCTGGCCATGGAAGAGCCCGTCGGGCCGGACTCGGAAGGGCGGACCTTCCGTCTGACGATCGTTTACGACGATGTCCGGGTCGGGGAGGCCGAGGCGGGCGATCTGAAGTTCCCGGCCGAGGCGGCGAAGCTCGAGTGGAAGGACATGCGGACAGGTGAGGTCGTCCGGCCGCCGGCGTCACTGTTCGCCGAGGCGGACGCGGGCGAGGGGTCAGGCGAGTAGGGCGGCCCCGAGCGGGCCGGAGCGCCGGGTTACCAACAGGTATCAACAGCTTCTCTACGGGTTGTGCACGCGCCAGAATTGACCACGATATATTGGAGCCTTGGGTCTGCCTTTACACGAGGTCTGGAATCTGTTAGGATGTTTGAGCGTGTTGGGAAGAAAAACTTGTTTCGGGAAGGTGTTCGGAGAAAAGGGCTTAAGAAAAAGCACCAGATTTGGCCGATGAGGCTGTTGATTCCACAAGATGTAGGGTCTATCCTATGAGGCCGTCGTTCGAGATGTTCCTGGCAACATTTCCCAGGGCTTGGCGGTCCAGAAGACGCTGGCTCCTGAAAGAAGGCTAGACGTAGCCGGGGTGGTGTTGGCTGCGCGTGTGGGAGTGTCTAGGCATTTCGGTGGGCGGCGATGGAAACGGGAGTGTTGTGATGACGCCGTATGAGTCCGTGAGCCCTGCTGAGGCGGCCCCCTCGAGTGACCCCCCCAACCGAAACGCCCAGGAAGGCCTGGCTGTGGATCGTGTCTTCTCGGCCGAGGGCCAGCACCCATTTGACGAACTGTCGTGGGAACGGCGCACCGCCCGGATCGACGACGGCAAGGGAGAGGTCGTCTTTGAGCAGACGGACGTGGAGGTGCCGTCTGACTTCAGCGCGCTGGCGACCAACGTGGTGGTCAGCAAGTACTTCTACGGCGACGCGAACAAGCCGGAGCGCGAGTCGTCCGTCAGGCAGCTCGTCCACCGGGTGACGCGGACCATCGCCGACTGGGCGTACGAAGACGGCGTCTTCGCCAGCGACGCCGACGCCGAGCGGTTCTATGACGAGCTGACCTGGCTGTGCGTGAACCAGTACGCGGCCTTCAATTCGCCGGTGTGGTTCAACGTCGGGCTCTACCACGTCAACGGGGTCAAGGGCTCCGAGGGCAACTACCACTGGGATCTCAAGACCGACAAGGCCGTCCGGACGCTGCACAGCTACGAGTTCCCCCAGGCGTCGGCGTGTTTCATCCAGTCCGTCGATGACAACATGGAAGACATCATGCGCCTCGCCACGGCCGAGGCCATGCTGTTCAAGTACGGCAGCGGCACCGGCACCGACCTGTCCACGCTGCGCAGCAGTCGCGAGAAGCTCTCCGGCGGCGGCACGCCGTCGGGTCCGCTGAGTTTCATGCGGGTGTACGACCAGATCGCCAGCGTGGTCAAGTCGGGCGGCAAGACGCGCCGCGCGGCGAAGATGCAGTCGCTCCGCTGCGAGCACCCGGACATCCGCGAGTTCATCACCTGCAAGATGAACGAGGAGAAGAAAGCCTGGGCGCTCATCGAGCAGGGCTATGACGGCTCGTTCAACGGCGACGCGTACACCTCGGTGATGTATCAGAACGCGAACCTGTCGGTGCGCGTGACCGATGAGTTCATGCAGGCCGCCCTCGACGGCGCCGATTGGCAAACCTTCGGGATTACGTCCGGCAATCCGATCGGGAAGCACAATGCGGCCGAGCTGCTCGACCTCATCGCCGAGGGCACGAGAATCTGCGGCGACCCCGGCATGCAATATCACACGACGGTCAACCAGTGGCACACCTGCCCCAACAGCGGGGAGATCTGTGCCTCCAACCCGTGCAGCGAGTATATGTTCGTCAACGACTCGGCCTGCAACCTGGCGAGCCTGAACCTGCTGAAGTTCCGTCGCGCGGACGGCACGTTCGACGTGGACCGGTTCCGCGCGGCCGTGCGGGTGTTGATCATCGCCCAGGAAACGCTGGTCGATCACGCCAGCTACCCGTCCGAGCGGATCTGCCGGAACAGCCATGAGTACCGCCCGCTGGGGCTTGGCTACGCCAACCTGGGCGCGCTGGTCATGTCGCTGGGGCTGCCGTACGACAGCGACGCGGGGCGGGCGTACGCCGCGGCCGTCACAGCCGTCATGTGCGGCACGGCCTACGCCACGAGCGCGGAACTCGCCAGCCGGCTGGGGCCGTTCTCGCAGTTTCTCCGCAATCGCAAGCCGATGCTGAACGTGATGGGGATGCACCGGCGTGCGGTCGAGGAGATCGGGGAGTCGTGCCCGGCGGCGCTTCGCGAGGCCGCGGCGGTCGCGTGGGAGGAGGCGATCCTCGCGGGCGACGAACACGGCTACCGGAACGCGCAGGCGACCGTCCTGGCGCCGACGGGAACGATCGGCTTCATGATGGATTGCGACACGACGGGCGTCGAGCCGGACATCGCCCTGGTGAAATACAAGCAGCTCGCCGGGGGCGGGAGCTTCAAGATCGTCAACCGGACCGTCCCCATGGCGCTGAATCGACTGGGCTATTCGGATGAGCAGATCGGCGAGATTGTCGAGTACATCGACGCGCACGATACGATCGAGGGGGCGCCGCACGTGACCGAGGAACACCTGGCCGTGTTCGACTGCGCCTTCCGCCCCGCGAACGGGCAGCGCAGCATCCACTACATGGGCCACATCCGGATGATGGCGGCCGTCCAGCCGTTCCTCTCGGGCGCGATCTCCAAGACCGTCAACATGCCCAACTCGGCGACCGCCGAGGAGATTCGGCAGGTGTACGTTGACGGGTGGAAGCTGGGCCTGAAGGCCGTCGCCATCTACCGCGACGGGTCGAAACGGACGCAGCCCCTGAACGTCAGCCGCGGCGACCGCAAGCAGTCTGCCCTGGAAGGCCTGACGATCAGCGTGGAGCAGCTCGAGGCGGCGCGGCGGGAGCCGCATCGCCGGCGCCTGCCCGACACGCGGACCTCCGTCACGCACAAGTTCTGCGTCGGCGGGCACGAGGGCTACCTGCACATCGGCCTGTACGAGGACGGCTCGCCGGGCGAGATGTTCATCACCATGGCGAAGGAAGGCTCCACGGTCGGCGGCATGATGGACGCGTTCGCCACGGCGATCAGCCTGTGCCTGCAGTACGGCGTCCCCCTCGACGCGCTGGTCAAGAAGTTCTCGCACCAGCGGTTCGAGCCGTCCGGCATGACCAGCAGCCGCGAGATCCCCTTCGCCAAGAGCATCGTCGATTACGTGTTCCGTTGGCTGGGATTGACGTTCCTCGACGACGAGTACCGCCGGGCCAACCTGCCGGGCGGCGCCGATCCGGCTGTGTCGTCGGTTCCCGCCATTTCGGCTTCGCCCGAGGCGGTCAAGGAAGGCCATTCCTCGGATTTCGGAAGCGCCGGGCCGGCCTCTGACACGGAGGCGCAGGGACGGCTCGGCTCCCTATTCGCCGAAGGCGAGTACGTCGCCGATCCCGCCCAAGAGGGCGGCAACGGCCACGGCAAGGCCGGCGGGAACGGCAACGGCAACGGGAATGGCGATGGGAACGGCGTGAGCAGGAGCGGCCCCGCAGGCAGCGAGGCCCCCACCGCCCAGACGGCGGCGACGGCGGTCGAAGATCGCGTTGTCGGGCCGACGGCCGCGACACTCGCGCCGAAGCGAATTGTCCCGCGGCTGGATGAGCAGTTCTCCCGGTTCCAGGAAGACGCCCCGGCGTGCGATGTGTGCGGCGCGATCACGGTGCGCAACGGCAACTGCTATAAGTGTTTCAACTGCGGATCCTCGCTGGGATGCAGTTAGGACGTTCCAGGCGAGGAGATTGGCAAATGGTGGAAGCGCCTCGATCTTGGGCCGACGCTGGGTAGCCGACGAGGTGCGCAGCTTGCGGGCATCGGCCGGTCGCCACGGCTGGAAGAAGCGTCCGGTGCCCGATGGCGTTCAGGGAAGAGCGCCGAAGTGTGACAGGCCGCTGGGCGCCCCCGCCCGTTGCCTGATTCGCACCGCGTCGCAGGCGGCGTCGCAGCCTGTGGATGGACCTGAGGACGCCACGGCGCGATTGCAACGGACTGTCAGGCAGGGACGGCGCGTGCGACGCCGCGCTGTCCCGGCCGGTTTGCCGCAGGTTGCGCGCGGCAAACCACGTACGCAAAGACGGTTAAAGTTTGAGCGCAGGTTCTTCCGAACTATAATTTCGAGCGACGAAGTTGTCCGCTGCACCCCGAACGGTGTAGGTCTCCCTCCGCCTACATCAGGGTTGCGGCTATTTGGGCGATGCCGAGGTCTCCCTCCGCCTGGGCGTCGCCCTTTCTATTTCCCGCGCCCCCCTTGGCCTCCGAGGGTCTGATTACCCGTCGGCTGCGAAGGCACTGCGAAGTCAAGGTGAAGATCCCCTGAACCCTACTCCCTGCGTCCGCGCCGAGGATGAAGGATCAGTTGCGGCTTCCCGCAAGCCTTGGGCCCGGAAAGGGCCAAGGTCACGTGCCGCCCCGCGTGGAGCCGTTCGCCCTGGTCGAAGAATCGAGGAGATTGGGGGTTCTCACTCACCCCCGTTGCCACGCAGATCCGCAGTTCATCCGCCCCCAAAGGCATCAGCACCCGCGCCGTCACCCCGAGGTACGCCGCCTGTCGCGCGCGCCGAACGTCGAAGGTGTACCGCAACTGGCAGACGGTGTGTGCCGTGCCCCGTGCCGGATACGGCCCGCGTCGGAAGGCCCGTCCCAGCGCGGGCACGCGACCCAGCGGCGTGACGTAGGCGTTGCGAACGACGCGTCCCCATTGCCAACGCGCCGGGCGCCCGTGGTGTCGCGAGAGGTACGCGGCCGTGGCGCGGAGGCCGGCCTCCGCCAGCGACGTTAGCTTCGCTTGTGACCGTTCGGTGTCGCCCAGGGCGCGCAGGAGCGCCGGGTACGAACGGTAGTCGCGCGCGAATCGTGCGCCGGCGTCGTCGCCCAGCAGCGACTGGAACACCTTCAGCCGCAGCATGTCGCAGAACACGCCCGCGACGGCCGCCGGCGCCGAGTCCGCCTCCATGCGCCCGTCGAATGCCGCCAGGAGGCGACGGGCCTGCTCGGCGTGCCCCGTTGTCTCGGTCAGCAGCGGGAGCATCCGCGCGACGAGTTCGGCGGTGAACGGGCAGGTGCAGTCGCGCTGGATTTCGGCCGCCCGGTCGAGCGTTAGTTGCGTCTCCCCGGCCAGCAGTTCGCGCAGACGGTCGCCGCGAAAGGGCGGACACGTCAGCCGGCCGACGCGCTCGGGGTCCGCCCCGGGCAGCAGGTCATTGGAGTTGGCGACGTATCCCTCGGATGGATTGATTGTCTCGGGCAGCCCGCAGGGGAAGGCCACGCCCTCCCAGTTGTCCCGTGGGTCACGGCCGTCGCGGATCGTGCCGCGTGGGGGCGAGCGCCGGACGGGCAGCGCCGCGGCCGGGAACATGCCGATGTGCCCGTCCACGTCGCCGGCGACGAACACCAGCGCGCACTGGGCGTAGGTCGCGAGCGCCTCGCGGACATCGGCGACTGTCCGAGCCTGGTTCAGTCGGCGGAAGGCGGTCAGCTCGTCGCTCGGGACGCGCTCGACCGGGTTCGCAAGCGAGATGTGTTCGCCCGTTCTCGCGCCGATCAGCCGGCGCAGCAGCGGGGCGTCGGAGATCAGCGGGCCGCGCGGCGTGCGGCGAATGCGGATCTCGGTTTCCTCGCGGCCGCCGACGGGAATCCGCTCGCGCCGTTCTTCGACCGGGACGCGCCGCCCGTCGCTCAGGCACAGGCCGCCCTCGATTGTCTCGTGGAACAGGTCTGACGATTCGGCAAGCATGTTTGTTCCGCCCCAGGCGACACGGCGATTCCGGCCCAGGACGAAGAACGGCCAGCCCGGCACGGTCAGCCCCGCCATCGCCTCGTCCGTTTGGGCGATTCGCATCGCCGCCGGGTACCACAGGGCCGGTGCCTGGAGCCCCACGTGCGGGTCGGCCGCGACCAGTGGCTTGCCGTCGGCGGTGCGGCTGCCGGCGACGGCCCAGGCATTCGAGCCCCACTCGGCGCCGACGCTCGCCGCCGGCTCGGCGGCTTCCTGCTCGGACGCGATGAACGGCAGCAACAACCTGCGAAGGACGGGCGACACGCCGGCTGCGATCCGCGTCAGCAGCGGCTTCGCCCCCAGGCTCACGTCGGTGCACGCCACGCGCGACAGGGCCAGCGTGTCGAGCAGTTCCCACGGCCGCGGCTCTACCCCCAGAACCACGTGTTCGACGGGCAGGTTGCCGGATTCGACGCGACGGGCGACGGCTGCGTTCACGCCGGCCGCATAGGTCCCCAGCAACTGCCGCGTCTCTCCGTCGATCCGTTCGGCGTAGGCCCGGGCCATCTGCGGATAGCCCACCGTCCGCACGGCCACGTCGATCGGCAAGGCCAGTCGCCCCGCGACGGCCGCCACCGTCCCCGTGGCCAGCCGGCGCATCCATTCCATCTGCCCCAGCCGGTCGCACGCGTGGACGAAGCCGAGGGCGAACGCGGCGTCGTCCCATGTCTCGGCCGAGATGTACGGGATGCCGCACTCGCCGCGGCAGACCGTAACCCGCGCGGACAGCGGACCGGCGACCTCGAACTACCCCGTCGGCTCATAGATCGCTCGTCGCACTCTCGACGTCAGCACGATCCACGCGAGGCGCGCCATCGGCCGCCACAGTTCGTGCATCGATCGCAGGATTGTCGCGAAGCGCCGCACGTTGTCCTCCGCCCGCCCTCGGTCGGGCCGGGCAGATGGTCGGCTGCCCCGCGGGCGAATTCAAGCTTTGCGCTTGTCCGCGCGGGCGAGCGGCCCTACAACCGCCCGCGTGACCGCGGGGCCGCACGAGGCGCCCCGCCCAGAGAAAGGATACCGTTTCGATGCCCATGAAAGTCGCATTCATCGGCGCCGGCAGCGTCGGCTTCACCCGCAGGCTGTCTCGTGACCTGCTCACCGTCCCGGAGTTCGCGGACACGCACTTCTCCCTCACTGACATCAGCCGGCACAACCTCGATATGGTCGTGAAGCTTCTCCGCAAGGACCTTCGCAACAACAAGCTGCCGGCCAAGGTCACCGCCACCACCGACCGCCGCCGCGCGCTCGAGGGTGCCGACTATGTCGTCAACTGCACGCGAATCGGCGGACTCGAGGGGTTCAAGCTCGACATCGACATCCCGCTGAAGTACGGCGTGGACCAGTGCGTCGGCGATACGCTGTGCGTCGGCGGCATCCTGTACGGCCAGCGGAACATCCCCTGCATCCTCGATTTCTGCCGCGACATCCGCGAGGTCGCCGCGGACGACGCCCTGATGCTCAGTTACGCCAATCCCAACGCCATCAATACCTGGGCCGCCAACGCCTACGGAGGCGTGCCCACCGTGGGGCTCTGCCACGGCGTGCAGGGCGGGCACCAGCAGATCGCCCATGTCATCGAACTGCTCGTCAACGACGGCCGCAAGCCCGGCTCGAAAGGCTACCGCAGGGTCACCCCGAAGGACGTGGACATCATCTGCGCGGGCATCAACCACCAGACGTGGTACATCCAGGCGCTCTACGACGGCGAGGACTGGACGGACCGGTTGCTCGAGGGGTTCGAGCGGCATCCCGTCTACCGCGAGACGGAGAAGATTCGCATCGATGTACTGCGGCGGTTCGGCTACTACTCGACCGAGTCGAACGGGCACCTGTCCGAGTATCTGCCCTGGTATCGCAAGCGGCCGAGGGAGATCCGCAAGTGGATCGACTTGCGCACGTGGATCCACGGCGAGACGGGCGGCTACCTGCGCGTATGCACGGAGGGGCGGAACTGGTTCGAGACGGACTTCCCCAAGTGGATGGAGCAGGACGACCCGCCGATCCGCCCCGAGGACCGCAGCCACGAGCACGGCAGCTACATCATCGAGGGGCTCGAGACCGGCCGTGTCTATCGCGGGCACTTCAACGTGCCCAACGACGGGTGCATCACGAACCTGCCCGACGACTGCATCGTCGAGGTCCCCGGGTACGTGGACCGCAACGGCATCGGCATCCCGCAGGTAGGGGATCTGCCGCTGGCGTGTGCGGCCACGCTGTCGGCGAGTGTGAACGTGCAGCGGATGGCCGTGGAGGCGGGCGTGTCGGGCGACGTGACGCTGCTCAAGCAGGCGGTGCTGCACGATCCGCTGACGGCCGCCGTGTGCGACCCGGAGGAGGTCTGGCAGATGGTGGATGAGATGCTCGTGGCGCAGGCGGAATGGCTGCCGCAGTACGCCGGGGAGATTCCGGCCGCGAAGAAGCGACTGGCGGCCGCCAAGCGCAAGGGCGAGTATCGGGGCACGCGGACGGGGAAGGGCGCCGCACGCCTAAAGACCCGGACCGTGGCCCAGCTTCGGAAAGCCGGGGGCAAGGCCAAGGGCGTTCTCAAGGCCGATAAGGCAGCGGACGAGCGGGCGGCCGACGCCCGGAAGGGCGCCCGCGCCGGGCGCCGCGGACGCAAGGGGGGGCGGAAGTAGCATCGGGATTTGCCGTCGCGGCGCAAAAGCAAGGCGACCCCTGAACGCAGGGACCGCCTGTTTGCTCTCGCCCCGCCGCGCAGCGGGCGAGGATTTTGGTTGCGTCGGCCGCGACTAACGGCGCCGGCGGCGGACGGCGATGAGCACGCCGCCGAGCGACAGCACGGCGATCGTTGCGGGCTCGGGCACCGGCTGCACGCTGACCTCGAAGCAGCCGCCGATCGACTCGGGCGTGTTGACGCGCGTCGAGCCGTTGCACCACAGCGGCCACAGGTCCTCGCTGACCAGGTCCGACCGCAAACGGACGTACAAACCGAACTCCTTGTCGGTATTGATGTCGTCGATGTCCGCGGCGTCGACGCCCAGCGCCGACCGAAGGTCGATTTCGTACGTCGCGGTGGTGTTGTTGGTCTCCGTCCCGGGGTTGGTCTTGTAGGTCAGATAGCTCGCGTCATCCATCGTCAGGGCGAAGGCGCCCGGGCTGTCGTTCGCGTCGCGCAGGTAAGCGAACTGGATCGACTCGGTGAACGTCACGCGGAGTGAGTTGTGCACGTCCACGGAGGGCTTGAAGTCGATGTCCTCGAACGTGAAGCCGAGCGTCATCGGCCCGGCCGTATCGAGCTCGAGGTCGTCGCCGAGAATCCCGCTGAGGTCGTACGTCAGACGGACGTCCACGTAGCCGCTTGCGGAATCATTGTCCCACAGCGTGACGGAGTCGGAGACCTTGCCGACGTTCCCGTTGCCCAGCACGCCGCTGGACGAGGACTTCAGCGGGATGTACAGGTCGCTGCCGGACGGCAGGTCGGGGTTCGTGCCGCAGATGGTGTCGGCCGACGCGGCCGAGGTCGCGGCGAGCAGCATCGCGATGGCAACTGTGGTGAGGCGTGTCATCTCTCTGTCCTCCTGCGTTTTCCAGGTTACCCGTCTCATGCCGGGTGGGTTCAGTCGGCGAGTCCGCGCAGAAAACAACGACAATGGCCTTCCGGGGTCCTTGTCGCCTGCATTGTTCTCGCCTGTTGTCCCATTCCGGACCTCCAGTGTCGTCCGCAAGGAACGTAGGATTCAGGGCGGGCGCAGGCAAACCGCGGCGGGGAAGAAATGGGTCGTGCCGCGACGGTCCGGCCGGAGAGCTACTTCTGGATGAGCGTCCCCACGCCGCCGTCGGAGAAGATCTCCAGCAGCAGCGAGTGCGAGAACCGTCCGTCGATGATGTGGGCCCGCTCGACGCCGCCGTCGAGCGCCCGCAGGCAGGCCTGGACCTTGGGCAGCATGCCGCCGGCGATCGTCCCGTCGGCGATGAGCCCGCGAATCTCGGCTTCCGTCGCGCTGGTTACGACGCTTCCGGGGTCGTCCACATTGCGGCGGATGCCGTGCGTGTCGGAGACGACCACGAGCTTCTCCGCCTTCAGGGCGGCCGCCACCTCGCCGCAGGCCGTGTCGGCGTTGCAGTTGAGCTTCGCCCCCGTCTTGTCCCGGGCCAGCGGCGCGATGATGGGGATGGTGTCGGCTTCGCAGAGCAGTTGCAGCAGTTTCGTGTTGACGGACGTGACCTGCCCGACGAACCCCAGATCCACCTTGCGATCGTCCTGTTCGAGGAAGAGCTTCTCGCCGAACAGCACACAGCTCGCCAGCGAATGCAGCCCCATCGCGCTGGAGCCGAGGGCCTCGATTGTTGCCACGATGCGGCGGTTGATCTCGTTGCAGAGCACGTGCTCGACGACGGTCAGCGTCCGCTGGTCGGTGTAGCGCCGCCCCTGAACGAACTGCACTTCCAGGCCGCGGTTCTCCATGGCCTGCGAGATCGCCTTGCCCCCGCCGTGTACGATCACCGGGCGCATGCCGACCGTGTTCATGAACACGACGTCGGTCAGCACGTCGGTGAGGGCCCGGTCGTCATCCATCACCGAGCCGCCCATCTTGACGACGATGATCTTGCCCACGAAGCGCTGGATGTAGGCCAGCGCCTCGATAAGGGTCTCGGCTTTCGCGATCGCTTCCTGCATGTTCGGCCTCTCGCTATGCGGGCATGTATGCATATCGGGCGTCGTCGGCGGCGTCAAGCGCCGGGGCTCACCCGCTCGAACCCCCAACGGCGAGACCGCCGCCCGGTGATCGCCGCGCGGACCTCCCAGCGGCGCCGCGGCAGGGCGCCCGCGGCGCGGTCCGCCCACTCGATGGCCACCACCCCCTCCGCCAGCATTTCGGACAAGCCCAGGTCGGCAAGCTCCTCCTCGGCGTCGGCGAGGCGGTAGAGGTCCACGTGGTAGAGCGGCAGGCGGCCGGCGTATTCCTGAACGAGGACGAAGGTCGGGCTGGAGACGATCCCGTCTTCGTTCACCCCGAGTCCCGCGGCGAGCCCCCGGACGAAGACGGTCTTGCCCGCGCCGAGCTCACCGATGAGGGCGACGCATTCGCCCGCACCGAGCCGCGACGCGAACTCGCGCCCCAGCGCGAGCGTCTCCTCGACACTGCGCGTCTCGGTGGTCTCCTTCATCGGCTCATGTCCCGTGTTCCCATCCCGTCGGCTCGAGCGCCTCGCGCGTGCCGTCCGCGTCCACCAAAGCGAGACCGTCGCCCGTCACAACCGTGCCGATCCGCGTGACCGGCACGCCCACCGGCTGGTCGCGGAGCAGTTCTTCCGCCTGTTCCGCCGGCAGCGTGAACAGCAACTCGTAGTCTTCGCCGTCCGCGAGGGCGGCCTGCAGCGGCGTGATGTCGCGTCCGGCCGGGGCGTCGCCGTGGGCGGGCACGCGGTCGGCCTCAATATCGGCCCCCACGCCGGACGCCCTGCACAGCCGCCACAGGTCCAGGGCGAGCCCGTCGGAGATGTCGATCATGGCGTGCAGGCCACATCGGGCGGCGAGCCGGCGGGCCTCGTCGATGCGCGGGCGGAAGGTCAGGTGGCGGTCGGTGAGCCACGCGCCGCCCAGCCGCCCGGTCACGCAGATTGCGTCGCCCGCCTTCGCGCCCGAGCGCAGCACCGGCTCGTGCCCGCCCGGCGCGCCGAAGACGGTCACGCTCATCGCCAGTGCCCCCGGCCAGCACGCCACATCGCCGCCGACCACGGGGCAGCGGAACTCGTCGCTGACGGTCCGCCGGCCGCGATACATCGCCTCCGCGTCCTCGCGCGGGAAGCCGGGGGGCAGGGCGACCGATGCCACGGCCGCCAGGGGTGCTGCGGCCATCGCCGCGAGGTCCGACAGGGCCCGGGCCATGGCCTTGCGTCCGAACGCCTCGGCGCCGAACCGCGAAACCTCGAAGTGCACTCCGTCGAGCAACTGGTCCGTCGAGACGAGCACGGGCTGCCCGCCGCACAGCACGATGGCACAATCGTCGCCCGGGCCCAGGGCGACGGCCGGTCCGGTCTCGCCCTGCGCGCGTATCCAGTCCACGAAGTCGATCTCTTGCATGTGGTCTGCGCCTGTCGCCGGGGTCCGACGCCGCCACTCAGGTGCGAATCCCCTGCACCGCGCGGCGGGCCTTGTCGCGAAGCTCGGCCATGGATGACGCCACGATCGGCTCGTCGATGCCTGCCAGACGGCCGCGATACGTGCCCGCTTCTTCGCCGGCCTCGACCTCCAACTGATAGACGAATTCGCCGACACTCAGCTCTTCGACGTGCCGGCGAGACTTCGCCTCAATGGCTGCTCGCAGTTGGCGATCGAGTATGGCGACGTCGATCATCATCAACTGGCCGCGCGATTCCCCGGCGTCCACCAGGGTCTGCTTGTCCGTGATGATACCAACCGTTCGCCCGTCTGTCGCCAGTTGCAGTCGCCCCAGCGGCCCCGACGTTTCGGGAAGGTGCTTGCGAAGATACGAAATGCAGCGAAGAATCTTCCGCAGGCCGAAGCTGCGGTCGCGCAATTCACGGGCCGTGCGAGTGAGCAGCAAATCTTCATAGGAAAACAGCCGCTGCGATCCGCGACCCGTCGCCGGGCGGATTGAGGGCTTGATGATGCCCTTCTGGTCCCAGTGGATCACCTGCTTCCGCGTAACGCCCGCCAACGCCATGACCTGAAGGCTGTTGAATGCGTCATATTGAGGCCGTGCATCCGCCATGCGCCTGCGCGTCCTTCTCCGCCCTGTGCATTCTAGGCAGGCCGAAGTGTCAAGCGGGAAGAAAGAGCGCATTTACGGCAGCTTGCGGCGCCAGTAGGCGAGCTGCTTGCGGAGCTGGCGGGCGCCCCCGGCGCCGTCGGGGGCGTAGCGATTGACGACGTTGGCGGTCCCGAGTCTCCTGTACACGTCCTCGCCGACCGCGTCGCAGACCGCCTGAAGCGTCTCCAGCGGCAGCTCGGCCAGTACCTTGCCGGCCTTCTCCGCCTGGGCGACCAGCCGCCCGACCAACCCGTGTGCGGTGCGGAAGGGCACGCCCTTGCCGACGAGATACTCCGCCAGGCTCGTCGCGTCGAGAAAGCCCGCGTCGAGGCCCTCGGCGATCCGCTGCTCGTTGAGGCGCGTGGCCTGTGCGACGCCGGCCGCCACCGGCAGGGCGGCGCGCATGGCGTCCACCGCCGCGAACGCGAATCGCTTGTCGTCCTGCAGGTCGCGGTTGTAGGCCAGCGGCAGCCCCTTGAGCAGCATGAGCAGGCCGACGAGCTGCGCGACGGCCGAGGCCGACTTGCCGCGGATCAGCTCCAGCGTGTCGGCGTTCTTCTTCTGCGGCATCATCGAACTTGAGGTGCAGAACGCGTCCGGCAGGTCCAGGAAGCCGAACTCGACGGTGGAGAAAACGACCCAGTCCTCCGCCCAGCGCGACAGGTGGACCGCCAGCATCGCGCAGGCGAAGCACAGCTCCGCGAGGAAGTCGCGGTTGCTGGTGGCGTCGATGCTGTTCCGGGCGATTCTCGGGAAGCCCAGCAGCTCGGCCGTGCGGGCGCGGTCGATCGGGAGCGACGTGCCCGCCACGGCCCCGCAGCCGAGGGGACAGACGTTGATTCGCTGGCGGGCGTCGCGGAGCCGTTCGGCGTCGCGATCGAGCATCTCCACGTACGCCAGCAGCCAGTGCCCGGCGAGGACCGGCTGGGCCCGCTGAAGGTGCGTGTAGGCGGGCATCAAGACCTTGCCTTGGCGCTGGGCGAACCCCACCAGCGCGTTCTGCAAGCCCCCGATGCCGTCGCACAGGTCGTCGGCGGCGTCACGGGCCCACAGGCGGAGGTCCAGCGCCACCTGGTCGTTGCGGCTGCGGGCTGTGTGGAGCTTCGCCCCGGCGTCGCCCGCGCGGTCGATCAGGGCTTTCTCGATAACCATGTGGATGTCCTCGAGTTCGACGGGCAGGTCAAGCCGCCCGGCCTCGAGGTCGTCGGCGATGGCGAGCAGGCCCTTGCGGATGGCGGCCGCGTCCGACTTCGTCAGAATGCCCGTCTCGCCGAGCATCTGCGCATGGGCCATCGACCCGGCGATGTCATATCGCCACAGCGCCTGGTCCACGTCGAGCGAGGCCAGGAAGCGGGCCGTGGGGGCGTCCGCGTGCTCGGACAGCCGCCCGTGCCAGGATTTCTCCACCTTGCCGCGGCCGTTCTTGGGCATGCGTAGGTTCCTTTCGGACGGATAGTAGGCCCGCCCGGGGCGGCTGTCAACGCGGCGGGTGGGCGTCGCGCTTGCCGGGGGGCGGGCGCTGTCTATAATCTCGGTCATCACGGGCCCGCATGAGGCGGGTCCGAGGGAGAACGTTTATGGAACGAACGCAATTGGTGCCCAAGAAGGTCTTCTTCACGAAGGGCGTGGGCCGGCATCGCACCCGGCTGCAGAGCTTCGAGCTGGCGCTGCGCCACGCGGGCATCGAGAAGGGCAATCTCGTCCGCGTGTCGAGTATTTTCCCCCCCAACTGCAAGATCATCCCCAAGAGCCGCGGGCTTAAGCAGCTGCGCGCCGGCGAGATCACCTTCATCGTACTCGCCGAGGCCAGCACCAATGAGCCCTCCCGTCTCGTCGGCGCCGGCATCGGGCTCGCCGTCCCCGCCAGCGGCGACCAGTACGGCTACATCAGCGAGCACCACGGCTACGGGATGACCGAGCGAAACCTGAGCGACTTCGTCGAGGACATGGCCGCGACCATGCTCGCCACCACGCTGGGCGTGGAGTTCGATCCCGAAACCGCCTACGACGAGCGAAAGGAAATCTACAAGATGTCCGGCAAGATCGTCCGCACCCGCGCCTGCGTCCAGACAGCCGAGGGCCACAAGAACGGGCTGTGGACCACCGTGATCGCCGGCGCCGTCATGCTCATGTGATTCGATGGCCGCGAACCATCCCAACTTCCTGGGCCTCGAGGGCAAGCTGAGCGACCTCGAGACCGCGCGGTACGCCGTGCTGCCCGCCCCGTTCGAGGCGACGGTCAGCTACAAGACCGGCACGGCCGCGGGGCCGATCGCCGTCCTCGACGCCTCCACACAGGTGGAGCTCTTCGACGAGGAACTCCTGGGCGAGTACGTTGCCGTCGGCGTGGCGACGCTGCCGATCGTGCATCCGGCGCCCACTGTCGAAGGGGAGTTGGAGCGGATCCGGGCGGCCGCTGAGCCCATCGTGGCGGCCGGCAAGTTCCTGCTCGCGCTCGGTGGCGAGCACAGCATCACGCCGCCACTGGTGGCGCTGGCGGCCGAGCGACACGGCGAGGTCAGCGTACTCCAGATCGACGCTAACGCCGACCTGCGCGACGCGTATGAGGGCACGCCGCACTCGCACGCGTGCGTGATGCGGCGGGTGCTGGAGATCACGCCGCGGATCTGCCAGGTGGGTATCCGCAGCTTCTCGAAGGAGGAGTACGAGGCGTGCCCACAGCAGGCGGCGAACTTCATCACGCCCGGGATCATCGCCGAGGACCCGAACTGGATCGACCGGGCGCTTGCGCTGCTCGGAGAGACCGTGTACGTGACCGTCGATATCGACGGGCTCGACCCGTCCGTCGCGCCGGGCACCGGCACGCCCGAGCCGAACGGGCTCACCTGGCCGCAGGCGACGGCCCTGCTGCGGCGCGTGTGCACGGAGCGGCGGGTCGTCTCGGCCGACATCGTCGAGGTCCGGCCGCTGGGGGCGAACCACGTCACCGAGTTCGCGGCCGCCCGCCTGGCGTACAAAATCATCGCCTACACGCAGCTCTCGCGCGAAGCGTGACAGCGCAGAGAAGGTCCACGAATTCCACGAACCGCGCGAAGGGGCCGGGCAGCGGCGCGAGCGGGATTGCGGGGCGGCGGGCGAGCGCCTACGATGGCCGCGATGGCGACCGAGACGGCGAAATCCCGCGGCGTGTTCCTGGGCGAAGTGCTGACGAATGCCGCGCTTTGCGCAGGGCACTATCGCCTGGTGCTTCGCGTGCCGGGCTTTCCGCCCAGCCGGGCCGGGCAGTTCGTCCAACTGCTCTGCCGCCCGCCCAGGGAGCAGGTCGCCTGGCGGGAGGCCGAATGGCCGCAAGGCCGCCCGCCGAAGTTCACCCAGCCGGAACTGACGGATCACGAGCCGCTCTTGCGCCGGCCGCTCAGCATCGCCGGGCGGCGCGACCGGGCCGCCGGGGCGGAGATCGACCTCATCTACCGCGCCTCCGGCACCGGCACGCGCTGGCTGGCGGGCGTGCGCGCCGGCCAGCCGCTCAGCGTCCTCGGGCCGCTGGGCAACGGCTTCGCCCTGCCTGACGGCAAGCCGCTCGCGGCGCTCATCGGCGGGGGCGTGGGCATTCCGCCGATGATCTACCTCGCCGAGGCCGCCGCGGCCGCGGGCAAACAGGCTGTCGCCTTCGTCGGCGCCCGGTCGGCCGATCACCTGCTGCTGGCGCACGAGTCGCTGGCGAAGGCGGCCCCGTCGGGCGTGCCCGCGCTGTGTGCGGCCGAGTTCGTGGCGGTCGACGTGCCGGCCGTCGTCGCGACGGACGACGGCTCGCTGGGGTTCGAGGGGTTCATCAGCGCCGCCTTCGCCGCGTGGCTCGACCGGGAGCGCCCGGCCGCGGAGGAACTCGTCGCCTACTGCTGCGGGCCGGAGCCGCTGATGCAGGCTGTCGCCGACCTGTGCATCGAGCGGGGCATCGAGTGCCGGCTCGCGTTGGAGCGGCACATGGCGTGCGGCATGGGCACGTGCCAGAGCTGCAACGTGAAGATTCGCGACGCGGCCGCGGCCGAGGGGTGGACCTACAAGCTCTGCTGCACTGACGGGCCCGTCTTCGACGCCCGCGACGTTCTGTGGTAGCGGCCCTCAACCACAGAGGTCACAAAGGCCAGAAAGGTCACCAAGAGGAAGGGGTTTGCATCGCCGGAACTCGCGCGTTCACGGGTTGTGCGCGAAGTATTCCCTGGTGAGCGCTTCGACGAGTTCCGCGCGGCGGTCGTACAGTCGGCGATGCGGGCGCTTGGCGTGGTTCGCCAGCGCGTAGTGCGTCAGCAGGGGTAGCGCGATCGTCGTGTCCGTGTAGCACACCACGGCGTCCGGCAGGCGGTTGGGGTCCACCTTGCCCCAACTGACGGCCTCGTGCGGCGTCGCGCCCGACAGGCCCCCCGTGTCCGGCCGGGCGTCGGTCACCTGGATGAAGTAGTCCTGCCCCACCTCCTTGATCCGCAGCACCTCCTGAATCTGCGGCTCCGTCTGGAGCATGAAGTTCTTCGGGCTGCCGCCGCCCATCAGCATCACCGCGCTCTTGCCGCCCGAGCGCTTCGCCGCCAGTACGTAGCTCGTCGTCTCGTTCACGTCGACCGACGGATTCATCCGCAGCTTGCTGCCGCGAAGCTCGATCCCCGCCACGTTCATGCCGATCGTCGAGTCGCCCGGGCTCGACGTGTGTACCGGCACGCCGCAGCGATACGCGGCCGCCAGGACCGACACGTCCTTGAGGCCCGCCTTCTTCTCCCACTCGGCCGCGTACTTGCCCAACAGGTAGTGCAGCTCGGCCGTGCCCATCTCCTTCTGGAACTCCGGCTGCATGAGGATGTCGCGCAGGATCTCATCCGTCGCCATGAGGCAGTCGGTGTAGCCGAGGAGCACGTCGTAGATGCGGACGACGTCGTTTCTGCGCAGGTCGGTGTCGTCGAGAGCATGGCTGCCGACGTGCAGGGGAAAGTTGAACGCGAAGTGCAGGTCGTGATACAGGTTTGCGCCGGTGGAGACGATCCAGTCGACAAAGCCCGCCTTGATCAGCGGCACCAGGCACGAGCAGCCCAGCCCCGCCGGCGTCAGCGCCCCCGACAGGCTCATGCCCACCGTCACGTCCGGCTCGAGCATCTTCCGCGCGAACAACTCCGCGCCCTCGCGCAGGCGGGCGGCGTTGTAGGCGAGGAACGTCTCGTCCATCACGGTGGCGAGTTTCTCGCGGCCGGTGAGGCCCTTGGGCAGGATGCGCTTGCCCGAGAGGTACTCGTCGTGTCGCGGGCGCTCTTTCTTGCGCATCCAGTCGGGCAGGTCGGAGAGGTCCTTGCGGGAGCGGGCGTGTTGTTTGGCCATGGCGTCCTCAATGAGTGATCTCTGTGGGGCCGTGCGTCGGCGCGCCATTAAGCGGAAGCCGAGTCCGTCTGTCAACGTTCCCCCGCCGCGTCGCGCGTGCTATAATCGCGAGTCGCGGCCCTTCGCGGCCGGACGGGTGGAGCTATGGAGTCCTCGGACAAGCTCACGGCATTGCGTCGGAACGTCGAGTCGGTCCTGCTGGGCAAGCAGGAGGCCGTCCGGCAGACGTTGGTCGCGCTGCTGGCGGGCGGGCACGTGCTCATCGAGGACGTCCCCGGCGTGGGCAAGACGGTGCTCACGCGCGCGATCGCCCGCAGCCTCGACTGCCGGTTCAGCCGCATCCAACTGACGCCCGACCTGCTGCCCAGCGATATCCTGGGCGTGAGCGTCTATGACAACCGCTCCGGGCAATTCGAGTTCAAGCCGGGGCCGATCTTCGCCCATGTCGTGCTCGTCGATGAGATCAACCGCACCACGCCCCGCACGCAGAGCGCCCTGCTGGAGGCGATGAACGAATCGCAGGTGACGGCCGACGGCAAGACGTACCCGCTGGGGCCGCCGTTCATGGTGCTGGCGACGCAGAACCCTTACGAGTTCGAGGGCACGTACTTCCTGCCGGAAAACCAGCTCGACCGGTTCATGCTGCGGGTGCGGATCGGGTACCCGGACAAATCGGTGGAACGGGAGATTCTGCGGACGCAGCCGGCCCGCACGCGGCTGGCGGCGCTGGAGCCGGCGATGAACACCGATGAGCTAATCGCGCTCCAGGAGCGCGTGCTGGCGGTGCGGATCGACGACGCCATCGTCGAGTACATCCTCGCCATCGCCGAGGCCACGCGCCGCAGCGGCGACCTGACGATCGGCATCAGCCCCCGCGGGTCGCTCGCGCTGATGCAGGCGGCGCGGGCGGCCGCGCTGCTCGAAGGGCGCGACTACGTCGTCCCCGACGACGTGAAGGACCTCGCCGCGAGCGTCTGCGCCCACCGGCTTCAGACGAAGGCCTTCGTCCACGACGGATCCGCCAGCGACGCCGAGGCCGTGTTCCGCCAGATCCTCCAGACCGTCCCGCCGCCGCAGTAGCCCGGAGGCCCCCATGCCTCGCCGCCGAGCCCGCGACCGCCTTCCGCCCGTGCGCTTCCGCATGACCCGCGCGGGCTGGCTGTTCCTCGTCGTGTCGGTGCTGGTGGGGCTCGCGGCCATCCGCAGCCAGACGCCGATGATGTACGTGCTGTTCGGCGGGATGATGGGGGCGCTGCACATCTCGGCCGTGCTGGCCCGGCGCATGGTGTCGGCCGTCCGGGTCGGGCGCGAGGCGCCCGGGCGCGTGTGGCAGCACCAAGTGGTGCATATCGGGTACTTCATCCGCAATGCCCGCCGGCGCGAGTGCCTGGGGCTGCGGCTGGCGCAGATGGCGCCGGAGGGCATCGAGAGCACGGGCGGCTACTGCGCTCACTTGGCGGGGGGCGGCAGCTTCCGGTCGGGCGCGCGGTTCGTGGCGAGGCAGCGGGGGCGGTTCGCCTTCCGCGGCGTACGGGTGTCCACGTTGTTCCCGTTCGGACTCATCGAGGCGCATCGAACGCTCAGCGAGGGAAGCTCGCTGGTGGTGTGGCCCGGGCGCGGGACGCTCAAGCGGCGCTTGCTGCGGCGCGGGGCCGTGGAGGTCTCGCGTGGGGCGCCGAGCCTTGTCACCGGCGGGCAAGACGAGTTCTTCGGCCTGCGCGAATATCGCGAGGGCGATCACGCGCGGTGGATCCACTGGCGTCGCTCGGCCGGGCGCGAGACGCCCGTCATCCGCGAGCTGTCGCGTCCGCTGCCGGAGGTCCTCTACGTCGTGCTGGAGACGGCCGACCGCGACCCGACGGAGCTGGGGCGGTTCGCCCGCGAGCGGCGGATTCGCTTTGCGGCGACGCTGATCGACTACGCCTTCGCGCGCGGCTACCAGGTGGGGTTGGCGGTCGGCGCCGGCGGGGGGAGCCGGGTGTTCGCCCCGCGGGCCGGGCGCGGGCAGCGCCGCGACCTGCTCGACGCGCTCGCCGACGTGGACCCGAGCGGCGCGCCGCTGGAGACCGTGCTCGCGGGGCTCGACCGGCGACATCTCGCCGAAGCCCAGGTCGTGGTCGTCACCGGGCAGGACGAGGGGCTCAGCGACGCCCTGCTGCGGCCGCTGCGCACGGCCGCCCGGCAGGTGCGCGTGGTGTACGAGCGAACGCTGTGGAGCTTCTTTGAGGACCAGCCGCCGCTGCGCGACGATCGGGAGGCCGGCCATGCCGCTTAAGCGATTCGCGCAGGCCGACATCGTGCTGTCGCGGCGGCGACGTCTGGAAATGCCGCTGCTGGCGATGGTCTGGCTGGGCGTACTCGCGTTCGGCCTCGCCGAGCGCAGCGCCCAGGCCGGCGTGTTCTACCTGCTGCTCGCCTCCATCGCCGTCGGCGTCAACCTGTTCGCCGCGCGCCGCCAGCATGAAGTCTCCCTCCCCCGGCGCGTGGTCAATGCGGCCGTCCTCGCGGCGACCGCCATCGTGCTGCTCGAATGGATGGGCACCGCCCAGCCCATGCTCGTGACGCTCGGCCATTACCTCATCCTCATTCAGCTCTGTAAGCTGTTCGAACAGAAGCGCCATCGCGACTACGTCCAGCTCATCGTGCTCAGCCTGCTGCTGGTGGTGGCGGGCGCGATGGTCTGCGACACGTTGTTCTTCACGGCCGCGGCGCTGGCGCATCTGGTCGTGGCGTGCCACACGGTGATGGTGTTCACGCTGCGGCGCGGTCTGGCGGCCGCCGGGGAGGCGGCGCTGAGCACGGAGGATCGTCCCCCGAACCCGCAGGTGGTGGCGTGGAACGTGATTCGCGACTGGCCGGCGCGGGCGCTGCGGGGGCGGCTGGTGGTGGTTCTGCTGGCGGTGCTGTTGACGGGCGCGATCATGTTCCTCGTCGCGCCGCGGACATCGTGGTCGGGGGTCGCCGGCGAGGCGGCAAGCCGGCGCGAGGGGATCAGCGGCTTCACGGGGAGTCTGCGCCTGGGCGACGAGCGGCGGATTTACCTGTCCGACCGCGTGGTGATGAGCGTGACGGTCGAGTCCGCAGATGGCGGACCGCCGCCGCGGATCGAGTACCTGCGCGGGCGCGTGGTTGAGCGGTATGCCGACGGCGCCTGGAGCGGCGGCAGCCGCGCCGTCGTCACCATGCCGGGCGACGTGCCCGAAGACGCCATCGTCCAGCACGTCGCGATCGATCGGGCCCTGCTGCCGACGCTGTTCGCGACCTACCCGGCCGTGCGCTGCGAGGCTGACCACGGCGCCCCGCAGATCAACAGCGCGATGGAACTCGCCCTGGCCGTGCAGGCCTGGACGGGAAGCCCGATGCGCTACACGGCGTGGTCGCTGCCGGCGTCGCTTCCGGCCGATTCCGGGCGGTGGCTGCACGGCGACGTGCCCCAGAATTCGCCGGCTTCCGATGTTTCGGTGCCGCCCGCCGTTGCGGACCTGGCGGCCCGATGGTGCGCCGAGTTGAAGGAATCGCACGACAGGCTAACCGCGGAGCTGGTCCAGCGCTTGTGGAGGTTTTCGTCCGGACAGCTCCCGCCGCAGCGCGCCGCGGCCGAGGCCCAGGCGCTCGCCGCAGCCTCGCAGTTCCGGGACGATATCGAGCTTGCCATCGCCCGGCGGATCGCCGAGCGGCTCCGGGAAGACTACGCGTACACGCTCGACCTGACGGCCCCCGCCGAAGGGCGCGACCCGCTCGAGCACTTCCTGTTCGACGCCCGCGCCGGGCACTGCGAATACTTCGCCTCCGCCCACGCCGCCTTGTGCGCGTCGCTGGGTGTGCACGCCCGCGTGGCCATGGGCTTCCGCGTCGATCCGCCGGCCGAGGGCGCGACCTACACCGTCCGCGCCCGCGACGCCCACGCCTGGACCGAGGTGTACACGCCCTCCACGGGCTGGGTGCGCTTCGACCCGACGCCGCCCGGCCGCTGGCACGAGGACCGCTCGTGGTGGAGCGGCGTCACCGACCTCTGGGAGTCGGTCAAGTTCTACTGGCGCGAGAAGGTCGTCGGCTACGACAGCACCGCCCGCCGGCGCCTCGGGCAGTGGTTCGCGGATGTGTATCACGCCGTGGCGGGGGCCGTGGTTGCCGCGGCCGCGACCGTCCGGGGCAGCCTGGTCAACCTGCTCGTGCACGGCCACGTGGACCGCGCGCTGGGCTACATCACGCTCGTGGTTTCATCCGTCGGCACGTTGCTGCTGTTCGTGTTGATTCTGCGGCTCATTCGGCGTGAGCGGCGCTATCGGCGTGCGCTGACGGCCGGGCGAGCGCCGAATCTCCGGCAGACGCGATTCCTCGTCCGGTTGATGAAGGCGCTCCGCCGTCGTGGGCTCTCGCCCGAGGACGGCGAAGGCCGGCAGCAGACGCTCCGGCAGTTGCTGGCGACGGCCGCCCGGCGGTTCTCGCTGCCGCCCGAGGAGATGCGCCAACTCGCCGACCTGTACTACGCCATCCGGTGGGGGTTCGTCCGCGTGCCCGAGGCCGAATTGGCCGCCGCCGAGGCGAAGGTGGACGACATCGGCCGCCAGCTTCGAGGCGCGCACGGCAAGCTCCGCCGCTAGACAGGAGAAGGGGGCCGCCGTGCCTCGGGTCACTGCGTCTCTTCGACCTAGAGACTGCCTTTGGTACTCGGCACGTCGCCTTGGCGGGCGGGGTCGATCTCCTTCGCTTGGCGCAGCGCCTGGGCGAGGGCCTTGAAGATCGCCTCGGCGATGTGGTGGTCGTTGTTGCCGTACGGTACGCGGACGTGCAGGTTCATCCCGGCCGTGTTCGCGAAGCGCCGCAGGAACTCCTCGATGAGCTGCGTGTCGAACGTGCCCACCTTGCCCGTGCCGAACTTCACCGCGAAGACGACGGCGGGCCGGCCGGACAGATCCACCGCGACCTCGGCGAGTGTCTCTTCCATCGGGACGGCCGCCGAGCCGTAGCGGCGGATGCCGGCCTTGTCGCCGAGGGCGTCCTTGAAGGCCTGACCAAGGCAGATGGCGACATCCTCGGCCGTGTGGTGGTCGTCCACGTGGAGGTCGCCGGCGGCCTTCACCGTCAGATCGCACACGCTGTGCTTGCCGAGGTGGTCGAGCATGTGGTCGAGGAACCCGATGCCCGTCTCGGCCGTGACCGCGCCGGTCCCGTCCAGGTTCAGGGAGAGGTCAATCTGCGTCTCTCTGGTCTCGCGGGTGATTTGGGCGGTTCTGTCGGGCATGGTTGGTTCTCGCTGTGGAAGCCGCGAACATCGCGGACCTCGCGAACAGGAAGACTGAATCGCCTTTGTTCGTGTCGTTCGCGCTGTTCGCGGTTAGCTTCGTTCCTGGGCAGTCTCCCGAATCACGGCCAGCAGCGCCGCGTTCTGCTCGTCCGTCCCGACGGTGATGCGGACCTTGTCGTCGAGGCGGGGCTGGTTGAAGTATCGGACGAGGATTCCTCGGGCCTTCAGGGCTTCGTAAAGAACGCCCGCCTTGCCGTCGGACGGCCGGACCAGCAGGAAATTCGCCTCCGACGGCCAAACGCGGAAAGCCAACTCCTCCAGCCCGGCCGTCAGCTTCGCCCGCGAAGCCTTCACCCTCTCGGCGTTGGCGTTCTTCCAGTCCTGGTCTTCGATCGCTGCGGTCGCGACGGCCGACGCCACGGCATCGACGTTGTAGCTGTCCTTGACCTTGGCGAGGCCGGCGATCACGTCCGGCCGGGCGACGCCGAAGCCGACCCGCAGCCCCGCCAGCGAGTAGCCCTTCGACAGCGTTCGCAGCACGAGCACGTTGGGCAACTCCTGCGCCAGCGGCAGAGCGTTGTCGTCGGCGAAGTCGGTGTAGGCCTCGTCGATCACCAGCAGGCCCGGCACGGCCGTCGCCAGCCGCCGCAGGTCGTCGTTCGACGCCCGCGTGCCGGACGGGCTGTTGGGCGTGGCAACGAGCGTGACGGCCGCCCCGGCCGCCGCGAGGGCCTCGACCGGCAGGCGGTAGTCGTCGTCGAACGCCACCTCGACGACCTCGGCCGCCTGGATCCGGGCCAGCGTTCGGTAGAGCACGTAGGTCGGCGTCGCGAACGCTACTTTCCGCCCCGGCTCAGCCGTCGAGCGCATCACCATCGTGAGCAGGTCGTCGCTGCCGTTGCCGACGAGCACGCGATCGGTCGGTACACCGTAGAGCCTGGCCGCGGCCTCTCGCGCGGCGTCGGCGTAGGGGCGCGGGTAGCGGCGCAGCGCGTCGGGGTCGAGTTCGCGCAGGACCCGTACGGCCTTGGGTGAGGGCGGATAGGGGTTCTCGTTCGTGTTCAGCTTGATGACGCGCTCGCCGGCCTTCGGCTGCTCGCCGGGCTGGTATGCGGACAGGGCGTCGATGCTGTCGCGAAACAAGCTCATGGCAGCACACATTCTTGCAGAGATGAACACACATGAACGCAGATGAATCTATCTGCTATTCACTATCTGCGTTCATCCGTGTTCATCTTTGCCGGTTTCTCTTTGCGCATACGGACGGCCGCGGCGTGGGCGGTCAGGCCCTCGCGCTCGGCGAAGTCGGCCACGGCGTCGGCGTCCTCGGCCGCGGCGGATGCGTCGTAGCGGATCACGCTCGAGGCCTTCAGGAAGTCATTGCAGCTCAGCGCGCTGAAGAAGCGCGCCGTCCCGCCCGTGGGCAGCACGTGCGACGGGCCGGCGTAGTAGTCGCCCAATGGCACGGGCGAGTAGCGCCCGACGAAGATGGCGCCGGCGTGGCGGATCTTCGCCAGCACCGCGTCGTCGTCGGCTGTCATGATCTGCAAGTGCTCCGTGGCGAAGTTGTTGGCGACCTCGCACGCCGCGCCGAGATCGGGCACGACGACGACGGCCGAGTATTCGTCCAGGCACTGCCGCGCGGCGTCCGCTCGGGTGAGGGCCCCAAGCTGCGTCTCGACCTCCGCCGCGACGGCGTCGGCGAGCTTTCGTGAGGGCGTAACGAGCACCGCGGAGCCCGGGGCGTGCTCGGCTTGGGCGAGCAGGTCGGCCGCCACCCACGCCGGTGGCGCCGTGTCGTCGGCGATGATGAGCACCTCGCTGGGCCCGGCGATCGAGTCGATGCCGACCCGGCCGAAAAGCTGCCGCTTCGCCTCGGCGATGAACGCGCTGCCCGGCCCGACGATCTGATCGACGGCCGGAATCGTCTCCGTGCCGTACGCCAACGCCGCCAGCCCGGCCGTGCCGCTGACGCGATAGACTTCCTGGACGCCCACCGCCGAAGCTGCCGCCAGCAAGGCGGGGCTGACGTCGCCCTTGACAGTGGGGGGGCTGACCAAGGCGATCTCTCGCACGCCCGCCACCTGGGCGGGCACGGCCGTCATGAGCAGGCTGGAGACCAGCACCGCCCCCGTGCCGCCGCCGCCGGGGATGAAGATGCCCACGCGGTCGATGGGTGTGTACCGCACGCCAAGCTTCCGCCCGCCGCGCCGCAGCGCGGGTGGAGCCGTTACGCGAATCGATTCCTGGTACTCGCGGACATTCGCCGCCGCCTGCTCGATGAGTTCCAGAAATGCCGGATCGGCCTCGTGCCGCGCGGCCGCCAGTTCCTCCGCCGACACGCGCATGTGCTGCGGCGTCAGGCGGACCTTCTCGATCTTCTCGGTGAGGTCCAGCACGGCCGCGTCGCCACGGGCGCGGACGTCGGCGAGGACCTCGCGCACCAGCGCCCGCACGTCGGCCGGGCCGGTCTCGCCGCCGGTAAGCGCGCCGCCGCGCAGCTTGTCGCGGAGTTCGCGGACGGATGGGTCGTTCAGCGGGCGGGATGTCTCAAGGATTCGCAAACCCATGGTGCCCCCAAATCTACCGGCCGGCTCCTCCCAATGCAACGCAGCCGCCGCCCGGCGCGAAGCTGGTTGAATCGCGGGGGCCGCGGCGCGATAATGCCGGTTCGGGAGTTTTCGGGAAACCGAGGCCGGGTTTGTGCATCTAAGCCGTCGGGTTTGGGGCGTACCCGGCCGAGGACATGGCAGACGAGTAGGCGACCGACCATGACCAGAACGACCAGCGCACTGCGGCTCGCCGTGGCGGCGGCGGTGCTGGCGGGCGGGGCCGGGCCGGCTGTTTCCCAGCGGGCGGCGCAGCTCGTGGAGATTGCCCCGGTTGCCGCCCCGGCGGCGGCGGGCGTCAAGGCTAAAGGCGTGCACATCCCGCCGGGCCGCAATGTCAGCTTCAACTACGTGATGACCGACAGCAGCGGCAGCCGCTGGGACATCCAGTACTACGGCACTGTGGGTCAGGGCACGAACAACGCCTACAGCGGGGGGATGTATCTGCAGATTCAGGGGTCGAACGTCCGGGCCAGCCGGGGTCAGGGGTGGGTCAATCAGACGGGTGATGAAGTCGAAATCGGCCCGTACCAGCGCAACGGCCTGCAGATTTACCGCCGGGTCAAGGTGTACAAGGACGAGCCGCTGGCGCGGTGGATCGAGATCTTCGAGAACCCGACGAACCGCGCGGTTACGGTCCCGGTGCGTGTGTATTCGTATCTCAACGGCGGGGTGTCACGGATGCACACGAGCAGCGGGGACGGCTCGTTCGACGATGGCGACTGGTGCTTTATCACCGAGTCGCACCGGGGCAACAACGCGCCGTCGATCCTGCACGTCGTATGCGACCCGCGCAGCAAGGTCCGCCCGAACGTCAACGTCCAGGGCAACAGCCTCTACGTCAACTGGAACGTCACCGTGCCGCCCGGCAAGACCGTGCTGCTGTGTCACTTCGAGTCGCAGAATCCGTCCACCGACGCCCTGCGGAAGATCATGGGGAAGCTGAAACCGTACCGGCTGCTGCGCGACCTGCCGGCGGCCGCGCGGAAGCTGATCCTGAACTTCCCCCGCGGTGCGGCGCTCGCGGAAATCGAGCTGGAACGCAGCGACCAGAGCGACACTGTTCTGTTGACCAACGGCGACCCGATGTATGGCGAGATTCAGGCGGACGGGTTTGCCTTCGAGACCTTCTACGGGCCGGTGAAGCTCCCGGCCGAGCGCGTCGTGGGCATGGCGCCGGTCGTGGGCGAGCGGCGGGTGCGAGCGCTGCTCACCGATGGGCAGGTGGTCTCCGGCCGGTTGCGCACCGAGACGATTCGCCTCAAGCTGCCGTCGGGCGGCGACATGCAGGAGATCCCGCTGGCCCGCGTGGCGCAGTGGTCCTACCGCGTCACGAAGGAGCGCCCCGACGACCTGAAGATGACGACGCCGATGGTGGCGCTTCGCACGGGCGACCGCCTGGCGTTCGATCCGGGCGCGACGGAATTGACGCTGCTGACCCGCCACGGGCCGGTGCCGCTGACCGCGGAGGCCGTGCTCGAGGTCGCCATGGACAACGAGGGCAACGCCGTGCACCGCGCGATGTTCATCAACGGCGGGCGGCTCGCGGGCCTGCTGGAGCCGGCCGAGTTGACCTTCGCCCTGCGCCTCGGGCCGCGAATGACCGTCCCGCGCAACCGCGTCGGACGGGTCGTCTTTGCTGCCGAGGAGAAGCCCGAAGACACCCTTACGCAACTCCTGCTCAGCAACGGCGACGAGCTGTTCGGCGAGATCGCGGCACCGACGCTCTCCATCGGAACGGCGTTCGGAACGGTTCGGGTGCGCCCGCGCGAGATTCGCGCGATGTCGTTCGCGCCGGAGCAGCCGGGGCGACTGGTGGTGCAGAAGTGGGACGGGGCCGTCCACCGGGGGCGCCTGGGTGAGAGCTTCCTGGACTTCCAGGTTCGGCCGGGCCCGAAGCTGCGAATCCACGTTGAGCAGATCGTGGGGTTGCTTCGCAACCAGGTGCTGCCGCCCGAGGAAGTCCGGAGGCGCGTCGAGCGGCTGGTGGCCCAGCTTGGGGCGGAAAGCTACAAGGACCGGCAGGCCGCGACCGACGCCCTGGCCGAAATGGGCGCGGGGATCGCTCCGCTGCTGAAGGAGTACCTCGACGCCGACGACCCGGAGGTCCGTCAGCGCGTGGAAGAGGTGCTCGAACGGCTCGGGGCCGCCGAGGGGAATCGTCCGCCCCTGCCCGACGGCGAAGAATGGCAAATGATCATCGATTAGCGGCCGGGCCGTCCGAACGGTCCCTGGCAGGGATGAACACGGATGAACGCTGATCTGGGACGAACACACCCGCGATGCCGCCGCGTCCACGAGGCGGCGACTCGCGCTCATCCGCGCTCATCCGCGTTCATCTGCGGCCTGCTTGTGTTCTCGTCGATGGCCGCGGCGGCCGCGGCCGACAAGGGTCTGCACTTGCCGGGCGGAAAGGCGCAGTCGTTCACCTGGCGGGTGACCGACGGCGCGAAGTACCAGTGGGACATCAGCGCCCACGGGCAGGTCAGCGACGGCACGAATGACGCGTACGACGGGGGCATGCGGCTGAGCGTGAACGGGTCGAACTGGAGCCACAGCGGCAACGGCCGGCGGAGCAAGGACGGGCACGAGGTGGAGATCGGGCCGTGGACGCGCGGGTCGTTACGAATCTGGCGGCGGATCTATGTCGACCCGAAGGTCGGCTACTGCCGCTGGATCGATATTTTCGAGAACACCTCCGCCTCGACGGAGCAGGTCCGCCTGAAGTACTACACCAATATCGGGGGTTCGGTGGACACGACCTACACGACGTCGGGCAAGGCGGCGCTGACCGACGCCGACTGGGGCCTGATTACCGGGCAGTCGAGCGGCGGGTCGCGCCCCGCCCTGGTGCACATCTTCGCCAGCCGCAGCGCCCGCGTCCGCCCGTCGCTGCGCTGGCAGCTCAACAGCGACAGCCTGTACTACGACCTGGCGGTGAAGATCCCCGCCAAGTCGCCCGTCGCCGTGTGTCTGTTCGAGGCCCAGCGCCGCCCCTATGCCGAGGCGCAGAAGTTCCTCAAGGAGTTCAGCGTCGAACGCGAGTTGCGGAAGGTGCCGGCCGAGCTTCGCCGCATCCTGCTCAATATGGGCGGGGCGATGCTGACGCTCGGAACGCTCGAACTGCCGCGAAACGAGGAGCGCGACCTCGTGGTCAAACGCAACGGCGACGAACTGCTCGGCACGCTCCTTGGCGAGCGGTACCTCGTCGAGACCGGGCTGTATGGGCGGCTCGATGTGCCCGCCGCCGAAGTCGTCGGCTTCCGGGTGCCGGTCGAGGGGGAGCCCTACGTCCAGCTCGGCCTCATCGACGGGCAGGTCGTCGCCGGGAAGCTGCTCGCCGACAGCGTCGAGCTGCGCCTGCCTGACGGCAACCGGCAGACGCTGGCGATCGGCGACATCAACACGGCCGCGTATCGCCTGTCGCCCGAGCGCCCGGAGGACATCGAGGCCGGCCGGCCGATGGCGATCCTCCGCTCCGGACAGCGTTTGTTCTTCCGCGCGGCCGACCTCGACGCGACGTTCCGCACGGAGTACGGCGACTTGGCGCTGTCGCCGGCGAACCTGCGCATGGTGCATCTCGACACGCCGGACGGCGGACTGCACCGGGCGGAGTTCCGCAACGGCTCGGTGCTGTCGGGACTGCTGCTGGCCGACCGACTGTCGCTGGCGCTGGACCTCGGCCGGACGCTGACTTGTCCGAGACACCTCGTCGAGCGATTCGAGTTCCCCGGCGAGGCGCCGCCCGAGCGGCCGCTGGCCGAGCTGACGCTTCGCAACGAGGACATGCTGCGCGGGCGGATCGTCGAGGAGCAGATCGAGGTGGTCACGCCGGGCGGGCGGAACACGTTCCGGCCGGCGCGAATCGCCGAGATTGAGCGGGTTGAAGGCGGCCCGATGGGCGTCGTCCACATGAAGCTGCACGACGGCACGACGATATCCGGTCGGCTGGCGGAGGAGACGCTGCGGTTCCGCGTGGAGCCGGGCCCGGAGTTGCCCGTGTTCGTTGGGCACATTGACCGCCTGACCTGCCCCAAGGGGGTGCATGATCCGTCGAAGCCACCATCGACGCAGCCGGCGAGCACACAGCCGACGACGAGGCCGACCACGCGCCGGGTGGCCGCCCATCCGGCCGGGGGGCGAGAGGCCGCGGACGCCGCCGTTGAGGCGCAGCGCAAGAGGCTCCTCGCGCAGCGGGAACGGCTCGCCGCGCAGATCGAGGAGATGGCCAAGTTGCGGGCCGAAGTTTCGAAGAAGGCGAACGGCCCCAATCCGGCGTTCGACAAGGCGATGGCCGAGTTCGCCGCCCGCGAACAGGCGCTGCACAAAGAGGTCGGCGCCATCGACGCGAAGCTCAGGCAACTGCAAGACGAGTGAGGACCGCATGAACGTTCACGACGCCATCCGCATGCGACGCAGCGTGCGGGAGTACTCCGGCCGGCCCCTTCCCGACGACGTGATGCAGCGGATGCGCAACGCGCTGCGATTCGCGCCGTCGGCCTGCAACCTTCAGCCGTGGCGGTTCCTCTTCGTCCTCGACGAGAAGCTCCGCCGCGATCTCGCCCAGGCCGCCAACGGGCAGCACTGGATGGCCGACGCGCCGGCCATCGTCGTCGCCTGCGGGCTGCCCGGCGAGGCGTACAAGAAGATGGGCGGCGCCGGGAACAGCGTGGACGTGGACGTCGCTATCGCGGTCGATCACCTGACGCTGGCGGCCGTCGCGGAGGGGCTCGGCACGTGCTGGATCGGCGCCTTCCACGAGGGCGACGTCAAGCGGCTGCTGGGCATCCCGGACGACGCGAAGGTGGTGGCCCTGATGCCGCTGGGCTCCCCCGCGCGGCCGGAACTGAACCATGCCCTCGATAACTCCCGCCGCAAGGCCGACGAAGACGTGTTCGCCACGGACGGCTGGTAGGGCGGCGGCTCACATCAGGTACACGGTGACGTAGATGTTGTAGGCGGCATGCGCGCCGACGGCGATGCCGAACCCGCGCAGCGTGAACACGACCGCCAGGTACGCGCCCGCCATCGCGCGGAAGGTGAATTCGTACCCCGAGAAGCTGAAGCTCGTGACCGCCTCCGGGGCGAAGTGGTACAGGCTGAACGCCACCGACGACAGCACCACCGCCACGCCCGTTACCCACTTCCGGTTGAGTTCCAGCCAGTCCGCGAAGAGCAGGACGATCAGCCCCATGGCGAGCATGCGGAAGATGAACTCCTCGTAGATGCCGGCCCCCATGGCCGTGACGACACGCTGGAGGACGTCCGCGAAGGCCGGTCCCGCGGCCGCCGCGTCGGTCGCCTGCTGTGCCCACAGACTACCCGTCAGGTGCCCCAGCGCGACCAGCGGCAGCAGCCATACCACCGACTCGACCGGCATTCCCGCCAGGACGCGTCCGCTGATTCGCCATCGGCCGATCCACACCGCCTGCTGTGCCAGCAGCACCACCAGCACCACCAGCGCGGGCAGCCACGGCAGCGTCGCGCCGAAGTACCGCAGCACTTTGTGGACGTCGCGAAGCGCGAGCAGGTTGGTGCCGCTTACGGCCGTCGTGACATGGAACGCCACGAGCATCGGCAGCACGAAGATCAGGCAGTGCAGCGGCTTGAGCGTCTGATGCCAGTACGAGTGCCGGTGCACGGAGGAAGTGCGGTCGCGTTGCGCCATGGGGCCATTATCGCGGCGGGCGGGGGACATGCAACGGGCAGGGCCCGGCGGCTACTCCCAGGGGAAGGCCTGCCCGGTGAGCAGCTTGTACGCCTCGATGTACTTGGCCCGGGTCTTCTGGACGATCTCCGCGGGCAGCGGGGGCGCCGGCGGCTGGCGGCTGAACTTGATCTTGTCGAGGTAGTCGCGGACGAATTGCTTGTCGAAGCTGGGCTGGCTCTTGCCCGGCTTGTACCCCTCGGCCGGCCAGAAACGCGACGAGTCGGGTGTGAGGCACTCGTCGATGAGGATCAACTCATCGTCGGCGGTCTTGCCCCACTCGAACTTCGTGTCCGCCAGCAGGATGCCCCGATCGGCCGCGTAGTCGCGGGCGTGCTCGTACAGGCGGATGGATCGGTCGCAAACCTCGGTCATCAGGTCCTTGCCGGCGATCTCGGCCGCCCGTTCGAAGGAGATGTTCTCGTCGTGCCCTTCCTCGGCTTTCGTCGCGGGCGTGAAGATGGGCTCGGGCAGCCTGGAGCTCTTCTTGAGCCCGCTGGGCAGTTGGACGCCGCAGACCGCGCCGTTGCTCTTGTACTCGCGCCAGCCGCTGCCGGCGAGGTAGCCGCGGACCACGCACTCGACAGGGATCACCTCGGCCCTTCGGCAGAGCATGAACCGCCCGTCCAGCTCCTCGCCCCGGATGTCCTCGGGCAGGTCGGTCAGGCTGGCGGACAGGAAGTGGCTCGGCGTCACGTCGGCCAGCAGGTTGAACCAGAACACGCTGATCTGCGTGAGCACTCGCCCCTTGTCCGGGATGCCGTTGGGCATAACGACGTCGTAAGCGCTGATGCGGTCCGTCGCCAGCAGCAGCAGCCGATCGTCGGGAAGCTCGTAGATGTCGCGGACTTTCCCGGAACGCTTCGGGTAGCTGCCGATCGAGCTGGTCAGAAGGGCCGTGCTTCTCATGCCTGTTTTCTACTCCGTCGGGCCCGGCCGGTCAAGCCGAACCCGGCTCTCACAGTTTCTCGGTGATGGGTCGTTCAGCGGTTGGCCAGGTACGCCAGCAGGAAGGCCAGTTGCGTTGCGAGATTCACCGCCAGCAGGCTGCGGCGCTTCAGACCGCCCGTCAGGCGGGGCAGCAGGCCCCCCGCGAGAATTCCGACCAGGGCGGCCGTGCCCGCGATCGTCCATTCCCAGCCGCTGAGGAACTGGAACTCCAGCCACGTCAGCGCCGCCGGCAGCGCCATGCTCCCGGCGGCCGACACCGGCCCGCATCCGCGTACGAACGCTCGTACCGCCGGCTCCGTCTGTTCGTTCACACGGGCGAGTTGCCCGGCGATGAGCATCGCCCAACCGCCCCACAGCGGCATCAGCAGCAGCACGCGGTGGGGTTCGCCCACCGGGCGCACCCACGCCAGCCACCCGGGGAGCAGGTTCTCGCTGTGGTACTGGTGGGTTCGCACGCCCAGCAGGGCGAGGATGAGAACGGCCGCCACGACGGATACGGCCAGGGCCCGGGCTGTCGCGTCTCGTGGTACCAGGGCTTCGGCCAGCGCGACGGCGGCGCGGCGGAAGGGCCCGAGGAGGATGGCGGCGGCCGTTACGGCGACCGGCGTGAAGAGGACCCCTGCCGGCTCGGTGAACACGAACCACGCGGCGCCCCACAGAACCGTGGTGAGTGCGCCCCAGGCGAGGGAGGCGCTCAGCAGGCCGACCCACGCGAAAGCGAAGCGGCCGGGCGGCGCCTGGGCGAGGCGCTCGTCGCTGGCGGTCAGGAGCATCAGGCTCGGCCGGCCGGCAAGCCAGCCGAACACCTGCCGGAGGGGGCGGGTCCATGCCTTCGCGCCGGACATATGTTCCTTCCGCCTCGCCAAGCTACCGGGCGAAGGCCGAAGCCATTCGCCGCACGAGCGGGTCGAGATCTTCGGCGAAGTGCTTGAGGAGCGTCTGGCCGCCCTGTGCCTTGGACGTGCCGATCATCTCCGCCATCCTCAGGCGAACCAGCGGGGCCGGATCGTCCACGACCGGGCCGACAAACGGCAGTGCGTCGGGGTCTGCCTTGCTCCGGCTCAGCGAGGCGAGCAGCTCCGCCCGCACGGCCGGCGAATCGTCCTTCAGGATCTCGACGAGCATCCGCAGGAGGACGGGCTTCGAAATCCGGTTCTCCAGCCCGGCGGGCGGCTTGGCCTGCTTCCGCTCGATCCGCCGGGCGAGGGACAGCAGCGACGCCACCTGCCGCGCCGCCCGAAGCCGCGCCGGCAGAGCGCCGCGCTGGATGTCGTACACGATCCAGCCAAGGACCTCCGCATACGCGGCCACGGGGTCTCCTTGCTTGTCTGCTGAGGCCCGAGCAAGCAGGGCTTCCCGCACGACCCGTGCCGGTTCTATCGACACGGCCGGGACGCTGCTGGCGGGTTGGTCCTCCTTGCCGATGACGGGCGAGAAGACGGCCGTGAATTTCAGCGGCAGTTCGGCGAAGGGAGTGTGCCTCAGGCGCTGGCCAAGCGCGCCCACGTCAACGCGGATCTCGGCCGTCAGCGAACCCCCCGGCTCGAGGTACCGCGGCGCCGGCCAGCGAATCACCGGCAGATCGTCGAACGTCTCGTCGTCGCCCGCTTCTGCCTTGAGTACCACCACCGGCGCCGCAAGGCCGCGTGCCCCCAGCGGCACCGGCGTGTCCGCGGCGTTCCTCAGCGTCGCCCGCAGGTAGAGCGGCTCGCCGGGCGCCGCCTTCGCCGGCACGGCCTCGAGTTCCACCGCCAGCGCCTTCTCGGGTGCCCGGGCGAGTTCGAGTAGGCGCGGGTCGAGCATCTTGAAGGCCTCGGCCGCGTCGTCGGCGCCGGCCATTGGGGGGATCTCGACGCCCTGAGCCTTTGCGAGGGCCTCAAGGCGGCGATACGCCCAGCCGCTGCGGCTGAGCTTGAGTCCTGTCAACAGCGTGGTCCGCCCGGCGTCGTCGTCGCCGCCCGCGTAGTGGTGTTCGGCGAGCGTGGTGGCCGCCAGGGGATGCTTGTCGGAGATCTCCGTCAGCAGAGCCAGCCCCTTGTCCGTGCGGCCGGCCTTGAGCTCTGCGGCCCCCAGCAGCGCCCGGGCGTGCACGCGGGCCTCGGGCGGCAAGTCGCCGCTGCGGGTGTAGGCCTGTCCGGCGGTCTCGACGGCGACCTCGGGATCAGGATCGACCGCCAGGGAGTACCAGGCCGCTTCGAGGGCGGCCTGCGCCGAACCCGCGGCCTGCACGCGCTTCGCGGCGTATCGCGGCCGCAGCTCGGTGATCACGCCCTGTGCCGCCGCGTCCTTCCCCATCGCCCGGTACGCCTCCACCAGGCGAATCAGCAGCCCCAGGTCGGCCGGGCCGTCCTTGCGAAGGGGCTCGATGAGCTTGACGGCGTCCTCGGGCTTGCCCGCGTCGATCAGGGCGTCGGCGAGCGCCGCGGCGGCCGCCGGCACCGGCGTGCCTTCCGCTACGCTGAGCCGCCATGCGTGCCGCAGCAGGAGGGCCGCCTCGGTGGGGCGTCCCAACTCGTGCAGGCGCAGCCCGGTGGTTGCCGCGAGGCCGGCGTTGCGGGGGTCGCCGCCGAGCAGGGCGATCAGCGCTCGCACCTCGTCGCCGGCGTCGGCCAGCCCGGCCGCACGGCGTATCTCCAACCGGAGCTGCGCCGCCGTGGCGCAGAACGCATCAAGCGCGAGCGCCTTCTCCACCGTGTCCCGGGCCTCGCCGCGCGGTCCGCTGCGCCCGTAGAGGACGCGGGCGAGCCCCGCGGCGGCCTCGGCGCGGCAGGCGGCCGGGGCGCCGTCGTCGGCGAGGGCAGCTTCGAAGACGGCGATACGCTGCTCCGCCGTGTTCGCGCCCGCCAGTTCCAGTGAGAGCCGCCGCAGTCGGCGGGCGTGGTCTTGTGGGCGGGCGGCCAGGTAGGCGTCGAGGGCGTCGATCTCGCGCTGGGTGTCGCCGGCCGCAGCGGCCGCGTTGGCCGCCAGCTCGCTCGTCTGCGCGTCCGACGGACTCAGCCGCAGCGCCATCGCCAGCAGCAGCCACCGCCGCGCGGCACCGCCCGGGGGGTCTGGGGAGACGGCGAGGTCGAGGGCGCAGCGGCGCAGGCTTCGCGCGGCCTGAGCGTCTTCGGCCGGGCGCGTTGGCGGTCCATCGCCCGCGCCCGGGGCCGCCACCAGCAGCCCGGCCAGCAGAATCACCGTCGGTCGGATCATCGTCTATTCCTTGCGGGTCCGTCCTCGCCGCCGGCCTACCGCCCGGGCAGCGGAAGGCTGAGCGTCTCTTTTCGGTCGCCCCGCATCACTTCGAGAGTCAGCTTCTCCAGCGACTTGTCGGGAAGGACCGTATCGAGCACGGCCTGCAGGTCCTCGGTCGTGCGAACGGCCCGCCCGGCCGCCGAGACGACCACGTCGTTCCGCTGCACCTTGCCCAGGAGGGCCGGGCTCGCCCGAAGCACGAGGTACACGATGAGTCCCGGCACCTTGGCGGCCGGGCTGTCGTCGAGGTGGTCGTCGAGCATGACACGCTCGCGGACGGCGAGACCGAGTTCCCGCGAGAACAGGCGCTCGGCTTCGAAGGGGCGCGCGGGCATCGCCTGGGTCGTCACGGTCTTCGTGAACGCCTTGCCGTCGCGGAAGACGCCCAACTCCATGGGGGTGCCCACGGGCGTCCGCGCGACCGTCCGCTGGAAGAGCCCGGCCGTCAGCGCGGGCGTGCCCAGTTGTTCGATGGGGCGCCCGTTCAGGGCCACGATTACGTCGCGTGCCTGGAGTCCCTGCTTGGCCGCCGGCGTGTCGGGCACGATCTTGTCGATCATCACGCCCGGACGTTTCAGGTTCAGCACGGCCGAGAGATCCTCGCCGACCGGGGTGAAGTTCACCACGCCGATCCACGACAGCCCGCGCTTCTTGCCGGCGGCGGCGACGGCCTCGGCGAACTCCTCCACGGGGGTGAAGAAGTTCGACTCGAGTTGCGACGCCTGCTGCACCCGGCGCGGCTGGTTGTTGATGACGACGAACTGCCGGTTGAGCGACTCCTGGCGGTGGACCAGGCCGACGACCTTGCCGGCCGCATTCATCACCGGCGAGCCCGGACGCGTCAGTGTGCCGCCCGTGGTGTAGATCGCCTTGCCGGGCACGCGGATGCTCGACGAGACGTAGGCCACGCCGACGTACGGACGGAAGCCCGTGTCCTGCGGCAGCAGCCCGGCCGACGCGACCGGCTGTCCGATGTAGAGGCCGGCCTTGTCGGCGAATTCGAGGGGCTTCCAGGGGTGCTTGCCGGTCGCGCGGAAGAAGCCGATGCCGGTCGGCTCATCGATGCCGACGAACTTGGCCGCGACGGGCTCGGCGCCGACGCCGGGCGGAAGCAACTCCACATCGGAGATGGCCTTCGAGTCCATCGTGGCGTTGGTGGCGAGCGTCAGGAACAGCCCGTCGGCGCCCACGCAGATCGCCTGGTCGGTGACGGTGCGGTCGCCGAGTTCGCTCGTGTACTTGAATCGCAGCACCGCCAGGGCGCCGTTCGCCTTGGACGCCGTCAGGGCCAGCAGCTTCTCCGCGTCGGCCCGGGCCGGCGACGCGGCCCAGCCTGCCAGCAGCACGGTCAATAGAAGGGCGCTCACTCTCCGCATGTCGTCACTCGCTTTCTCGCTAAGAGGCGTTTCCGCGTCGGGGACCGGTGTTCCCGGCTTCGCCTGCCGTCGAGGCCGCCGGCAGCCGCCGTAGGGCGAACCACAGCGCCACGGCGACCGTGACCATTATCATCGAAGTCCACTGGTTGTGCGTCAAGACGCCCCTCGACAGGTCATGCGGGTTGTCCGACCGGATGCTCTCCAGCAGGAACCTCGTGATCGGGTACAGGATGAGCATCAGCAGGAAGACCTGCCCCTCGCGCCGGCGCAGGCGTGAGAACGCCAGCAGGATCGCCGTCAGGATGAGCGCGTTGAGGATGCCGAGGGCCTGGGCAGGCTTGACGGGCGCGGATTCGGCGGCCGCCGCGAGGGCAAGCTGCTGCTCGTCCATGTCGCGCGGCAGGACGAACTGCCCGCGCTCATCGAGCAGGCGCGAGTCGGGATCGGCGCGCCCGGTGCGGACCTGGTAGGCGTAGGGGGGCGAGGGCCCCGCGGCGCCGGGCGAAAACGGTCCGGCGGCGTCGGGCACCTTGATCAGCGGGCGGGAGTACATGGGGAACCGCGTGGCGAGCGGCCAGTCGGCGCGGCAGGGGCCGCCGAAACAGCACCCGTTGAGCAGGCAGCCCGTCCGCCCGAACGCCAGCCCCAGCATCAGGCTCGGGGCGATGATGTCGAGGTAGCGGCGGAGGGGCAGCCGTTTGGCCCGCAGATAGCCCAGGATGGCCGCCACCGCCAGCGCCACGCCGCCGTAGTAGATCAGCCCGCCCGACGTGATGTTGAGGATCTCCACAGGCGAGCGCTCGGCGAAGTACGCGTGGTTCTCGATTACGTACGCGACCCGCGCCCCCACCACCCCGCCCACCAGCGCCAGCAGCCCCAGGTACGCCACCGTCTCGGCCCGCCCGCCCATGCGCTTGGCCCGCCACTGCGCCAGCGCGATGCCGGCCAGGAACCCCAGCACCATCATCAGCCCGTAGCCGAAGATCCGCAGCGGGATGGCCGGGCGGAAGACTTCCAGCACGGCGGCGATGAGCGCCACCGGCAGCACAGCGGAGAGGTACGGCCACCGGCCGGGCTTCTCGCCGCGTCGCCGGGCGCCCCGGACGCTAAACCAGGCGGCCGCCAGCATCAGCGCGAGCAGGGCTGCGTAGATCGCCAGGCGCAGCGGCACTGTTCCGGCCGAGAAGTCCAGCGTGCCGAAGTCCACGATGATCTGCCGCATGCGCTGCCTTTGCTTCGGAGGAGGCTAGAGCTTCTCGGTCAGGTGGTTGGTCTTGTCCACGAGGGCGATGGCGGGCTTGAACTCCGCGGCCTCATCGGCGGGGAGATATCCGAAGGCCATGATGATGACCTCATCGCCGACGGACACCAGGCGGGCGGCGGCGCCGTTGATGCAGATGACGCCGCTGCCGCGTTCGCCCTCGATGACGTAGGTCTCGAACCGGGCCCCGTCGGTCATGTCGGCGACCAGGACGGCCTCGCCCTTGACCAGCCCCACGGCGTCCATCAGGTCGGCGTCGATGGTGATGGAGCCGACGTAGTCGATCTTCGCCTCGGTGATGGTGGCGCGATGAATCTTCGATTTCAGGATCTTTAGTAGCATCGTCTCGTCCAAAGGCCCCACGAATTTCGTCGCGAGGGTTACGGGGCAGCCCGACCGCGATTCTACGCTTCCGCCCGCCCAAGTTCCACCCGCAGGTTGTCGATCAGCCTCGCTCGCCCCAGCTGCACCGCCAGCGCCGCGACGACCGGCCCCCCAGGCTTTTGTACGTCTTCCAGCGTCTCGGGATCGACGATCTGGACGTAATCGATCTCGCCATCGGGCGCGTGCTCGGCGAGGCGCTCGCGCACGGCCGCGATCGCCTCGCTCGCCGTCTTGCCCTCGTGCAGCAGGCGATCCGCGAGCTTCAGCGACGCATGCAGCGCGGGCGCCTGGTTCCGCTGCTCGGGCGTCAGGTACGCGTTGCGGCTCGACATCGCCAGCCCGTCCGCCTCCCGCACCGTCGGGCAGACGACGATCTCGGCGCCAAAGTTTAGGTCCGCCGCCATCCGCCGAACGATGACCGACTGCTGGAAGTCCTTCTGCCCGAAGAACACCTGGTCCGGCCGGACGATGTTGAGCAGCTTCGCGACCACCGTGCAGACGCCCGCGAAGTGTCCCGGCCGGCTCCGCCCGCACAGCGTGTCGGGCAGTTGCTCGACCATGACCTTCGTCAGCGGCGGACGCGGATACATCTCCGCCGCCGATGGCGCGAAGGCCAGGTCCACGCCACGGGCTTCGCAGCCGGCGAGGTCAGCCTCCAGGGGGCGAGGATACCCGTCGAGGTCCTCGCTCGCGCCGAACTGCGTCGGGTTGACGAAAATGCTTACGGCCGTGAAGCCGCACGCCGCCTTCGACGCCTCGATGAGGCTGTAGTGCCCTTCGTGCAGGGCGCCCATGGTGGGCACCAGACCGACGTTTCGCCCGGCCGCCCGCGCCTCGCCGACGGCCGCGCGCGCCTCCGCGATGGTCTCCGCCACATTCACAGCTTCTCCCGCACTTTCTCGGCAACGGCCGCGGTGTCGGCGTCATCTCGAACGTCGGTTCGTTCGCAGTCAATCTCGATCACTTCGCACTCCGCGGCCGCGGGCAGGTCCCGATACGCCTGCCGCATCTTCGTCAGGAACTGCCGCGTGAACGTTCGCTCGAACTCGCGCCCGCGCGCGGCGATACGCTTCAGCAGCGTGTCCTCGTCGGCGTCGAGCAGGACGAGCACATCCGGGGGCTTGACCAGCGGCTCGACCCGCCTGGCCACGCGGTCGTACACGTGCAGCTCTTCGCCCGCGAGTTGCGTCGTCGCGTAGATGCGGTCCTGGCAGAAGCCATAGTCGGTCACGCGAAGTCCCTCTCGCGGCCATCGCGACATCGCCAGTTGTCCCACGCGGCTGAACAGGTAGCACAGTTGCGCCGGCAGCCGCAGGTCGTCGCGCCCGAGGTACGCCTCCGCCAGGAACGGATTCCCCGCGTAGTCCTCGTAGATCAACTCCGCCGGCAGCGCCCGGGCGAGGGCCTCAGCAAGCGTGGTCTTGCCGACGGCCGGCGGGCCGACGATGCTCACCAGCGGACAGGTCACTTGCTCACCTCCGCGTCGATGAGCAGTTCCGCGACGGTGACGCCCCGGCCGGGATGGACCACCTGCGAGGCGATCTCCGCCAGCGGGCGCAGCACGAACAGCCGCTCCGCCAGACGCGGATGGGGGACCGTCAGCGCCTCCGTCTCCAGCACGACGTCGTCGATGAGCAGGATGTCGAGGTCGCAGGTCCGCGGGCCCCAACGCTGCTCGCGGTCGCGGTCCCGGCCGAGCGCGGCCTCGACGCCCTGCAAGGCCGCGAGCAGATCCGCCGGCTCGAGCGTGGTTTCGACGGCGGCCGCGGCGTTGAGAAATCTGGCCTGTGCCGGCGGCCCGCCCACGGGTTCGGTCTCGACGAAGTTGGAGATGCGGCGAACGCGGATGCCGGGCAGGGCGTCGATCCGCTTCAGGGCATCGAGCAGCGTGGCGGCCCGGTTGCCGACGTTGCCGCCCAGTCCGATGTAGGCCGTTCGCTTCACGGCGAGAGCCTACCGCCGGGCCCGCCGGCGTTCAAAGCGTTTCGTTTGGCCGAACGGGTACAAACAAGCCGCGAACTGCGCGAACGAAAAAAGAAGCCGGGTTGATTCTCGCAGGCCGATCCCGCGGCGCGCTCACTGCTGCTGCTTTTCGGTCTTCTCCTCTGTACTCTGGGTCTCTGTGTCGCGCTGCAAGACGTCCGGCGCTAAGGAAAATCGGGCTCGTGTGCCGGCACGATCTCCAGCCGGTCGATCGGCACCCGCACGAACCGGCCCACCAGCCGCTCATCCGTGGTCCAGTTGGCGTCCTCCATCGTCAGCAGGCCGTAATCGACGAGCACCGGCAGGATCTCCACCACGCACCCGTAGCCGACGTATCGCCAGCCGTGCTCGGGCTCGAGCGCCCGCTTGCGGGCGCGGTTGCCTTGGGCGGCCTGCTCCCACGAGAATCCCTCGGCCGTGAGGTAGGCGAGCCTCACGCCTTCGAGCGGGCCCGGCCGCAGCCGCCTGCCCGCCGGGCTGATCCCGTCGCAGACGGTCAGCAGTTGCCCATCCACCCACACCTCGGCCTCGCGCCCGAGGCCGCCCGTGCTCTCCATTCGCACGTCCATGTTCACATCATCTCGACGATCCGGTCCATCGCCTCGCGGAGCACGTCGTCGGGGTAGGTCAGGCTGATGCGGAAGTAGCCCTCGCCCGCCTCGCCGTAGCCGCGCCCGGGCGTCACCATCACGCCGGTCTTCTCCAACAGGTCCGTCGCGAACGCCCCGCTGTCGCCGGCGTACTTCTCCGGCACGGGCGCCCAGACGTAGATCGTCGCCTGGGGCTTCTCCAGCGACCAGCCGGCCGCGTTCAGGGCGTCCACCACCAGGTCGCGACGCGCGGCATAGACGGCGTTTACCTTCGGCAGCAGGTCGTCGGCCAGGTCGAGCGCCCGGGCGGCCGCGAACTGAACCGCCCGCAGCGAACCGTTATCGACGTTCTCCTTGACGGTGCTCAACGCCCGCACGGCCGAGGCGTTGCCGGCGACGAAGCCCGCCCGCCAGCCGGTCATGTTGAAGGCCTTCGACAGGCTGAACATCTCGACGGCGACCTCGTCCGCGCCGGGCACCTGGAGGACGCTCGGGGCCTGGCAATCGCCGTAGGTGTTCGTCACGTACGCCGCGTCGTGCACGAGCAGCAGACCGTGCTCGCGGGCGAACGCCACCGCCTGCTCGAAAAACGCCGCCGTCGCCACGCCCGTCGTCGGGTTGTTCGGGTAGTTCAGCCAGAGGATCCTCGCCCGGCGCAGCGTCTCGCTCGGGATCTCGCCGAAGTCCATGAGGAACCCGTTCTCCGGCCGCAGCGGCACGTAGCACGTGCTGCCCCCGCAGAACACGTGCCCGATGTTGTACGTCGGGTAGCCCGGCTGCGGGGCGAGCCCCACGTCGCCGGGGTTCATCACCCCGAGGCACAGCTTGACGATGGCGTCCTTGGCGCCCATCGTCGTGACGAGTTGGTCGCTGGCGAGTTCGACGCCGAACCGCCGCCGGTAGAAAGTCCTTGCGGCCTCGGCGAACTGCGGCGCGGGGCGGTCGCAGCCGTAGCGGTGGCGGTCCGGGTCGGCCTCATCCGCCACCGCGCGGCGGAACTCCTCGACCACGGGGTCGGGCGTGGGCACGTCCGGGTCGCCGATGTCGATGCGGAGGACCTTGATGCCCTTCTCGCGGGCGGTCGCCATCTTGCGGCGGAGGTCGGCGAACAGGTACGGTGGAAGCTGCTGCAAGCGCTGCGAGAATTCCACATCCATCGCGGGTCCTTTCGGTTCGGCGTCGCGGGCGGGCATTGTAGCACCCCTCGCCGCCCCCGCAACCAGATCGGGAACGGCGGAGCGGCAGGGCGTGCAACCTGGTCGGGCGCGGAGTCCCCGGGCTCCGCGTGCAACGCGTCCCCCCGGGGCCCGTGTTGCAGGTCTTACGGGTCGGCGTGGCGGCGGGGGAGGCGGCGCGGTACACTGCGGCGTCCAGAGGCAGCGGATATGGCCGGCACCATCAAACAGATCGCGGCAAAGAGCGGGCTGTCGCCCGTGACCGTCAGCCACATCCTCAACCCCAAGCGGACGAAGCTCTTCCGCGAGGAAACGCGCCGCCGCGTGCTGGAGGTCGCCCGCGAACTCGGCTATCGGCCCAACGCCGCCGCCCGCGCGATGTCCACCGGGCGATTCGGCGCGGTGGCCCTGCTGCTCAGCGCCCAGCAGGGGCGCAGCTACCTGCCGATGGGCCTGCTCGACGGCATCCACGACGCCCTCGCCGACGCCGGGATGCACCTGAACGTCTCCAAGCTGCCCGACGAGCAACTGACCAGCGAAGGCGTCGTGCCCAAAATCCTCCGCGAATCGATGGCCGACGGGCTGCTCATCAACTACACCGACCACATCCCCGACCGCATGATCACGCTGATCGAGGAGTACAGCATCCCCTCGGTGTGGATCAACTCGAAGCAGCGCGGCGACTGCGTACACCCCGACGACTTCGCGGCCGGGCGCGACGCCACCCAGCGCCTCATCGGCCTCGGACACCGGCGCATCGCCTACGCCGACTACGTCTACACGCCGCGGCAGGTGAAGTCCGCTCACTATAGCGCCGCGGATCGCCAGGCCGGATATGAGCAAGCGATGAACGCGGCCGGGCTGGCGCCGCGAATCCTCCGGCCGAAAAAGCCCCTGCCGGCCGAGCGGCGGCTGGACTTCACCTGCCGCTGGATGGCCGCGGACGACCGGCCGACGGCGCTGGTCGGCTATGGCCAGCATCCGGTCGTCGCCGCGTGGGTCCTCGCGCGGGAGCAGGGACTGACGGTCGGGCCGGACCTGTCGCTGATCGCCATCGCCGACCGGCAGGTGACGGTGGCCGGGATGCCTATCTCGTCGATGGTCGTCGATGAGGGCGCGGTCGGCCGCGGGGCAACCGAAATGCTGCTTGACACGATCGATTCCCCTGAGCAAGTCTCGCCGCCGCAGGCGGTTAGGTTCGAGTATCGCGACGGTGGGACGGTCGCGGCGGTGCGAACGTGAGCCGCGGCGGCGCACAAAAATCAGGCAAACGCCTGATTCCGCGCTTGACGGAATGGGTAAATCGCTTTACTCTAATACTCGAGCCGCACGCTTCACCTGAGAGGGCTGCGGGGACTCCCGCCAGCCGAAGGAAACCAAGTTGGCCGTCACGTTGAAGGAAATCGCGGTCGAGAGCGGCGTTTCGCCGCCGGTGGTCAGTCTTGTCCTGAATAACAAGGGCCAGCGCTTCCGTCCGGAGACGCGCAAGCGCGTGCTTCGCGCGGCCCACCAGCTCGGCTACCGCCCGAACGTTTCGGCCCGCAGCATGGCGACGGGGCGGTTCGGCTGCGTCGCGCTGCTGCTGACGACGAACCGCGAGTTCAGCCACCTGCCCGTGCAGCTTCTGGACGGCATTCAGGCCGAACTCGCCGACCACGAGCTGCACCTGACCATCGCACAGATTCCCGACGAAAAGCTGACCAGCGAGGGGTTCGTCCCCAAGATTCTCCGCGAATACCTCGCCGACGGCATGTTGGTCAACTACCACTACCGCATCCCCGAGAAGATGACCGCCATCATCCGCGAGCACAACATCCCCTCCATCTGGATGAACGTGCGGCGCGACCGCAACTGCGTCTATCCCGACGAGTTCGCGGCCGGGCGACGGGCCGTCGAGCACCTGGTCGCCCTCGGCCACCGGCGGATCGGCTTCGTGGACTACTCGCACGGCAAGGCCGTGCTGGACGAGAGCCACTTCAGCGCCGCGGACCGCGCCGGCGGATATCTCGCGGGCATGAAGGACGCCGGCCTGACGCCCCGCGTCGTCCGCGGCGACGGCAGGTCGGTGCCGTACGTGGAGCGGCTGGCGTTCACGCGGGAGTGGCTGACGGCGGCGGAGCGCCCGACGGCGGTCGCGTGCTACTCGACGGACACGGCCGGCGCGGTGATGGCCGCGGCGCTGAAGGTCGGGCTGGACGTGCCGGGCGACTTGTCGGTGATGGCGTTCGACGACCACGCCAGCCACATGCTGGGCGCCCCGATGACGACGCTGCTGCTGCCGAACTTCGAGATGGGGCGCGAGGCGGTGCGGATGGTGCTGACACGAATCGAGCCGCCGCCGAAGGATCTGCCGGCGGTGGCGGTGGACTACGGATTCAAGGCGGGGCATACCTGTGCCCCATGCAGCGCAGAGGCAAGTTGAGCTGAGCTGGAGGCAACTGCAAGTGTAAGCTCGCGAAGAAGTTACGGGAGGGCCGCGAGAGCCGGCGACAGGTAAAGCGATTAACCGGCAGCCGAAAACGAACGGAAGGAACTCCCGCCCGTGCGTTGCGGGCGACGCGGAGAGCGAAGCAAGAGAGCGGATCAGAGCCCGAGCAGGAAGGAGTGAAAGACGCGAGAAGAGCCTGTCGGATGCGCGCCCGCGCCTTGCGGGCGACGCGGAGAGCGAAGCAAGAGAGCAGATCAGAGCCCAAGCAGGAAGGAGTGAAAGACGCAAGAAGAACCATGTGCACGCACGCCCGTACGTTGCGGGCGAAAGCAGAGGACGCAAATAGGAAAGCAGTTACAGCCCCTAAAGGCAAGGAGACAAAGATGAGACAACTGCTGGCATTGACTGTAGTAGCCGTACTGGCCCTGTCCGTAAACGCCGGCGCGGCGATCTTTTCCGAGAGTTGGGAAGGCTATTCGGACGAGACGATAGCCGACTCCGATAACACCGGCGCCATCACGGGCTGGACATTCTCGGAGAATGACACGGACGGGCGGGACAACAACGCCCGGGTGGCCCTCAACACGTCCAATTCGGGCGAGGGCGAGGGTGAAACGGACAACGGCGATATCCAGATCACCGGCGGCGACGGCGACAAGCTGGTGGAGCTTGAGGGCAAGTCGGACTCCTGGCTGACGAAGACGGGCATCGCCATCCCGGTGGGCGCCCGCAACGACGATCTGACGATCACGTTCCTGTATGACGACGGTGGTGAGGCCGACGAGGACTGGGGCGAGAGCGCCACGGGCGACGCGCTTGTCATCGACATCAAGTTCGGCGACGGCGCGTGGACCGAGGCGGTGAGAATCGACGCCGGACAGGGCGACACCCCCGCGGACACGTGGAATGTCGGCGGCGACTACGTCTTTCAGAGCTACTCGGGCAGCCTGGGCAACCCGGGCGGCGAGGCCACCATGGACATCCGCATCGGGTATGAAGGGTGTCAATCGACTGCCCACACCCTGGACATCGACGGCATCGAGGTCACGCCCGAGCCGGCGACGATGGTGCTGTTGGGCCTCGGCGGCGTTGGGCTGCTGGTCCGCCGGCGCCGAAGAGCGTAGTCGCACAGGAAGTTTGCTGTTGAGCACGGAGGCTCTGTTGTTCCGTAGCAGTTGACGGCCGAGCCCGGCCCTGTCCGCAGGGCCGGGCGAGGCCCTTTGTGCCCTTCGCCGCCGTGAGAAGCCGTGACACAGCGGAGACGGAGGCGCCCGGCCGGGGAAGGCCAAAGAGTCGGCCGGGCACAGACAACCTGGGATATTCGGAGGGCTCCAAGCCCTCAAACCAAGGTCATGCCCCGGCGCGCCATAGGCCCGCCGGGGCATGCGTCTGCGCGTGGCCCCGGGGGCGGGAATAAAGGGGTCAGGAACCTTTTTCGCGGCGGGTCCGGCGGCAAACGTGATGGCCTAGACGAAAAAGGTTCCTGACCCCTTTATTCCCTTTCTGACGGGAATGCCCGTCGAGGTGGATAGAATGGTGGCGGGTAAGGCGAAGCCCTGGGTCAGCCTCAGGTGGAGAATTTAGAGACAAGAAAGAATCGGTGCTTGACCAATTCGGTAAAGCGCGTTACCCTAATGGGCGAAGTGAGTGAGCTGTTGTTGGCCCCGCGCTCAAACCCATTCCGCGAGGCCGGCCCGTGAGGGTCAAATGTAGAAACGTTGAGAGCGTCTGTGCGTTGCAGACGAGAGGACCGGCCGGGCCCACCGGCCAATCAAGAGTTTGTGTAAGGAGAAGGACGATGAAGAAGGCACTCGCAATCACCACGGCGGCCCTGTTGTTTGTCGCGCTCCCCGCCGGCGCGGCGATCTTTTCCGAGAGTTGGGAAGGCTATTCGGACGAGACGATAGCCGACTCCGATAACACCGGCGCCATCACGGGCTGGACATTCTCGGAGAATGACACGGACGGGCGGGACAAC
>Ga0272441_10001042_pt1 | contig 59801 bp, 49 predicted proteins | sample SSMProp6N_FD_193582 | JGI IMG/M metagenome (GOLD analysis project Ga0272441, IMG submission 193582) | Marine sediment archaeal communities from Little Sippewissett salt marsh, Falmouth, MA, United States - SSM-Prop-6N | ecosystem: Environmental > Aquatic > Marine > Wetlands > Sediment ...
ATGAATTCAAAGAACAATTAGGCTATTACATTTACGATTATAACCACAGGCGTCTTCATGGTGGCATCAACTATCAGACGCCTTTTCAAAAACTCGAAAAAGTTACCGAATTATTGACATAGAACAGTCAGACCCCAGTATCTTGTTTAATTTCAATATGTTAAATATTAATTCGAATTAATGTTTAAATTGTTTTATACCAATAAGTTACTGGGGTCTGACCCCAGAATCTTTCGGCCAGAATTCATCGACCAGCTTCTGCTTTATCCCTGTCTCCGACGGCTCAAAGATATCGGACAATATCTTCCAGCCGCGGTCCAGCGCTTTTTCCAAAGGGATGTTGACGGATAAATCCATCAATTCGCCTTCAAAACGGCGGCCGTACTCAAGAAGCTTGTTATCCCAGCGGCTCATCTGAAAACCCAAAGACCTTTTTTCCAAAGTCCCCCTGTAATCGGCAAACAGCTGGATCATCCGATCCATGATGGTACGGTGATCATCACGCGTCTCACCGTTGACGTTCTGCTTCAGACGGCTTAAGCTGCCGAAAGGCTCAACCCGGCCGTTCTTAAGATAAAACTGGCCTTCCGTAATATACCCTGTGTTATCCGGAACAGGATGAGTAACGTCATCGCCGGGCATGGTCGTTACCGACAAAATCGTGATCGAACCGGCCGTATCAAAATCAACCGCCTTTTCATACCTGGCAGCCAGCTGAGTATATAGATCACCGGGATACCCGCGGTTGGACGGGATCTGTTCCATCGTGATCGCGATCTCTTTTAAAGCGTCACAGAAATTGGTCATATCCGTCAATAGGACCAGAACCTTCTTGCCCTTAAGGGCAAATTGCTCGGCCACCGCCAGGGAAATATCCGGGACCAAAAGGCATTCGACGGTCGGATCGGAGGCGGTATGGACAAAAAGGATCGAATGCGACAGAACGCCGTGCTCTTCGAACGTATCCCTGAAATACAGATAATCATCATGCTTGAGTCCCATGCCGCCCAAGATGATCAGGTCAACCTCGGCCTGCAAGGCGATCCGCGCCAAAAGCTCGTTATACGGCTCACCGGCAACAGAAAAGATCGGCAGCTTCTGGCTTTCGACTAAGGAATTAAAGATATCGATCATCGGGATACCGGTCCTTACCATATTCTTGGGAACGATCCTTTTGGCCGGGTTGACCGACGGCCCGCCGATATCGATCATGTTTTCCTTCAAGGCCGGTCCGTTGTCGCGCGGACTGCCGTCCCCGGTAAAGATCCGGCCGACAAGATTCTCCGAAAAGGAAACCTGGATGGGATGTTTTAGAAACCTGACCGAATCATCTGTCGAGATCCCGCGGCTTCCGGCCAAAACCTGCAGGGACACCCTTTTGCCGTCCAAACGAATAACCTGGGCCAGAGAAACTCCTGAGGAGGTGCGGATCTCGGCCAATTCCCGATAACCGATATCCTCAGCCTCGACGGTAATAACATCTCCTGCGATCTGAATTATTTTGCTGTATACTTTCATTGCTTCTTTCCGTTTTCTTTACCAATCATATTGGAAATTTCTTGTTCATATTTCTTAAATTCGTCCTCCTTAAATGGAAGCGAATTCCAACTAATAAATTTCTGCCGCAAATCCTGAAAAAAGCGCCTTGCCGAATCCTTACTGTCGAACTTAAAACTTTTATTCAAGACATCCTCTATGCGGCCGAAGACATACTCCTGCCTCTCTGATGACGTAAACTCATCCACCTTATCAAAGGCATTCTGCTGCAGGTATACCGCATCGAAGAACTCCCCTTTCAGATAACTGACAAAATCATCCATGGGTGTTCCTTCCTCGCCAATAACCTTCATCATCTGCCCGACCTGATTACTGCGTCTAAGTAGCTTGACGGCCCGTTTAATCATTTCTGCATCGATAAAGCTGTTGTATTTGCTCCAGCTCTCCAAGGGATCGATCGCCGGATACCTGCGGGCATCGGCGCGCTCCTTGGAAAGGCCATGAAAGGCCCCGACCACTTTCAAGGTAGCCTGGGTCACGGGCTCCTCAAAATTACCGCCGGCCGGAGAAACCGCCCCGCCGATCGTGACCGAACCTGTTGTCCCGTCCCTTAATTGAACAACACCCGCCCTCTCATAGAAAGAGGCGATGCGCGTCTCCAGATAGGCCGGAAAGGCCTCTTCTCCGGGGATCTCTTCCAGGCGGCCCGACATCTCGCGCATGGCCTGGGCCCAGCGTGACGTTGAATCCGCCAACAGAAACACGTTCAGCCCCATTTGACGGTAATACTCGGCCAGGGTCGCGGCGGTATAAACGCTGGATTCGCGCGCCGCCACCGGCATAGAGCTGGTATTGCAAATAATAATAGTGCGGTCCATCAGCGGCTTGCCTGTCTTCGGGTCTTCCAGCTCGGGAAACTCTTTAAGAAGCTCAACGACCTCCCCGGCCCGCTCCCCGCAGGCAGCGACGATCACAACATCCACATCCGCATGCCGGCTTAACAAGTGCTGCAAGACAGTTTTTCCCGATCCGAAAGGCCCCGGCGTACAAAACGTTCCGCCCTTGGCCACCGGAACAAGAGTGTCAATAATTCGGATCTTGGTTACCAGCGGTTCCTTCGGCTTAAGCTTTTTCGTATAAGCCTTGATGGGGACCTTGACCGGCCACATTTGCTTCATCGTAACTTCATATGTTTTGTTCTCGCCGTCTTTTACCTTTGCAATAATATGTTTGCTCTCATAATTCCCGGCCGAGGCAATCTCAACCACTTCAAGGATTCCTTTAAGCTGAAAAGGGACCATGATGGCATGGTCAAAAATCTTTTCCTTTACCGTGCCCAGACTGGTCCCGCTGCGGACCTTGTCGCCAGCCTTAACGAGCGGCGTAAAATCCCATTTTGACGTATCATCCAGGGCATCAAGGTAAGCCCCGCGTTTAAGAAAAAACCCGTACTTCTGGGCCAGATCGACCAAAGGGTTCTGCAAACCGTCAAAAACCTGGCCCAGGAGGCCCGGGCCAAGCTCAACGCTTAACAACTCCCCCGTAAATTCGACCTTGTCGTTGATCTTGATCCCGACGGTATCTTCAAAGACCTGCAACTCGGCCCTTGGCCCCTTGATGCGGATAACCTCGGCCTTCAACCGTTCCTTATCGACGAGAATATAGGCCACCTCATTTTGAATAACCTGCGTATCAAAGGATACGGCCACCATGTTGCCGTTAACCCCAACAACTTTTCCTGTCCTTTTTTTATCCACTGCTGATCCCCAATTCTTTTAATGTATTATGAATAAACGATCTTTTTATTAACGAAATGCTCTTTGGTTTGCTGAAAATCCTCCTGGCCTTTCTTGGACCCGATCTGGTCATAACGCGCTAGAATTTTTAATTTAATGGCATAAATGATCAGATATTCCAGATCGAAATAATGGCCTGCAGCCAACGCATCCAATCTCTGCCAGCTTGCCTGATCCAAGATCTTTTCCGCCGCAAGGGGATCCGGGCTCTTCATCGCCTGATTAACAGCATCGACAACCGCCGTATCGACCCCGCGCTCCCCCCTCATATGCACCAGAGGGTCTTTATTAAGCTGCCGGGCACGCAAAGCCACAAGCTCGTTGCGTAAATAACGCTCAAATTGATGGTAAGACTTCAACGTGGGATTATGCGCATTTTCCTCATCACTGTTAACCGCACAGATAACATCCGTAAAATCCCTCGATGATAAAAGCCTCTGGCATGCCTCGAGAAAATCATTCATGGCCACAGGAGGCTTTTTGCCGAACTCCAGCATCGGCAAACTCGCAGCGAAATAATAATATTGTGCGCCCATATTAATTAGTTTGATTGTGAAACGGAATCTTTTAACAGAGTAGACAGTTCCTCGCGGACATGCCCGCCCAAATACTGAACCAAGCCTTCGTCGCTGAAATCAAAACGCGATTTCCCCTCATCGAAACTGATCGTAAACCCGGCCTGGATGGCCTCTTCGCTTTCAAACGTGATCGGCTGCTTGACCTTTTCCTTCAGCTTGGGGATGAACCCTTCCTTAAGCTTCTTTAAATCCGCGGCGGACAACGCCACGCTGATATCTTTGATGTCTTTATTCGCCTCCACATATTTGACAATGACCGTCTCGATCATTTTGATCAGCGACGAGGTTTCCAGGGCCTGCTTCACCTCGCTCTTGATTATCGAATCCAGGACCGTCTCGATCTGTTTTCGCAGATCCAGAAGCATATCGCGCGCGGCCTGCTTGAGCGCGACTTGCGTGGCCTGCTCATGCCGCTCATTGTCTTGCTTGGCCTTGGCCATGAGCGCCTCGGCCTGCCGATGGGCCTCTGCGATGATCTGAGCTGCCTTTTTCTCAGCCTCATCGACGACCTGACGGGATTTCTCCTGGACTTCGGCGAGACCTTCCTTTTTGATCTTATCGATCAACTCCTGAACTTGTTGCGTCATTTTTATCTCCTTCGAAACTTACAAATTCATCTCAGTTAATATATCCTGGGCCGCTTGATAGGGATTGGCTGCTTTAACGATAGGGCGGCCGACAACTAAAAAATTACTCCCAGCCTTAACAGCATCCCTGGGAGTGGCGATCCTTTTCTGGTCCTGGACATCAGCGCCCTTGGGTCGGATTCCGGGAGTAACGATTCTAAAATCTTTCCCGAAATGTTTGCGTAAGAACGCCGCCTCTTCACACGAGGCGACGACTCCGGAGCATCCAGCCTTATAAGCCATCTCTGCCCTCTGGAGTACAAGAGAAAGTATGTTATCTTTTTTTGCCTCGCTTGTCAAGACAGTAACCCCAACGATCAGGGGATCCTCAGCCTTAATTTCCTGAGCTTTCTTGCGGCTGGCATCCACCGCCGCCTTCATCATTTCAACGCCGCCGCATGCGTGCACGGTCATCATAAACAATCCCCGGCTTTTGGGCGACTGCCTGTTCTCATAATCCATGCTTCGCTCAAGGGCTACGCTCAATCCCATGGCCACATCAACGGCATTCGCAACGGTATTGGGAATATCATGATACTTCAAATCCAAAAAAACCCTTTTACCCTGGGCTTCAATAAAACGGACAGCGGCCGGCCCCAACGAGGTAAACAGCTGGCTGCCGACTTTAAAAATATCCACGCTGTCCTTTAATTTATCCAGCAGCTCTCTGACCTCGGCTAAGGTATTAACATCCAGGGCAACAATTAATTGGGCTTTATCTTTGTTCATCACATAGTTTCCTTATCTATTCGGCCAGGCTTTGACGCAACTGATTAATGTCATCAACCTTTTGTTTTTTCATATATTCCTTAATCCCCCTTAAAACGGCCAACGGCGCCTTGGGGTCGATAAAGTTGGCCGTGCCCACGGCCACCATGGTCGCCCCGGCAATAATAAATTCAAGGGCGTCACGGGCTGTCATGATCCCGCCCATAGCGACGATCGGCACCTTAACCTTCTGGGCGACACGGTAAACCATATAAAGTGCTGCGGGACGGATGGCCGGGCCACTTAATCCACCGGTCACATTACCCAAAACAGGGCGGCGGGTCTCGATATCGATCGCCATCGCCTGGAACGTGTTAACAAGACTCAAGCCGTCCGCACCAGCATCCACAGCCGCCATCGCGATCTCAGTGATATCCGTCACATTCGGTGATAGTTTGGCAATGACCGGGAAGGTGGCGACTTGTTTAACCCTAGACACGATGCGCGCCGTTGCCTGCGGGTCCTGGGCAACTAAGGATTTTTGTTTCAAATTGGGGCAGGATAAATTCAGTTCCAGGGCGCTGATCCCCTTAAGGGTATTGATTTTTTTCGTCAAAGCCAGAAATTCCTCATCCGAATACCCCAAGACACTAAGGATCAAAGGAACTTTGATTTTCGTAAGTAAGGGCAAGGTTGTTTTAATGAACGCATCCACTCCTGCATTCTCTATCCCGATAGCATTGATCATCCCCGCGGGGGTTTCCATGATCCGGGGCGGCGGATTCCCTTCTCTTGCGTGCAGTGTTATGGTCTTGGGAATCAGGGCGCCAAGCTTACTGACGGCTTTCTGGTCATAATATTTCTCGGCATATCCAAAAGTCCCCGAAGCCACCGTAACGGGATTCTCAAAAACGTTTTTACCTATCGCGACTTTCAAATTCATTTTCAATACTTTTTTATTTCATAAAAAGATACTTTATCCCGACAATCAACAGATAGACCCCAAAAGCCCTCTTAAGATTGATATCCGAGACATACTGGACCACATGGGCGCCCAGCAACCCGCCCACCGTAAATCCGATGGCTACCAAAACCGCTACGGGAATATTAATATGCCCTTCCTGATAATACCGCAACACGGCCAAGATAAATACCGGCGGCAAAAGGGCTGCCAAGGCCGTGCCTTGCGCCTGATGCTGGCTCAACCCGAATATCAGTACAAAGGCCGGAACCATCAAGGTCGCCCCCCCGATACCAAAGGCCCCGCCGAAAATCCCCGAGACAAGTCCCAAAACCAAATACGGTAAATGTGCCATGATCTATCCTCCGTTACCTCGATCTTGTTCTATGTTTCAAACACAACCTCTTGCAGATCAAAAACCGGCCCGTCATAACAAACCCTTTTATACCCGCTGGTCGTCTTAATGATGCATCCAAGACATGCACCTAGCCCGCAGGCCATCACCTCTTCGCACGAGGCCTCCCCCTTAAGGGAATATTTTTTGGCAAATCTCTGCACATCCGCCATCATGGGCCTGGGGCCGCAGGTATACACTCTGGTTGTTGCGGCATCCGCTTCTATTTTTGAATAAAGCACCGATACCCGCCCTTTTTTGCCAACGCTTCCATCATCCGTGGCCACGTGCACCATGCATCCGTTATCTTTGAAAGCTTTCATATCAAATACGTGGCCGCGGGTCTTCCCTCCATACAGCAACACCATCTTGATCTTTTTATTTTTAAGAGTGTCGGCTAACGATAAAAAAGGGGCGACACCTATCCCGCCGGCGACCATCACAACCTGCTTAATATTCTTGCCGGGCATCGAAAAGGAATTACCCAAAGGCCCTAAAATATCCAGAATGTCTCCCTTCTTTCTTTCAGCCAACAAGGCGGTGCCGGGACCCACGACCTCATAAAGGATCTCAACGTATTTTTTTGCCCTAAAAACACTAAAAGGTCTTCGAAAAAAAGGTTCTAAACCCTTTTGGATGCGCATATGAATGAACTGGCCGCTCTGCACCTTGGCGGCAACGGCCTTAGCGTCCAGCGCCATATGATAAAATCGACCGCAGATTTTTTTATTCGAGACAACGCTGCACACATTTTGGATATCCATGATGATCCTCTTTAAAATTCCCTATAAACAACCCACATCTTGATGGCCCAAAGGATTAACGCACAAAGAAAAATACCCAGCGTCATGGAAAAATAACTGCAGCCGAAAACAACCTTTTGTTGCGCCAACTCCATTATAAACCCTACCAAGGGCCAGGCAAACAAAGCGGCCCTCTCCTTGGTGGACCACGCATCCTGCCAAAGAAAATCTTTTTTGATCCTCTCGGGCTTGAACTTTTTTATATTAGGGAACAAACGTGGCACTCGCTTACAGTAGTGGGTAAACTCATCGCCGAAATTCTTGGCCAAATAAGCCTCTTCCTTAACGATCTGCTTTTGAAAACGCACGTAAAACAATACAGCATATATCGGCAATGTCCACCACGGCCAGACCAAAAGAACAAAACCACACCCCAATAAAAAGCTCCCGAAATACATCGGGTTGCGCACATACTTATACGGCCCCTCTGTGACCAGGCCCTGGCCCTTTAAAGAATGCGCTTTTTTATAACCCCGGGCGATCATCCGCCAGGCAACCCCCTTAAGAATGAATATAAATCCCAAAAAGCTCAACATATGGTCCATGAACACGTTGCTTGAATACCACTGCGGGAATGTATACAGAAGCCCCGTTAAAATAATAAAAAATGAAAGTATCGCACTGTCGATCTTGATTCTCTGTTTCATGTTTCCTTTCCAATAATGAATGATCCCTTATTCTAAGAACTCTTCTGGCCTACTTAGCGACCATTATAGTTTAATTACCCCCTAATGAAAAGTTCCAAAACTAATTAAAGGAAATACCCTCAAGCCTCTTTATAAGACGCAGAAGTTTACGGGCCCGCTCATGATTGCCGTACTTTTTTTCCAGTTGATATGTTTTCTGAAAAAAGACCTTGGCCTCTTCTTTTTTCCCCAGGTTCAAATAAGCCAGCCCCAGGCCATAATAATCCTCAGGATCGGTTGGATCCAGACGGATTTTTTCCTTTAAAAAAAATATGGCCTTATCGTATTGTTGGGCATCCAGGGTATATTTCGCCAGGTTACGAAAGGTCGAAGTATTTTGAGGGTCCGCCTTATACGAGCGCTTATAGGCCTTCAAGGCCTCTGCGTCCTTGCCCATATGATGATATATAATGCCTATATTATTATACAGCCCGGAGAGATAATAACGATTAATGGGGGTCAGCTTATCATGTGTTTTAAAAAACCGGACCACCCCTTTCTGAAAATACTCCAGGGCCTTTTGATCATACCCTTGTCGTTGATACGCCGTCCCTACACCCAGATAGACAATAGGATCCTTCCACGATTTTTTATAAACATCCTCCCAAAAGACGATCTCGTTCTGCCAGACAAAATTGCGGTGGAACGTCAAGGCACTGAGCAAAACGACAAATGCGAACATCACCCTTTTGTATATCTGGGGGGCCCTTATTAAATGACTTAATCCTGCCGATAACCCTATAGCAAAACCGACCGTCCCCAAATACATCCAATGTTCATAAATAGCGCCCCGATTAACAAAACAGACAACCGTAAACTCGACGGATATGGCGACAAAGAACCAAAAAATGGCAAAACTTAATAAAGGATGGGTTTTTAGATAACGTACGGCTACGATCATCAAGCCGATCAAAAGAAAAACAGAATAAAGGGTGGCCGGCTCAAACAGGCTCTGGGCCATTGGGTAGGCATAATGATGATTTTGATTGATCGGCAGGACCCATAGCCGCAAATAGGTTCTTAAAACATTGATCTCGGTCAGAAAATAATGCCAATTAAAGGACCGTCGTGAGATCTGCGTCTTAAGATCGAAGACCGAGCTTTGCGCATCCAGCAGGAAGATAAACATAAGAATGCCGGAAAGGATAAAAAAAGGCGCCATATTCAATAGGCGTTTTTTCCATTGAGTGGTGTCCGCATTAAAAAAGACGATCTCAATGACCATCAGCATCAGAGGGACCGTGATGATCATTTCCTTGCAAAAAATACCCACAAACATGGTCAGGCAGGCCAGGGCCATATAACGGGCGGCTTTTTGCCGCCGGGCTTTCATATAAAAAATCAATGTCAGCAGATAACACAATGTGGCCATGCTGGTCATGCGCTGCATGATATAGGCCACCGCCTGGGTTTGGATGGGATGGCACAGGAAAATAAAGGTGGCAAAGACAGGGAACAGATATTCATGGGGCTTTCGGCTGTTCGTTTTTAAGGTAGGGGTTTGTAAAAGATCTTTACAAAATATATAAACCGCAGACGAGGCACACATATGGAAAAAAACATTAACAAGATGATAGCCAATGACATTGTTTTGCCCGAAAGCATAATTAAGCGCAAATGTCATTCCCGCCAAAAAACGCGTCCTAAAGGACTCCCAAATAGCCTTTATATTGAAAATGTCCTTCAAGGCATGATTGTCAATAATATAAGGATAGTCGTCGGCAATAAATTCTCCTTGAAGGACATTCGAATAGAGCATCAGGCCAAGGATCCCGATCATCAAAAAGACGACGGCATCCCTCTTCGAGGCCTCGGTCCTAAAAATAAAATTTCTGTGGATCATTCACCTGTATCCTCTTGCATAAACCCCAGGGCCTTTTGTAAATTCCCTGGGGCCTGAACATGATCAGGGTTCAACCGCAGGGCCGCTTGAAAATAGTCCCGTGCTTTTTGAAAATCCCCCATTTGGCCGAACAAAACGCCTAAATTATTATATGCATCAGCATGGTCAGGGTCCACGGTCAAAGCCTTCATGCCATAACCTAAGGCCCGATCATTATCCCCCAATAAAGAATAGGCCAGGCATAAATTGCTGTAAGCCTGAACATTGGAGGGGTCCTGCCTGATGGCATTTAAATTATATTCAACTTCCTTCTCATAATCCCCTTTCTTGCCATAGGCCGCCCCTAAATTAACCATGATCTGTGCGATAATTTTTGTATCCTGATTATCATGCAGATCAAGCGCTCGTTCATAGGCCCCAATAGCGTTATCCAAATACCCCTTAGCGCTCAAGGCAACACCTAAATTGACATAAGGAAGGTAATCATCAGGATATTTCTTAACAACATCTTGCCACAACGCTATGCAGTTATGCCACACCCTATTGCGCGCAAAGGCCATCATGCTGAAAAAAATAATGACGCCGATCAAAATGCCTTTCTTCATCCGGCGGCTGATATGACAAGAAAAAATAAAGACACTGGCAAATAATGAAAAACCGACCATGGGGAAATATAGCCAATGATCATAAATAACCCCCTTATTGACAAAACAAACATGCAAGGCCTCAACGATTAAACCCAGATAAAATAATACAATCGCAAAACTCAAAAGCCGTTGGCGATTGAATTGCTTAACCGCATAAAAAATCACGGCCCCCAGCAATAACACTGAAAAGATCGTCGGCCATTCGAAAATATCCTCAACCAGGGGATAGGCATAATGATGGCTTTGGAACAACGGCAAAAGCAACATACGAATATATGTCCTGAAAACATTTATTTCAGTAAAAAAATAATGCCAGCTAAACGTTCGCCCCACGATCTGGGCCTTCATCTCAAGGATGGAGCCGGGCGCATCGAAAAATAACGTTACGGGAACAACCAGGGACAACACATAAAACACGATCAAAACTTTAGGCCATTTATAGGAGGTCCCCTGTTGGCGCATCCAATACAACTCAAAAGCTGTTAAGGCAAGCGGTATCACCACTGTCATCTCCTTTGAGAATAACCCCAACAACATGGCCATAAAAGTGCCGATAAAAAACAGGGGCCGCTTGTCAATTCTTGCCTTCATATAAAAGATCATGCTGGCCAATATAAAAACGGTCGCCATCGAGACACACCGCTGCGTGATAAAATTAACGGCCTGGGTCTGCAGGGGATGGACAAGAAAGATCAGGGCACAACTCAACGCGACAAAAGGTAGATCGTCTTGATGCGGGTCGTTTTTCAAGCCCGGGGCACGTGACAATGCCATCACAAACAAATAAACTAAAAATGCCGCCAGGACATGACAGGCCCAATTCACCACATGATAGCCGAAAGGATCAAGGGATGCTATTTTATAATTGACGGCAAAACTTAATCCCGTTACAAAACGCGTATTAAAAACCCGCCACATTTCTTGTATGTTGACAATATCTTTAACAGCATTATTGCCGACGATAATCTTTAAATCATCCGAACAAAATTCATTAGTAAATGTCTGCGCGTAAATGATAAGACCAACAATGGATAAAAGAAAAAAAACAAGGAGGGGTTTGCGGACAAGATCCTTTAGTAAGTAATTCATGTGGCGGATTTTATTTTAGCGATCATTTCTTTAATAAGCCTTTGGGCTTCTGAAAGATCCCTGGCCGGGACCATGCCATCAATATTCCATTGGCCTAAATCAATCACAGGTTTCTTATAAACAAGGGCATAGCATATTTCTGTATTGGTACCATGGCTCCCTTTTAAGGCCACAACAATATCCGCCGAACAAGCAACAATGACATTACGGGAGAAACCCATTGATGTGGGTAAGGCGATATCAACATAAGGGTTGGCATCTTCTTTCTTGGGCCCTGGAAGGATGCCAATGACAAGGCCTCCGGCTCCTTTACACCCTGCACAGGCAGCCTCCATAACTCCACCTAGGCCTCCACAAACGAGTATGGCCCCCACTTCTGCTATATATTTGCCAATATCATGGGCTAATGACTCCACTTCTTTATCTGCTTTGTGCCCGCCAATAACTGAAATTGTTATCTTTTGATTTTTCATCCTGATTTTTGGTATTAAGAGGGCCCAATGGGAATCGAACCCATACCGCAGGAACCGGAATCCTGTACTCTATCCGTTGAGCTATGGGCCCATACATGGCATTATTCAAAAAACTGTTTCATAAAAAATCACCGTCTTTAGCGGTGATTAATTTTAAAACAAAACCCATTATAACACAATACTTAATTAGCTTTTCCCCTCTCATAAACAACCCTGCCATTAACGACGGTGGCCTCCACCACCCCTTGCAACTGCCGCCCTAAAAACGGCGTGTTTTTGGACCTTGATACGATCTCATCCTCCTTAACAATCCAATCCGCCTTGGGATCAACAATAGTTATATCAGCATCCCACCCTTCCTGTATGGCACCCTTTGAAGCTAACCCCATTATTTTGGCTGGATTTAAAGACATCTTGGCAACAAGCTGAGGCCAACTAATTATTTTTTCATTAACCAACTCGCTAATAGCCAACCCCAGGGAAGTTTCCAGCCCAATCATTCCCGGTGGCGCCAATTCAAATCCGACCTCTTTGTCCTCCTGGGTATGCGGCGCATGGTCGCTGGCGATACAATCAACAACCCCATCCTTGATGGCCACCTTAAGAGAATCCAGGTCCTCCTGACTCCTTAACGGGGGGTTCACCTTTGTATTGGGATCAAAGGTCTTGACCTCCATGTCCGTCAAGGTAAAATGATGGGGCGTTACCTCGCATGTAATCTGGATACCCTCTTCCTTGGCCCGCCGGATAAGGTCCAAAGACCTTTTTAAACTGATATGGGCAAAATGCATTTTTGTCTTTAAATATTTTACGATCTCGATGTCCCGGCTCACAATGACAGTTTCAGTGAACCCAGGATCCCCCTTCATGCCCAATATTGTCGAGAAATAACCCTCGTTCATCACCGCACCTCTTGAGGCATAGGGATCCTGGCAATGCTCCACAATCATCAATCCCAGCATTCTGGCATAATCCAGGGCCAGGCGCATAAGCTGCGTATTGGCGACAGATTGACCGTCATCAGACAAGGCCAAACATCCGGCATCGCGCAATTCAAACATATCCACCAGCTCCTCACCCTTTTGCCCCTTGGTTATGGCCCCGATAGGAATGATATTAACCAACCCTACCCGCCTGGCCTCCCTGAGGATACCTTCGATCACCATGGCATTATCAATGACAGGTTGGGTATTGGGCATGCACATGATGGTCGTAAACCCGCCCTTGACCGCTGAGCGCGAGCCAGTCTCAATGGTCTCTTTATCCTCCCGCCCAGGCTCACGTAAATGAACATGGATATCAATCAACCCAGGCAGGACAAATTTCTCATGAGCATCAATAATATTGACATCGGGCCCCTTTATTGATGGTGCAATGCGTACGATCCGCCCTTTATCCATAAGAATATCGCGTGGGGTCCGCTCCATCCCGTCGGCGTTGACGATCATCGCATTTTTAATCAACAGCGCCATCTGAATCTCCTCTATCCCCTGACTTGATCTTTTCTTTCATCCCGGAAAGCAGGTACAAGACCGCCATACGGATAGCCACTCCGTTGGTCACCTGTTCCAATATAACCGAATATTTCCCGTCGGCGACATCCGCAGATAATTCCACACCACGGTTGGTCGGCCCAGGATGCATAATAAGGACATCTTTCTTGGCCTTTGCCAACCGCTCGCGATTGATCCCAAAAAACCTTGCATACTCACGGATGGACGGCAAGAACTTCTCCTGCTGGCGCTCCCTTTGTATACGCAAAAGCATAAGCACATCAGAGGACGTGATCACGTCATCAACATTATAGGTAACCTGAACCCCCAGGCGCTCAACCTCAAGCGGTATGAGCGTGGAGGGGCCGCATAAAGTCACCTCAGCGCCCATCGTGGTCAACCCCCAAATGTTGGAGCGGGCCACACGCGAATGCAGGATATCGCCAACGATCCCGACTTTAAGCCCCTTGATCTTACCCATCCTTTCCTTGATGGTAAACATATCCAAAAGCGCCTGCGTCGGATGGGACCGGCAGCCATCCCCGGCATTAATGATCGAGGACTTAAGATTTTCAGACAATATTTTCGGGACACCGGCTGCCGTATGCCTGACAACGATCATATCCACGTTCATCGCCTCAATATTGCGGGCCGTATCAAGAACAGTCTCACCCTTGGAAAGCGAACTGCTGCTGGCTGCGATATTCAATGTATCGGCGGACAAACGCTTAGCCGCCAATTCGAAAGATGTCCTTGTCCTTGTCGAAGGCTCAAAAAATAACATGACAACGGTCTTGCCCCTCAGGGCCGGCACCTTCTTCACATCACGGGTGGATACCTCCTTAAAGGACTTTGCCGTCTCAAGGATCATCTCGATCTCTTGACGGGATAAATCCTGAAGGTCCAGTAAATGACGTTGGGTCCACTGTGCCATTATTTTTTCCTCGTGGCGACCACAACTGCGTCCTTGTCTTTATCACTTTCTTCCAGGATGACCTTAACATCCTCATCCAACGACGTCGGTATGTTTTTCCCGACATAATCGGCACGGATCGGAAGCTCCCGATGGCCCCGGTCGATCAACACCGCCAATTGAATAGTGGCCGGCCGCCCAAAATCGATCAAGGCATCCAGGGCCGCCCTGATCGTCCGCCCCGTGAACAGGACATCATCCACCAACACGAGTTTTTTATCCGCAATATCAAAGTCTATCAATGTCTCATGCACGACTGGCTGGCTGGCCACCAACGTCAAATCATCCCGGTACAATGTGATGTCCAGGATCCCGACAGGAATGGACTTGCCTTCAATTTCCTGGATGCAGGCATTGATCCTTTCGGCCAAAACAGCTCCCCGGGTGCGAATACCTACGAGGCACAAGTCCTTGATCCCTTTATTTTTTTCTAATATCTCATGGGCTATCCTTAAAATCGCCCGCCGGATCCCCTCTTTATCCATAGTCTTCGTTGGTTGGCTCACGGCCTGCTCCTTTGTGGGCTTGGATAAAAAAAGGCCCGCCCTTTTCAATAAAGGCGAGCATATAAATTTGGTACAACAAATATGTCTTCATTGCTTGATCCTTGCCGGTCTCACAGGACCGGTTTAAAGGTCTTGATTTTTCAAAAAATATAGCATTATTTCCCTAACCTGTCAAGAGAAAGCTTCTGAGGCTTATATAAAAATCAATAAAAAGAAAACGTTTTCTAAAAAACCCTTAATCTGATTGTTTTTGTTTATTAGTAACAATATACTTTATATATAGGGAATTACCATACTCTATAATATACAGAGGTTTATAATGAAAATTAAATTGATCCCGTTATTGACCCTATTCATCATCCAGATAACATGGCCTTGCCTGGGCCAAACGATTGTATCAGAATCGGCCCTGTCCATGGACACATACCATACCTCCCCGTATGGCTCCTATACGCGCGTACGCCTCATCCCGCGCGAAAAAAATGCTGACATCACCAACGCCTGTGACATGTCCACGATCGGACTTGTCTATATAGAAAAACCAAGCGCTGAACAAAGAAGCATTCCTCATTTTTGCAATATTGTTAACGATGCGGCCCAATGGAGCTTGATCTCCAGCGTCTGGGAAGAAGAAGGGTCCTTTGTTTACCCTATGGATAACACAACCTCCCTCATTAGAATCGGCCCTCCCGTCAGCTATGCCCTTCCCTCAGAGACCATGCTGCTGATCAGCAGCACAGATGCTGTCGACTTTATAATAGAGGCAGATATCAACAATGAGGATGGTAATGAAGACAGTCAACCCAGCCTAACCTTAAGAGAACAATATGATCCCAACCCTGAAGCTATGGAAGCTAGACTTGGATTTATAAACAGCTCCAACAATCTTTCCTTAAGCGCGACCACAGCAGGGGGCAAAGGCCAAATGATCTTTAATACCTCCGGCGGTTTTCTTCTTTTAAACGATGATGACAACAATGCCATCGCGGATACAAGCCCTGATGCTTATTTAGAAATCAGCCATGACAATATCTCTGTCCCTTCTTCCAACCCAGCTAAAAACATCTTCGCTATCTCTTCTGAGGATCCATCAGGAGATCCAGGCAATATCCTTTTGATCGAAAAAACAGGCCCCAAAAAACATATTGGCATCAATGGTGGGGGTTCCCTTAACGGCATATTGAGTATCAAAAGCGATGATAGCGACGAGTCCAATTTCGGGATCGGATCGGAATTCGCTATGATGGGTCAAGAATTTATGATGGACGGCGGCAGCGATGGCATAGCCCGGTTTGTTCATTACGGGGATTCTAACGACCAATTAATATTTGCATCTATTTTAAACCCTGTCTTCACAATATTAACAAATGAAGGAACCTTTTCAGTTGCTCAAAAAACAGAAATCGGCGGCAATGGCCCTGAGCAAGCCAACCTTTTTATTACCGATGAAACCTGGGATTCTGATGCCTCGAATCATTCAATTTTAGATATGTTCTGGGTTCTATCCGACGGTGACACATCAACGGGCATCAATGAACCCCCGGGCTGCCAATACATTACGTATGAAACCATTGGCGTTATCACGTCCGGGGATTCCCAGACAGCGACAACCTTAAGCAGCGGCCTTTCTATTACCGGCCTTTCTGACCCCTCAATACCAGCCTTGCATTTAAACGGCATCATTGGCGCCATGACAACAAACGACGGCCCGGCCGTGGCCTTTGATGGTTTTAAAAATAACGGGGCCGGGGATTTCACTTCCCTCGGGACAGATGATATTATTTTTCGTACCAATTATTGGGATTCAAGCGGCATAAGTTTTCTGACTATCTTGGATAACGGGTATACCGGTATTGGCATGAATGCAGGGAACCCCCAGCCCACACAAAAATTACATGTGCGCCATATAATGCGCCTAGAGCCGCAGACAACGGCTCCTGAATGCGATACCACACAAGAATCAGGGAATCTTTATGCGGATGACAGCGGGGCATTATGTTATTGTGATGGAACAAATTGGAACAAAATGGCAGGTCCGGGAGACTGCATTTAATGATTTGATATAGTATGTATAACTCATTCAAGGAGATGTACTCATGAAAAAAATATTATGGATAACCTTTTGTCTTATAGTGCTTGTGATGGGCAGTGTTTTTGCCCAAACAAACTCCCTGACCTTCAGCACCTACTACCCGGCCCCCTACGGGGCCTATGACCGCCTGCGTCTGGTTCCCTATACATCCGCGAGCCCATTACCCGAACCTTGTGAGATCGGCACCCTTTATGTCAGGCAAACAGGAACATCCCCGAACGAAACTTCCGAGTTAAAAATGTGCCGAAATGACGGAACCGGCAGCGGCGAATGGGTACCCCTGGTCGGGGTCTGGACGCAAAACGGCACAGATGTCTATCTTACCGATGAAAGCGCCAGCAATCCCTTAAGCGTTGGGATCGGGACAGAATCCCCTGCAAGCAAACTGCACGTCAGCGGCGGCACCGGCTCTGCGGACGTCCTTATTGAGGCGGATACAGACGGCGATTCCAGCGGAAAGCCCAGCTTGACCTTATCCCAGGACGGCGGTGTTGTGAAAGGAAAATTATATTTTGACGCAAGTGACAATCTCTCTTTGGAAGCCCAATATTCTGCTTCCAGTCTGGAATTTATAACAGCCGGGTCACCCCGCATGGTCATTGATCCCAACGGGAGGGTCGGCATCAATGAAGAATCGCCAGAGGCCCTTTTGGAAATCAGTCAAGATGGGGCAGACACCATCCCACCCTTTATGCTCAGTTCAGATGATGACACAGATGGTGACATTCTGAGAGTGGATGATGCCGGAGACATCCTTATTAATTTTCTCAAGACCGAAACCCCTAATTTAAACGGAAAGCTTGTTATTAAATCGGACAATACAGATGATGCTGAGATCGCCTTCGTACTCGACGGAGGAGCGGATGGAACGTATGATATTATGTATGATGGTGGCACCGACGGTAATGTCTATTTTACCCATACCGGGACAAGCGCGGATGACTCCGTGGTTTTCAGCCATTATGATTCAGGGATCCTAACTCCTCTCGCTGAAATCAACAATTACGGCATATTTCATGTAAGCAAAAAACTTGGCATCCAGGTTGCCCCGGCTGATATCCATGAAGCTGTTGAATTACATGTTCATGAGGAACAAAGTGGACAAGATGTCACCGTTGTGCTTTCTGACGAAGGAACGTCGACAGGTTTCTCTGACCCCAATTTTCCCTATATTAACACCCAGACTATCGGTGTTATGATGCCGCATAAATCAATGACGGGAGCGGGAGGTTCTTCGACCCTAGGCGGCCTGCAGATTGTCGGCATTTCTGATGGGGCTACGACCCCCGAAATCCCGGGATTAAGCCTCGTAGGGGCTCTCGGCAACACGGATCCGGGCAATATCCCGGCCATTGACATTTCCGGCTTTAAGCTCGATGGTTCCGGTGGCATAGATGTTCTTGCAGACGATGATATAACCATGGGGGTCAACCTCTATTCCACCATAAGTAATTCCTATTTTATGGTCACAGCGAACGGCAATGTCGGCATCGGGTTCGAATCTTTTGACTCAAACCGGCCAACCCAAAAATTACACGTTAATGGACTAGCACGTCTGGAACCCATGGAGTCCGCGCCCACGACACCCTACTGCCCGGCCAATGGAAGCCAGAATGGCTCCATCTATGCGGATACGAGCGGGGAACTATGTTTCTGCCATGATGGGGTTTGGTACGAGGCGGGTAATGGCCCGGGAACCTGCAATTAAGGCTTAAAGCTCAAAGTGAGATCAAAAGGACAATTTCCCCCCGGGGTTTCTTCTCTTTAAATCTTGCCAAAATATCGCTGACCCTGCCTTTTTGCAATTCCTCGAATTTCTTGGTCGCCTCCCGGACAACCGCCACATGAGGGTCATCAAGAACATCCATGATATCTTTCAACGCCCTTAACAACCGATAAGGTGATTCATAAAAAACAACTGTCCCCTGGTGCCCCCTAAGGGATTCTAATCTTTTCTTACGGGCCACTGTTTTAGGCGGCAAGAAGCCCAAGAACATAAATTTGTCTGTCGGCAGGCCGGATAAAGAAAGGGCCGCAATCAATGCACAAGGTCCAGGGATGACCGTTGTGGGGATATGATGCTCCTGGGCCAGGCGGATCAGATGAAAGCCCGGATCGCTGATCCCCGGGGTTCCGGCATCCGTGACCAAGGCAACATCCTCACCTTTTGTTAAACGCTGCAGCAGGACATCAGCTTTTTTAAACTTATTATGTTCGAAATAACTGGTCAGCGGGGTCTCGATGTGATAGTGCCGGGTCAATATCTTCGTATGCCGGGTATCTTCGGCGGCGATCACATCGACATTTTTCAAGGTTTCGATCGCACGCAGGGTTATGTCCTTAAGATTGCCAATCGGGGTTGACACAATATAAAGCATGGATTTCGTGTTATTCAACTGTTACTGATTTAGCCAGGTTCCTGGGCTGGTCAACATCACAGCCCAATTGAACGGCGACATAATAGGCAAATAACTGAAGAGGTAAGGCCACCAGCAAAGGTGTCCAGATGTGTTCAATGGATGGGACATACATGACATAATTAGCATGGTCTTTGATCGCCATATCCCCTTCGGTGGCGATGACAATGATCTTTCCCTTGCGGGCGCGGATCTCCTGAATATTGGAGATCATTTTCTCATAAATTTCGGATTTCGGGGCGATACAAACAACGGCGCGGTACTCATCAATCAGGGCAATCGGTCCATGCTTCATCTCCCCGGCAGCATATCCCTCGGCCGGAATATAGGAAATTTCCTTTAATTTTAACGCCCCTTCGAGCGCTGAAGGAAAATTAATATTACGTCCTAAAAAAAGAAAACATCCATGATGGGAATTCTTTTTGGCAACGCGGGAAACACGGCCTTTATTTTTCAAAATTTCCTCATAAAGGCGCGGCACCCGCCTAAGCTGCTCCAACAGGGCTTTTCTTTGCTTTAAGGTTATTGTTTTTCTAACCGTGCTTAAATGCAGCGCCAACAGACTCAAAACGGCAATCTGCGCCGTGTAGGCCTTGGTGGAGGCTACCCCTATTTCCGGCCCGGCATGCGTATAAAGAACCCCATCCGATTCACGTGTCAAGGAAGAGCCGACCACATTACAGATCGCAATGACTTTTGCGCCCTTGGACCTGGCCTCCCTGACCGCAGCCAAGGTATCAGCGGTCTCACCTGACTGACTAATCGTAATGATCAAAGTGTTCTTATTGAGAATAGGATCCCGATAACGAAATTCACTGGAAACATCAATACTCACCGGCAAGCGCGCTAACTTTTCTAACATATATTTACCAACCAACCCGGCATGATAGGCTGTGCCGCAGGCCACAATGATTATCTTTTTAATGCTCCTTAATTCCCTATTATTTAATCTCAAGCCCTTTAGATCAATCTGTTGATTTTTTAAATAAGCCCGTAAAAGAACCTCTAACACCTTTGGCTGCTCATGGATCTCCTTAAGCATAAAATGGGCATAGCCTTGTTTTTGGACCGCATCCAGGCTGAAATGTATTGTGTGGATTTTAGGCATGGCCTTTTTCCCATTAAACCCAAAGACCTCAACCTTGTCTTTCTGCAAAACCGCTATTTCACGATCCTTCAAATAGATCACCCGGTTGGTCGCATCGAGGATAGCCGGAACATCGGAGGCAATAAAATTCTCTCCCTTACCCAACCCAATGATAAGGGGCGATCCAATACGGGCAGCGATCAGCCGATCCGGATGATCCTGAGAAATAATACCCAAGGCAAAGGCCCCCTTAAGCTGGGCAATGGCCTTTTGCACTGCCTTAATAAAATCACCCTTATACGAGGCCTGGATCAAATGACTGATAACTTCCGTATCCGTGTCGGATAAAAAACGATGCCCCTTTTTAATAAGCTGAGCCTTTAACGCTTCGTGATTCTCGATTATTCCGTTGTGGACAAGCAGGAACTTCTTGCTGCCATCAAAATGCGGATGGGCATTGATATGATTGGGAACCCCATGGGTGGCCCAACGGGTATGTGAGATGCCCACGGTCCCCTTGGGCAACGGACGGTGGGCTAAGATATCTTTAAGTTTTTGTATCTTGCCCTGTGTCTTACGCAGGACAATCTTGTTTGTCTTGGGGCTGATAACCCCGACCCCACTGGAATCATATCCGCGGTATTCAAGTTTTTCAAGCCCCTTGATCAACAAGGGCGTGGCCTCTTTGCTGCCGATGTAACCGATAATACCGCACATAACAGATTAACTATGTAGCCTTTTGGGTTTTATTTTTTGTCTTCTTTTCTGCCGGCTTAATATGGATGTACGTCACAGCCTTATTATAGCCCCCCCGCTTAACAGTGAAATACACCTCTCCGTCACATTTAGCCGTTAAATGCATGCGGCCAACTACATTATGGCCAGCCTTCCATTTATCACCATGGCGCGTTAAGACCGTCCCGGCCTTAACAGCCTGGCCCCCGGTGACCTTAAGACCGCGCGTTTCACGATAGAATTTTGTGCTTTTTCCGCCAACCTTGGACATAAAAACCTCCTTATTAATGGGAGCTACCCTCCAGGCAGCTCCCACAAATTTAATTATTTAAGAGGTCGCTATATTAGCAGAATATGGCTGAAATGTAAATAATTAGGATATAAGGCAACCTAAAAGACCCCGGACTATTTCTTGGCTTTTAAGATCTCATCGATTTCTTGCTTGAAGGCATCCAGTGTCCGCGCCTTGGTCTTCTTGCCGTTCAAATAATACGTCGGGGTTCCCCTGACCGTAACACTCACCCCTAATTTATAATCCGCATCGATCAATTTATCCCATTTTCCGTCTTTATCCTCGACACTTGCCTTGAATTTATTCATATTAAGCTTCAATTCCTTGGCATACTCTTCAATCTTTTCCTGTGTTAGACCCCGATTATTCTTAAGAAGAATATCAAGCATTTCATAATACTTACCCTGCTCCCCTGCCGCAAGGACAGCCTTGGCTGCCGGCTTGGCCTGTTTGTGAAAACCTAAAGGAAAATGCTTAACAGCATAGTTGACTTGCTTAGGATAAGCCTCCAGCACTTGATCAATGACGGTCTGGAACCTGGCACTAAAAGGACATTGGATATCCAAAAAACCGACGATCGTGACCGGGGCATTTTTATCGCCGTTAAAAGTGGCCTGGTCAAGCGGGATATCATGGACTTTTGAATAATCCTCCTGGGGCTGGGCCGGCTTCTGGGCTTGTTGCTGGGCCTGTTTTTGTTGCGCATCAAATTTCTTATAGATGCCAAGCAATTCCTCCAATTTAGTATTTAAGGCATTGATCTGAGGCGTCGCTACCGCGGCCCTACCTCCTGGCCCGCCACCTTGTTTTTCCAATTGAACCAAACGGTCTTCGACCCGTCTTAATAATGTCACCATCTGGGATTGCTGGTCAGCGATCCGAAGCATAACCGGACCATTATATTGCTGGACGACAAGTGTAGTCCCGACGAAAACGGATACAGCGACGACAACGGCAATAATAAATACTTGTTCCTTCATAAGACATCCTTTCTGTTTACCGGTTCACATTCCTAACTATCGTTGTCTTGAAAAACTTTTTTGCGATATAAAGATGAATCCCATTCTAATTGGGTTATTTCAATAAGGGTTTCTGTTTTCTGTTTTTTGGCCCAAGCCTCCATTTTAAAAAGCAATACGGTACAGAACACCCCCATGCAAAAGAAAATACATAACACATTGATACTCTTTGATATGCCATTGTGTTCAAGATAACTCATTGCTAGGTTTAATTAATCGATTGGTATTATTATACTTAATTATCTACCATATTATAAAAAATTTTCATCAAATATCAATACCCCCGTATTTTGAAACAATGTGCCTGATATCGGACCAGCGTTTACGGCAGCCAAATACGGCAATGATACAGACGCTTTTTCCTTTCATCAAATACCCGACGAAACAGGTCTTGGCGGCACGGGTATATCCAGTCTTGCCATATAATTTTCTTTTCCAGCTATCAAAAAACAGTATTTTATTGTGATTCCTTAATTTAAATTTCCTGCCTATCGTTGAATAAATCGTTTTATATTTGAGCTTAATAACATCCTTAAAAAAGGGGTGCTTCAGGGCTTGACGGAAAATGAGATACATATCATACGGGGTCGTGTACTGTTTTCGTTTTCCCGACGGCAAACCATTCGAGTTGGCAAATCGTGTGTGGTAAGCGCCCAGATCCTTAGCCCGCTTGTTCATCAGCTTGACGAACTTAGCCTCGCTGCCCGCGACCGCCTCGGCCAAGGCGATACTCGCATCATTGCAGGAGCCCAAAAGGATCGCATACAGAAGGTCCCTCACCTTAAATTTTTCTCCCGGACGCGCACGCAATTTAGAAGGCTGCGCCTGGGTCGCCCTTTTACTGAAGGTCACCTTGGCATTAAGGTTCAATCTTTCCAGGACCAGTAAAGCTGTCATGACCTTAACCGTCGAGGCCGGAAGGACCCTTTTATGAACATGTTTCCCATAATATCGAACAACCTTCGTGCTATTAGAAAAAATCGCTGCCTTGGCCGTGACCTTGTAGGCCTTCCTTTTCCTGGCCTCTGCCAGCTGCGGGGAAACCGAAACAACTAAAATCAGTCCCACAACAAATGTCCGCAACCATCTTGACGCAATAAATCTTTTCATATATGAAGCCTACTTTTTCTTTTTAGCGCATTCCCTTTTCCTGATAATGCGTCGCGCAGCCCTGGCCACATCAGAAACGGCCCTGGCCACAGCCTCTGTCGGCAAAACGGCGTTGCCATTGGCCAAGCTGATTTTAAAACCCTTGGCATGGGGGGCGATCATGACCCAAACATATTGGACAAGGCTCTTTTCCTGAACAACCAAATGAACCATTCCTTTCTTCTTTCTGGCATCAAAAATAAAATCCTTCAAGATAATAGCCGTTGGGCCCGTGATATCTTTAAAGCAAAACTGCCTGGGATCAAATTGCGGGACAATATAGTTTCTCACGACTGCGTCCTCCTTTACGGGCACAGAGATATGCTTTACTTTGGAAAATAAAATCTCATAAAACCTTTTTTGCCCACCGGCGCGCCACTTGCGTTCGTATTTAGTTTGGTATTTTGCATTAATGCGTCTTATCTCAATGGCAAAACCTGTCCGGGGTGCCTGGTCCTTAATCCACTCACAATATGGCCACCAGTCTGTAACGACCATCAATGCCCCGCCCCTTTTAAGCCGGCTATTGACCAGCCGCAAAAAATCCTTGGAAAAGGTCCTGTGTTTGACATGCCGCTTCTTGGGCCAGGGACAAGGAAAAAGACTGTACATCCGATCAACAGACTTCTGGTGAAACAATCTTTCTAAGGCAACCTCAGCCGGCATGTGCAAAAGACGGATATTCTTAACAGCCCCCCTGCCCTCTAGCGATTGATTTATTGTCGAGAGCTTGTGCAATGTCCTGTAGACACACATCGGCTCAACATCAATACCAATAAAATTTTTTGCCGCCAGACCCTGCGCGCGACGGATAAGGTAATCTCCCAGGCCAAATCCGATCTCGATCTCAAGGGGGGCTTCCCGTCCAAAGATCTCCGCCACGTTAAGGGGCCGTGATAAATAATGATAAAAAATATAGTAAGCCGATGCAATATCTGGCTGTTGGCTTCGCACCATTATGTCGCTGACGATGGGATTAACGGTTTCAGGGAAGAGATTCCGCCTATCTTTTTAAGGTGGCCCATATATCCATGCAAGATAAGCCCAAAAGACCTTAAACCTATTAAAATATATTTACTGTCCCTTTAGCTTCCTTAAATAATCCCATCCCTGTCCGACTAATTTATCATTTAAGAAAACCAAGGGGATCAATTCATCATCAGAAACCTTTCCATCCGGCTTCTTAATCCCCGCCAAATAATAATCCACTGAATAGGCCTTGCCTTCTGATGTAAAATCCTTTGACCTTTGCGGATTAGACGAGGTCAACGGTTGATAGTGCTTGCCTTGGGGATCTTTAAGTTCATAACCGGTAATGATCGGCAGGGCCAAAACACTTTTAACCTCCTGGCGAGACATGCCCATGCGCACCTGACGCAGGCTGATGAACCGCCTCTCCATTTTCGGCAAAGAAACATCCATCTTTTGCTGGGATGACGTCACACAGCCAAAAAAGGAAGAACACAATAATAATATAATTAATTTTTTCAAGTTAACCTCCGGGGTAATGCGCACCTGGCGCCCAATGGTTACCGTACAAATCTTTCCTGAACACCCTTGCGGGAGAAATACAAAAAACACCCCAACAAAACCGCTGCATAGATAAAAGCAGCGAACAGATGGCCTGCGGGGGGATACATCTTAACCCCTGACAAATAGGAAGAGACTGTTGAATAAATACTTCTATCGGGCATATAATATGTCAGCATGTTGTTTTTGTTGTCCGTAAGCCTGGCCAGAGGAATGGCGCAAAGGAATAAATAAAGACACACCGCCGCTTTATAAATAACGTCCCCAACGAGGGCGGCATACACCCAGGTCCACCCTCGACGATATAAACGCAAGATAGCCCATGCCGCCAACACAAACATCAAGGCTATCCCCATCTCCATCAAGGCAATACTCCAGAAAAAGACAAAATGATACCATTTGGCATGCGGCGAGAGGAATTTTATCAAAACAAAATCCTTCTCCTTTACTTCCGGGGGGGCCGGGGGGACCTGGGGGGCAAAAACCTTTTTGGGCGGTTTTCTGATCGGATAAATGGTCTCGCAACGTTTATAAATCGCTGCCAGCCAAAACAAGCCCACCACCAAAAAAATAAATGAAAAAATCATCAAGCCAACGGTTCGTTTTTTCATTTCCCCCTCCTCTTAGCCCATGGGACATTCTTTAGCGCAACAATATAAAAATAACAACCAGCAGCATGCGGTAATAACCAAAAAGAGTAAAATCATTGCGCTTGATATAATGAAGCAAAAATTTTATGCTGATAATAGCAACGATAAACGCCGCGATAAAACCCAAACCTAAAAGCCCTGCCTCCTGAATTGTAAAACTATTGGCTGTTTTTAGCAAGTCATACCCTGTGGCGGCCAGCATGGTTGGCACGGCCAACAAAAAGGAGAACTCAACGGTCTTTTTACGGTCCACCTCCAGGGCCAATCCGCCCATAATGGTTGCTGCCGCCCGCGAAACTCCCGGGATCATGGCCAGGCACTGAAACAATCCGATCAAAAAGGCATGCTTATAAGTAATTTCCGTCACAGGCGGTGTTGATGCCTGTCTTTTGTGATAAAAACGTTCCAGTAAAATAATGGCCAGGCCCCCTAAGAATAAAGCCCCCAACACGACCCCTTCACTCCCCAACAGAAAACCCTTGATAAATTTATAGAATATAGCGCCGATGACAGCCGTCGGTAAAAAAGCAAGGGCAACCCGCCTCATAAGCTTAAGATCAGAAACAAGTATTTTCCCGTAGAGCACGATCACGCCCAAAATAGCACCGCTTTGAATAGCGATCTGGAAACTCTTCAAGAACTCACTCTGGGCCAATCCCAACAATCGTGCACTCAGGATCAAATGCCCGGTGGACGAAATCGGCAAAAACTCAGTAATCCCCTCCACCACCCCCAGCACCAGGGCCTGCCATACAAACATACATACCTCAAATCCGAATAAATTTTTCTACAAAATTATTGCTTGATGCTCCCATTAACCTCTTGTTCCAGGGTGTCGACTTTTTCATTTAAAACGGCATTCTTGTCCAGAATGGAAAAATAATCCTGGGCCAATTCTTTGGCTTCAGCATCCATACTCTTGATCTTTTCCTCTTTTTCCCTGATAAGCGCCTCTTTGACATCCAAACGCTGTTTTAAAAAGGCCACCTGTTTTTCTAAATCGCTACGGGTCTCTTTATATTTTTCTTCCAAAGTGGTTTCCTTGGCCTCAACAATTTGACGCATCTTGTCGACCTCCTTATTCAGGAATATATTTTCCTGCTGTGTCGACGAAAGAATAAGCGTCATGCTGTCGATCTCTTTCCTTAATTGCTCTATGTTCTCTTGTCTTCGTGCGATGTCAGCCTTTTTATCCTCAATACCCTTCTGCAACTCAGCTATTTGTGCCTGGAGACTTTTTTCCTTATCCGCCATAGCTTGCTGCAAAGAGGAGCGGGTCTCTTTTATTTTATCCTTCAAGGATTCTATTTCCTTTTGCAAAGGGGTCTTCGCCTGGGCGATCTTTTGAGGAATGCCCGCCTCCTTCTCTCTTAACGCATCTTCAAGAGAAGCGATCTTTTGCTGCAAGGATTTTTCCCTCGAGGTTAATTTTGACTCGAGATCGCCTTGAATGTCTTGCATCTGTTGTTTTAACGAAACCATCTGCGAGTCAAGGCCAGCATTATCCCGGGCCGACGCCTCTAGCTTCTTTGTCAATCCATTGCGTTCAGTGACTAACTGCGCTATCTTTTGTTCAGACTCCTTGATCATGGCCTGCATATTCTGCAATTCACCTTTAAGGGAATCAATCGTTTGCTTAAGGGGCGCCTCGGCCTGCGCAACTTTATCTGGGATCTCAGCCTTGACATTCTGTGTCTTCTGCTGCAAGGCATCAATTTTTGACAAAAGAGGTTGTTTGGCTTCCTCTATTCGAGAAGGAATGGAATCCCTCAGATTTCTCATCTCTTCTTGCAGCAAGGCGATCTTTTTCTTAAGCGGCTCTTCGGCCTGGGTGATCTTCTCGGGGACACTAGCCCTGGAAAGACGCAACTCTTCCTCTAAAGACTTGATCCTATCCTGCAACGGGGCCTTCGCCTTGGCGATCCTTTGCGGCACATCCCCTTCAGTCTCCTTTATTTGATCCTTAAGCTCCTGGATGGTAGCCATCAAAGGAGCTCGGACACCCTCTTCCCTTTCTGGAATGGAGGCCTTAACTTCGGATAAAGTCTGCTTAAGATTTTGAATCGTATCTTCCAAAGGCCTCTCGGCATCAGCAACCTTCACCGGAATTGAAGCTTCCGTGCTTCTTATTTTCTCCTCTAAAACACTGATCCTTTCCTGCAAAGGTTGCCGGGCTTGCTCAATCTTTTGCGGGATGCCCTGCTCTGTTGTGTTAAGCTTATCCTTAAAAGAGTTTATGACTTCATTAAGGCGATCGTTCTCCTTTTGTGACCCGACCAAATCCCGATCCAATCCTTGAGTTTGTCTGTTCAAACCCTGGATCTCCCTGTCTTTTTCATCAATCTCTTTACGCGCAACCCTTAACTCTTCCTTTAAGCCTTTTATGTCATCTTGCAAAGGAATACGAGCTTCTTCCATCTTAAGCGGGATGGCGTTTTGGGCTTCTTTAAGTGCCTGGGATAACTCTTCAACTTTTAGCTTAAGAACCCCCTTGGCCTCCTTAAGGCGTTGGGCCATGGTCTCATCATTTTTGGCCACCTTGTCTAATAAATAGGCAATCTTCTCTTGCAGGGGCGCCTGCGCTTCGATAATTTTCGTTTCTGTCATTTCTTTAGCTTTTTTTAACCCCGCCTGCAGCTTCTCGATCTCGCTGAATAACGGTTGCTTAGCTTCCTCGACAGCCTGAACCATAGATTCCTTAGCCTGTTTTAACTCTCCATGAAGGGTATTTATCTTTTCTTGCAAAGGCACCTTGGCCTCGGTAATGGCAAGCGGAATTTCGTCCTGAAGTCCTTTAACCCGACTCTTAAAATCCGCGATCTTTTGATTTAAACCATTATTATCTTTCTCGGCCATAGCGAGCTTGCGCGTTAAGGCTGTGTTGTCTTTTTCAAGGGCATTGATCATTTGATCCTGATCCTTAACTTGAGATTGTTTTTCTCTAATCTGCATATTCAACGTTTCTATTTCCTGTTCCAGGGGGGCCTTGGCCCGGGCCAGCTTTTCTGGCCATGATGCATCTTGCTCTTTGATCTGCCCCTGCAATTCCTTTATTTTATTCTCGAGCGGAGCCTTGGCTTGCGCGATTAAATCAGGAATGGAACGCTCATTGATATCTAGCTTTTCCCGCAACATGTTAATTTTTTCCTGCAGGGGATTTTGGGCCGCTTCAATCCGGGCGGGAATGGATGCACGGACATCCCTTAACTCCTGCTCTAGGGAATCTATTTTGTCCTGAAGCGGTCGACGGGCATCAGCGATCTTATCAGGAACAGAGCCTCGTGTTTGCTTAACTTCATTCTCCAACGATTCGATCTTGGCCAATACAGGTTCCCTAGCCTTATTGATCTCATTGGGGATCGATGCCCGCGATGCTGTTAATTCCTGTTGAAGTTTGGCTATCTTCTCTTCCAACGGCCTTTTCGCATCCTGAATTTCTTTTGGAAGCTGAGAATCCTTAAACCGCAATTCCTCCTTAAGACCTTTAATCTCCTTTTCAAACGGAAGTTTGGCCTGGGCTACCTTTTCCGGTATCGAGGCGTCTTGCTCCCTAAGCCGCTTTTGCAACTGATCGATCTTCTCCTCCAACGGTGCCTTCGCCTGGGCTACCTTTTCCGGTATCGAGGCGTCTTGCTCCCTAAGCCGCTTTTGCAACTGATCGATCTTCTCCTCCAACGGTGCCTTCGCCTGCGCTATCTCCTCAGGTATCGACGCGTCTTGCTCCCTAAGCCGCTTTTGCAACTGATCGATCTTCTCCTCCAACGGTGCCTTCGCCTGCGCTATCTCCTCAGGTATCGACGCGTCCTTCTCCTTAAGGCGCTGCTGCAACTGATCGATCTTCTCCTCCAACGGTGCCTTCGCCTGCGCTATCTCCTCAGGTATCGACGCGTCCTTCTCCTTAAGGCGCTGCTGCAACTGATCGATCTTCTCCTCCAACGGTGCCTTCGCCTGCGCTATCTCCTCAGGTATCGACGCGTCCTTCTCCTTAAGGCGCTCCTGCAATTGGGCAATCTTCTCCTCCAACGGTGCCTTCGCCTGCGCTATCTCCTCAGGCATCGAGGCGTCTTGCTCCCTAAGCCGCTCCTGCAATTGGGCAATCTTCTCCTCCAACGGTGCCTTCGCACGGGCTATCCGGTCAGGAATAGAGCCATCTTGCTCCCTAATCTCAGCTTGCAACTGATTTATTTTTGCTTCTAAAGGCTCTTTGGCCTGTTTTATTAAATCGGGAACAGAGCGCTCATTTATTTCCAATTTTTCTTCTAGAACGGCAATCTTTTCCATAAAGGGAGCTTTGGCTTCATCAACCCGACCAGGAACAGATGCCCTGACTTCCCTTAACTCCTGCTCTAACCGTGCGATCTCTTCCATAAGAGGGGTCTTGGCATTATTAATTTTCTCGGGGATCGAAGCAAGGGCCTCCCTTAATTCCTGCTCAAGAGAATCAATTTTATCTTGAAGTGGTTGGCGAGCCTCAATGACTTTCTCAGGGATGGCATCCCGGGCCTCAGCCAACTCTTTCTGCAATATATCTATTTTAGCTTGTAAAGGCGTTCGGGCGTCTTCAATGCTCTCTGGCACTGAAGCACGGACATCCCTTAACTGCTCTTCCAATTTCTGTATTTTAGTCTCCAAAGGCATCTTGGCCTCGGCAACACGCTGAGGCACTGAATCCCTGGCCGCCCGCAGGTCATCTTCCAATTTCGCTATTTTCTCTGCCAAGGGCTTTTTGGCTTTCTCGATACGACGGGGGATGTCCGCATCTTGTCGTCTAAGCTGATCCTCCAGTCTGGCAATTTCCTCTTCCAAGGGTTTCTTTGCCTTGGTCAATTTTTCAGGCCAGGCCTCTTCCTGATCCTTAATTTTATCCTGAAGATCACTGATCTTCCTCTCCAGCGGGTGCTTGGCTTCTTCAATGAGCTCTGGAATAGAACTTTCATTGATCTTAAGTTTTTCTTCTAACCTCGTCACTTTATCCTGCAACGGAACCTTGGCGGACTCTACTTTCTCGGGAATGGTTCCTTTAACCTCCGCCAGATCATTTTGAAGGGATGTTATTTTTTCCTGAAAGGGCTTTTTAGCCTGCTCAACGCGCATCGGGATTTCCGACTCCATGCGCTTCATTTCATCTTTCAGTCGTGCTATCTCCTCCTGCAACGGCACCTTGGCATCAGCAACTTTTTCACGAAGCCTTGCGTCTTTATCCTTCAGCTGATCCTGCAGCCTCTTGATCTTCTCTTCCAGGGGCATCTTGGCCTGCGCCAATTGATCCGGAAACGATGCCTCGGCCTCTTGAAGACGCTCCTTTAAATTTTTAATCTTTTCTTCCAAAGGCAATTTTGCGGCCTCAACTTTGTCCGCGTAAGTCCCTTTTACCTCTTTAATTTCATCCTTCAATGTCCCTATCTTCTCTTCCAAAGGCTGCTTGGCTTGCTCAATCTTCCTGGAAAACTCTGCATCCTTTTGCTTTATATCTTCCTTAAGGCGCATGATCTCCTGCTGCAAAGGCTCTCTGGCGGCATCGACTTTCTGACTGGCAGCCACCTTCTCTTCCTGTAATTGTTCCTCCAAATATGAAATCTTGGATTCCAAAGGGGCCTTGGCCTGCTCTATTTTGGGAGACAAGGAATTGCGTGCTTTTTCAAGATCCTCCCCCAGCTCACGTATCTTTTCCAGCAAAGGGGTCTTCGCATCCTTGACCCGGTTCACTGTACCCAACTTAGCTTCTTTGAGTTCTTCTTCCAATGTATCGATCTTCTTTTCAAGAGGTTGACGGGCATTGGAAATCTTATCAGGAATAGAGGCCTCCATATCCTTGATCTTGGCGTTAAGAGAATCGATCTTTCTGGTTAACGGTTCCCTCGCCTTCTCAACTTTTCGGGCAACAGAGTCCTCCCTGTTTTGCAGCTTGGCTGTCAAGCCGGCAATTTCATCCTGAAGTCTTTCTTTCTCGCCCTGCCATTTCTGGGCATCCCGATTCAACTGGGCGATCGTATCATCACCCTGTTTGATAAAGGCGCCCTTTATTTGGACCTCCTGCCGTAAAGTTTCTATCTCGGTCAACAGCGGCTTTCTGGCTCTTGAAAGCCTCTCGGAAAAATCTTTCTCCTTTTCTGAGATATCGGCCTGTAATTTTTCAATAGTTGTTAAAAGATTTCCTTTCTCATCCTGAATCTTTTGAGATTGAACGCGTTTAAGCTCCTGGATCTGCTGTTGAAAAGCATCCATCTTGCTTTTCAAGGAATTCCTCTCATCCTTCAACATTGCTGTTTTTTTCTCAAGCTCCTGCTTTTCCATGATCAAACGACGGATCTCTTTTTCTTTTTCCTGAACAAGGGAGCCGGTCTTAACACCCTCAGTCTGCTGGCCCTTAAGCAGGTTCTGCAGTTGCCGAAGCTCCTGTTTTTGCTCCGCGACCGTTTGTTCGTAAGAAGTGATGGCCTCGTCGGCAGAATCCAGGCGTTTCTGCAAATTACGATTGGTTGCTTTCAGATCTTCATATTTTTCCAAAAGAAGATCTATTTTTTGGGATAGACTTAACGCGCCCTTGCCGGACGCCTTTTGCCCAAGGGCGACGGAACCGCTACCATTAACAAGCAACAGGGCTAAAATACAAATAGTAATCCTTTTAATAAACATAATATTTCTCCTATGAATGTTGAATTAATAAAGACTTCTCGCGAATATTATATTATGAATACCATGGCGACAAAATAAAAACACACTTTTTTAGAAAAAGCCCCTGTTTTGTCATTTTTTGAATTTTAATAATAAATCCTTTAACACTTTTATCGTATGTTATAATTTCTGCATAGCACCATCAAAAAAGGAAATCGTGTGGCTTGGAACAATTTTTTTGGTAAAGGCTCTGCCAGATTAAACAATTATATCTCCGAGACAATCGAGATCGGCTTCAGCCAGAATGGGCCCACCCTGGCCATCTCCGGGACATTGACGGCCCGAGGAAACCTGGTTTTTATCAACAATATCTCCCTATTAATAACTAAAAAGGCCGACAGCTATCAGCATCATTTTACGTGGTTTGCCTTTCGTCCCCACCGTTTCGCCTTGAGCGGGTATAAGGAGATCGAGCTTAAAATGCCTTCAAAATTTATGGTCCAGCCCTCGACACCCTATCCCTACAACATCCTGTTTAATGATCAGGTCCGATATGCCGAGATGAAAACCATTCTCAACAATATACGTAAGGGCTGGGAATCCCTGCTGCACAAAAACGAACGCGTTTTCTCTGACACTGATTATAGACAATTGTTTGATGAATTTATCAAGACCCCCGAATGCCTCACGGCTCAGGATGAACTGGAAAATCTTTGTTACTGGATGTCCGGGGAGTATAGCCTTAAGGCCATCCTCATTCCCCAAGGCTCAAAACATCTCATCGAGGATGAAAAAATGTTTTTCTTGACCTCCGATGACAGCAGCGACCTTAGGGCCAACGCCGCTGCGATCATCGCCGATATTTGCCGTCAAGACAATGTATCCCATATATTCGCCCGCCCCTCGCTTAAATAAGGAAAACCTGTTCTAACCAAACACCCTCTATTGACAATACATAACGGCACATGTAATCTAAAGGCACATCCAGGCGTATTATTATGAAAATTGCCTTTTTCCAAAGAGAATGGTTTGAAAATATCGGGATCATGACCCTGGCGGCCGTCTTACAACAAGCCGGACATGAAGTCGAAATCTTTATTTTTAGTGCTGAAAAATTTTTTTGGGATTCTGTTAAGTCCTACAACCCCCATCTGGCATGTTTTTCCTGCACAACCGGCGAACATCTCTGGGCCCTGGAAACTGCCAAGCGCTTAAAGGAACAGCTCCCGGTCTTTATTCTCCTGGGGGGTCATCATCCCACTTTCTTCCCCGATATTGTTAATAATCCCCAGGTGGACGCCATCTGCCGGGGTGAAGGTGAATATGCCCTTTTGGAATTGGCTCAAGCCCTTGAGCAAAAACACTCCCCCCAACACATTGCCAATCTGTGGATTAAAGATAACGGCCATCTTATCAAAAACGATTTGAGGCCATTGGTGGAAAACCTCGATGAACTCCCTCTGCCCTTGCGTTCTATTTATGATAAATATCCAGGCTTACAACATAAGACGACCAAACATTTTATGGCGTCACGAGGTTGCCCATGCAACTGCTCATTTTGTTATGCCCAGGGATTACGTGCACTTTATCGAGGGAAAGGTTCCTTTGTCCGTTACCGCAGCCCTAATCATGTCATTGATGAGATCAAATATGCCCAAAAAAAATATCCACTAAGAACCGTTTATTTCGAGGATGACATATTTATATTTCATAAAAAATGGCTCTTTGATCTACTGGATCAATACAAGAAAGAAATCGGATTGCCCTTTATCTGCAATGTTTGGGCTAACGGGGTGACTGATGAAATTTGTTATCATCTTAAACAGGCTGGTTGCTGCCGAGTTTCGATGGGGTTAGAGACTGGAAATGAAAAATTAAGAAAAGATATTTTACTTAAAAACACATCTAACGAGCAAATTATTACAGCGGCTAAACACATCCACAATCACGGAATTGCTTTATTAACAAATAGCATGATCGGGCTACCAGGTGAAACAATTGAGCAAGCCTTTGAAACGGTAAAACTGAACACACTTATTAAAACGGATTACCCATGGTGTTCCATCATGCAGCCATATCCCGAAACGCTTATTGAAAAGATAGCTGTCGATAAAGGCCTCCTGGCGAAAGGCCATGACACATCCTTTGCAACAAGCTTTTTTAAAAGCAGCCCATTATCACAAAAGAATATGCGTCAATTGATCTCATTGCAAAAAATCTTTTTTTTGGCTGTTAAATTTCCTGGCCTGGAAAAATTATTCCGTTTTTTAATCAAACTTCCGTTAACCCCTCTCTATGATGTTATTTTCTTAATTACCTTTGCACACCGCCACCGAGTCTCGAATAAATTAACCCTTAAAGAGATGTTCATTTTTTGCTGTCATAATTTTAGCTTGTATAAACAGTCGCCACCCACTTAATCTTCTTTCAGCTTAAGGACCTTGACGCCATCCTTGTGATAAACCACCCTGAAATATTTCGGGTTCATCAATGTGGCAGAATAATCCTTGCCCACAAGCCCATCGAAATCACCGCGCGCCAACCCCCTTGTATCGCCAAACCCATTAACGGCGTACTCCAGACGGCTTAACGTATAATCGGAAAGATGCACATGCGTGCAGCCATAACGCCTCATTATTTCCTTTATTTCAAGGATGTCTTCACTTGTGTAGACGCTGTAAATATCAAAAAGCACCCGGTAGCCATCGCCAATATATGGCAAGACTTTTTTCTTCAACGGGAACATGGCCCCCAGGAGGGCCCGGCCCCCCATCACCCCGGCGAACATCTGGGCCGCATAATAGTTCGACAAGACCTTCTCGTCCTTCTTTAAATTGTCCCGCAGCCAATAAGCCGCACGGATATCTTCAGGCGTCACTCTGAATTTATGAAAACGCTCAATGATCCCATAAGGAGCTACCATGTTGATCGACAAAAGAACAATCAATCCTACAAGACCCCATCGAAGCAAATTTTTTCTCACCCAAGGGGTCAACCTTTCCAGACGTTTTGCATGAAAAATTTTATCCAGCATAATCCCGAAACACATAGCCAAGGGCTGTGCCAAAAAACTGTAAAACCTAAAACCTTCGATCGGCCGAATAAAGGTATGCCAAACCAGATTCTGCTTATGGATCAATAAAAGCAACCATTCCATATGACTTTCCACAAGCAAAAATACCGTCCAGTATAAGGGGACATAATAAAGAAAGCTGTTTTTGTTATTTCGCAATGCCATCCATCCCACAAAAATAAAGGCTATGTGTCCCAAGATCGCGCTGATAGGACCGTAATGTTTCAAGAACTGACCGGGGTCAAAAAAGGCTGTTGACGTTGAAATGGCCTGGGTCCACCACCAATACAGATTTTTGGGCAGCCACCACCAGGAGGTTATCACCTGACTCAGTAAGACGGCCAGTGCAAAGTAAGGCAAATGACCGGCCTTGGCAGCCCCCCTTCGCATTAATGCCAAGTGCACAAGCAAAACAATGATAACAATATTGAAATAGGTCAGGTGCACGAAAAAATTAACGCCCAAAAGCGCCCCCATGAGGACCACATGCAACCATTTATTTTTTAAAATAAATCTTTGCTGAACAAAATTGATCCAAAGCAAGAGGATCAAGGGAAGCATAAAAAGAGTAAAGGTTTGCGGGGTGCAGATACCTGTCCAATAAACAAAGGACGGGGTTAAGCCCAAAAATACCGTAGATATGACAGCCACACGAATACCATAAAGCCGCCTGCAAAGCCAATAGAAAGGCAGAACAACCAACGATTCAACAAAAGGCATAACGCGTGAGCAAACTGTGGGCAAATCAAGCGATGTGAGCTTGCCAAGGGCCGCTAAAAAATAAACACCCAAGGGGTTATACCAGAAAGGCACCTGGCCATAGCTGGCGTATCGAATATCCCAGGCCGGCAAATGCCCCCAATCCAAAAAGTATTGGGCCAGGCAAAGACGATACCACACATCAGCCTCAAAGGTTAATAAGTGCGGATGGGCCATAAGTTTAGGCAGCAAGCGCAACAAGAGCCCCCCCGCATACACCCCCAGCAAAAAGATTATCTCTTTAGTCGAAATACTACTGTTTTTTTTCAATATTTTCCTTAACATATTATGATTAAAGGGAATACGAAAATCCCTGGCCTTCATATCACAAATTCAGTAGCCGGCTACCAAATTATAAATTAAGCTATGATAGCCATCGGCAGCATACCTTTTATATAGTACCTGCCCCAAAATACCAAATCAATAATTTTTCACAATAAAACCATCCTGCCATTAAGCCCCCTGAATGCTTTCTGCCTGAAGAACGCTCATTTTTTAAAAATTCCCTTTAAAGAAGAATTGAACCCTAAATTAGTGTACAATAAATCCGAAAAAGGAAACCCTATGATTAAAACCAACGATACTCCCATTTTTATTTCTCTGTTCATTCTATGCACCGCGATATTCCTTATCCCAGTTTGGCTCTTTCGGTTCTTGCCCCTGGTTGATTATCCGCAGCATCTGGCCATCGCCCACATCTTTCACAATTATGGGAATGAGGGGAATTTATTTCAAGACTACTATCGCATCAATTTTTTCCCCGTGGCGTATATGTTTCACACCATCTTCTTGCATATAATGAGCTTTGTTTTTCCCATGGAAATTGCAGGTAAACTCTATCTTTCTCTTTACATCATTCTTTTACCCATCTCTGTTTTAAGCTGCATCAAAGCCTACAACGGAGAAAAATGGTTTTGCTTTTTTGCCTTTCTCTTTATTTATAATTTCCCTTTCTTAATGGGGTTTATGGCTTATTTTATGGCTGTCCCTTTTTTCTTCCTTAATCTAGCGGCTTTAACCCATTATGCCAAAAAAAAGGGGGCTCATACCCGCGCCCAAGGCATTCTATTAGCTGGCTTATTTTTTCTCAGCGCACTGACACATCCGATTCTTTATTATCCAGCAATCCTTTTTTCTATCATCACTCTCATTTTTGTCCATAAAAAAAATATAAAGGGATACAAAACCTTTTTATGGATATTGCCCTCCCTGATTTTCATGATCTACTACTTCATTAATCGATGGGGATTACTCGGCATTTCTCTGTTCAAAGATGCCGGCGGGATATCCCATTTAATGGAAATTATTACCCATCGCCTTAAAAACTACGGCCTGCATTTACTGTGGCCTTTACATGCCTACAATAAAATTATTGGCTGGTTTTTCTTATCCGTGAGTGTCGTTTTTCTATATGGCTTCGCCAAAAAAAGAAAAGTCCTCACCCCCCTGTCTCCTTTACTATTCATTTGGCTCATTTTATCTTTACTAACCTACCTGACTATTCCCGACGCCTTTTCACATCTATCCTACATCGGCACCCGCTTTGCCATCCTGGCACCCATTCTTCTTATTCTTGCATTGAGCGCAATAAAATTAAAACCCACCGAGAAAACCCTTTTGGCCTTATGCCTAACAATTCTTCTTGGAGTTACTGTCACCAAAATTATCCCGGGATTTTATGATTTTAACCATAGAAGCCAACCGCTTCCAGGTATGATTAACATTCTTCCAAAAAATAAAAAGGTCATCGGTCTTTACTATCCTCAAGGGCTTGGGCCTGGCGCCTTCCATCCCTGGGCCTACATGCACCTGGGCTGCTATTACACCATATGGAAAGACAGCATCCCCGTTTATGTTTTTGCAGATGATCACATCATCAATATAATAGAAAAACGACAACATATTACTAAATGGGGAGACCATCCTTTTTATAAAACCTGGCATCCCCATAAAATGATCATTCCCGAGGGGTGGCAGAATTATGATTATTTTCTAGCCTGCGGTAATGTTCCCGACAAGCATCGTGATTTTTTCAAGGATCACCACATTGATCTGCTGCGGGAGGAAGGGATCTGGTCCCTTTATAAGGCCCCTGGAAATAGTCCGTCGTAAGCATGCGCTTGGCGGGTTACCATTTGGATGAGAAACGATCCTGTACTAGAAAAAAATCAACCGGCTAAAAAACTGGTTATAAGACCCCTGTTGTTGCCCTTTAAAAATCTGTTAATACACCTTGTTTTCGAAGCCAGAAAATTTGCGAAGCTCGTGGGCGAGCACATCAGCAATAAATTTCGAGCCCTTTTGATTGGGATGATACCCGTCATCAAAAAAGTATTCGTCCTTATTGGGAATAGGCGCAAAAATCTTTTCAAGATCAATTAACAGCACATCTCCCTGGCTGCTTAACTCCCTGAGTAATTGATTTTGATAACATACGAATTCCGGCACACTCACCTCTTTATCATCATAAAGGAACGTCAGCAAGACAGGGACGACATCATTATTTTGACACAGCTGAACAATGGTGCGTACATTGGTGATAAATTTCATGCCGTTGTGCCTTTGTATTTTTTGCATTTCCCATCCCGAAATAATTTCACCGGAAGATTGATCGCCGAAGGCCCTCTGCAAAAACCTGAATACTAGGGTCCTGACATAAATATTTCTCCCTTTATTCACCTCAGCCCAGAATTCCCCAACCGTCTTGGTCAATACCGCCTCTGGGGCAATCGTCACCATACCCAAGTCCCTTTTCGTATCGCTTAGATCATTGAAATTTTGATAATACAGCACCATATCCGGATGGCAAGGTAAAACCTTCAGGTACAAACGCAACAGCGTTTGAAAAGAAGTGTGTCCATTATTCCCGGCGTTGATGACGTCAGCCGCATCTACACCCAAGATAGACTTCAAATTTTCCTCCAAATTAAATGCCCAGGTTTCATGGTCATTAAGCCCATAACCAAACGTGGACGAACCGCCTAAAACAAAAATGCGAAAATGTCTCTTGTCCCTCCATTGCATATCCTGCGGATGGCTGCGAAACCCTGCTTCATCAGTGGTATACCTCGCCCCAGCCGCATCCCATCTGTGATCTGGCCGGGCTTCAAATCCATAAAATATGGACTTTTTATGGCCCCATCTTTCAAAATAAACAAAATTATTATTGTTTTTTATACTCAAGGCTACTTCTGCACATAAAAAGATAACCACCAAGCCGGCTAATATAAGCCAAAAATAAAATAAAGGGGTGGGAGATTTTGCCACATCACATCCCATGCCTATTAAAACAGCAATCATGAACGCCAGGCCGCACATACTTAGCAAAAAATTAAAATATTGTAGATCATAGGTGCCGATATCAAAGTGATCGCTTTGGTGAAAGAATAAAGGAAGCACCAATATGGCCAGAGGAAGAAAAGAAATAAGAAATCCAAAAAGGAACTTGTTGATTTTCATCTTTACGGTTGGCAGTTTAAAATTCTTTTTTAATAAACCTATTCTATAATATCACAACCCCTTATAAAACAAAAACCGCGGCAAAATTCAAGGCTGCGTTGTATGGTTTAAAACCATGCGATCCTTATGCCTAAATCAAAACCCAGCCAAGGTACACAGATATCACTTGGCTCGACATTCTGAATTAAGAGGAATTTGTGGGTGATCATGGAAATAATCCATAATAGCGGCATAGATTTTTTTCGCAATAACCGGCCTAAACCTATAATAAACGTGAACACGATCGGTAAATATCGACTCGGGATTATTATCAAACATACCCGTGAGATCATAAAACAAGAAAGATTGTTGTTGTTCCCCTGCAATCTTTTTAAGGATCAAGTCCTTAATTCTCAAGGCATTTTTTTGCCGGGCCACATCAATATATTCCTTTTCCTTGTCACTGAAATTTTTCTTAAAATAAAGGGCCGGCTGCAAAAAACACATGAAATCAGCCCCAAAGGCCTTGGCAATCTTGTGGGACTTGAGCATGTTATCAATATATATATCAGCGATTTCCTCCTCCCACGGCTCGCTACAATATCCGGATTTTTCACGCAGGGCCTCCATATCCACAAACTTATTAACAAAATATCGAGGGAAAAAATAACGCATCAGATTGCTGCCATAAAGGAAAAGGGTCAGGGCCGGATAGCTTTTAATATCACTTTCTAAAAGGGGATTGTTCTCATAAACGGCATAGTTAAAGGGGAATCCCGGGCGGGGATCTGATTCAAAGGGCAGGTCGATATCATTAAAACCGCTATAAGAAATAACCAGATCGGGATCATGGTTGACGACATCAAACACCATCCGGGCCAATTCCATGCTGGTCACGGAAGAGACAACGGCAAAATTATAAACTTTAACATCGTAGCATCCTTTTTTCTCAAATTGATATTGAATAAGCCGCGGCACGGGCGGATTACCCATAAACGCTGCCGAGCCGCCTAAAACAATAATACGGAACTCGCCTTTGGGCTTGGGGAACTTGGGTGCATGCCAGCGATAGCCCAATTCATTGAGGATCGCAATCCTGAGCTCACCACTGTTCATGCGCAAAGGCCAGGATTCCCCGTGAGGCTTCCCCCCAAACATGACATAGGGCTTGGGTTGCCGCATATCCTGAACAGGAAAAGACCTTTCAATGTCAGACTTTCGATGCGTTAAAAAAAAGAGGCTCGCTCTGTCAATAAGGAAGACAGAGATCAGGCTGGCTAGCAGCACGATAAATACACGGCCTAAAATTTTTTCAAAATCAATTTTTCTGCCCATAAAAGCCCCCGGGTAAACTGATTATAACACAGGCTCTTGATGGTGCCGAAAACATAAAGCTAAAATTCACGCCCAATCACTAAAAACAAGGTCCTTGGCATCACCTTTCCATGTCATCCTGGAATGTGCAATAAAAGCCGCCCTTTTTTTGTGGCAGAAGCGCCGCTTAAAAGAAGAAGAGGTTCTTGGACTCCGCGACTAAAACATTGATAGATTCAAGGCCTTCCTGTGATCTAAAAACTTGCCAAGGAACCGCTTTTCTGTTATACAATCTGTTGTTGATAAAATTTATTAAAAGCTAAGCTTCCCGTTAATAAAAACTTAATTGACCTTGAAAAAAGACTTCCGCAACCGTCTTGAATGGATCAAAGATAACGCAAAGAAGGCGTTCTTTCAGTGTGTTATTGAGGCCGTTGCTCAAAAAAATAACGATTTCTTTTTCATTCAAATTGGTGCCTGCGATGGGATTAGCGGTGATCCCATCAGAAAATTTATCCTTAAATATCACTGGCGGGGAGTCCTGGTCGAGCCCGTTAAGGACTTATATAAAAAACTGCAGAAAAATTATCTAGAGATTCCCGGCTTAAAATTCGAGAATATTGCGATCGCTGGCACCGACGGGGCAGTCCAACTTTACCGCTTTAAGAAAGATTACAAAGAACTGCCCGAAGGCCATTTTATATCCACGGCCAGCCTCATCAATAACTTTAAGGGGCGTTACGGCAGCCTGTTCGGCAATATTGACGATTATATAACCAGCGAAAAAACCTCCTGCCTCACCTTGGGATCCTTGTTACGCAAACATCACATCCAGGCCGTTGATCTTTTATGCATTGACACGGAGGGATTTGATGATCAGATCCTTGCTTCGATCGACTTTAAAATAAGCAAGCCCCGTTTCATCCTTTATGAGCAACAGTGGTTGAGTGAAAGGAGCCGCTTGGCATGCCACGAATTACTGCAAGCCCAAGGGTATAAAAGCTGCGCCATGGCTCAAGATGTTTTCGCCTACCTAAAAAAAGAGCTGAATCCTGGAGTAGAAACAGCCCTAAAATTAAAGGCGTACTGGCGTACGATCTTTTCTGCGTTAAGACATAACATGAAATATTTCCTTTTTAAACGCTAGCGAGATTTACTTGGAACCAAATCCTACGGGACATTGAGAATATTTTCATACTAAAAGACCTAAGAGATTCAATTGTTGTCAAATAAAGCAACAAAAACAATCAATCTTAATATAAATAATCCCTAATGTTATAAAAACAATAATTAGCCCAATGATCACGACAAAAATTTTGTTAATCTGATATACTGACAAAAATTATGTTCCCCTCAATACTTCTTACAATTTCTATGACACTTACTTTTGCCGGCTTTTAATCAAATACGGCTGGTATTTTGATTTGTCTGCACCTTTTCGACTGCAATATCTTGGATTACAAATCTTATGTATAATTCTTTGCCTAATTCAAAAAAACGCCTGCTTTATACAACAATTATTGTTTCATTTCTTAATCTTTCCTTCATCGTTCCATTTATAATCTACTACATAAACCAAAATCTCAAATTAGCGATACAATCAACCTTCTCCTAAATAATAGGCCCAGGGTCCATCATCGTTAAGGCCTTCGACAAAGGCCGATCAGAAAATTAAAATACGCGACATCTTAGGTTCCCATTACGGGCTGGTCACTCTTATGAAGAAACAAAGGCAGCAACAGCCGCGCCAAAGAGCAGGATATAATAAAAAACCGCAAAGGGGAAATTTATTTCTTATGCGTTGATTAATAGTTGGCGGTAACAGGTTGACTCTGTTTGATTCATAGCATCACAAAATACTGAAATCACTCAAGAGGTGAATACGGAATTTTTTTACGCGACCAGAATAAAATGGCTAATAAGATAAGCAAAGACAGGAAGCTGACAATGGCCCCGGCATAAAAAGACACGGGCTTGAAAACAAACCGGATTTGGTGGCTGCCTTGGGGCACAAAGACCGAACGAATCAAAAAATCGGTGATGAAAATTTCGGTTCGTTTCCCGTCGATAAAGGCCTTCCAGTCGGGATGATAGGAATCGCTCAAGACCACCAGTCCGGCATTCTCCATCTCAGCGTTGAGGATGACCTCGTTGGGAGAATATTTTTTGATTGTGACCGTTGAGGCGTCAATGAGAGGGATGGATTTTAATTGCTGCAGGATCTCTTGATCGGGTGGACGGTGGATGACCGCCAGAAAGCGCAGCTTCCTGCTTTCGGTTTTCATTTCCTTAATGACGGCTTCTTCGTCCTCGTGAAAAATTGCGCGGTGCACAACAAAGGCACGGGGATAGGCTTGTTTAAAATCGTAAACATTTACCTCGCGGGAATAGATCGGATCAGGGAACAGCTCTTCTAAATGGGGGATTTCCGGCAAGGCAATCATCGGATTGGGCGCGGCTACAAAGCGCAGATTTATTAAATCAAGAAACGATTTGGCATTAGGATAAACCATGATGGGGATAACGAATAAAGCCGTCACCTGTTTTTCTTTATTAAAATAATTGGGCCAGACAAACGTATTGATGTAACGGACAAACCGCTCCGGCAGGAGCGCCTCGGAAATCCCTACGTCGTCAATCTGATAAGCCGACGCCGTGTCCGGATACAGCGTCCAGGTGACCCCATAGACCCGCGAACGCGGCTGGGCCTTTTTAATATATTCAATGTACGGCACCGGCGGGAAGGAATCGAACTTACTGACCTGCGGCCGCGGCACATAATAATACAACTCCGCAACAATAATGCCGATAAGAATTCCGATCAGCCAGGGCTGAGGCCCGATCCGTTTGTGATTAAGAAATAGCACAAGCAAAAACGCGGCCAGAATCAGCGAACTGAAAACCGCCGTATTGAGGGCATTGTTAAAATACGGCTCGGCCCGGTCGCAATACAATGAGTACGCCAGCAGCCCCCAGCAAAAAAGGGCGAACAGTAAAAATCGAAGCACGGCCGGCTTGTGGCTCATAATGGCCTCAATGGCCAGGGCGCCAAGGGTCGCTAAGCAAAATAGGACCATGTGCGAGGCATGGAGGGAGATGCGCAGATATTTAAACGGGTAGAGCGAAAAAATCCAATGGAAAAACGGCGGATTAACCAGTATTTTGACCAGGATAAAAGCGGCAACACCGAAGAAAAACCAGGAGAGTTTACAACGACCGTTTCGCCGCAGTCCCAAGAGCGCCAGTCCGGGAGGCAGTATGCCGTAGACGCCCCACATACCGGCGGCCTTAAAGTCGCTGGTCAGCGGCACGTTCTGAAAATAATAAGGAAAAAGGGTCGACAAGCTGAAATAACGCGAGCCGCTGTAGTCAGCGGTGATGCCCATCTCGCCCGGATGCCCGTGCCAGAATTCATACTGCCAATTGTAAAGAAACGGAAGCAGGACGATGGCGGCCAAACCCAACCCCAGGGCATAAGCCCCGGCTGATTGAAGCAGGATTTTTTTAGGCTCGCTCGGCCTTAAAGTCATGAGACGAAAAACCAGATAAAGAAAGGCTCCTCCGTGCAGCAAAATCAGGTGCTCGGGATGGCCGGCAAAGCAGGACAAGGCGATGACGCCGGCCAGAAAAACTAAATAGCCGCGCCTGGGCGCCCGGATGTTTTTTTCAATCACCAAAAAAAGCAGCGGGAACAAGAGGTCCGTGTTGATCATCCAGGCCTGCAACATGACCATCGGCGGACCCAGCATAAAGATAACCGCGCCGGCCAGCGCTGGGAAAAACGAAAGTTTCAATGTGCGGATGAAGCAATACATAAACAGCCCGCCCAGAAACATCCTGGCCAGGATTAGGAAGTCCCAAGCGTAGCGGTCCGGTAAAAGATTGAAAATAAGGTTCAGCGGATAGAACATGCCGATGTGCATGTGTCCGATGATCGGATACCCGCAGCCCTGATGGGGGTTCCACAGCGGCAGGATGCCCCGGCGCATGCTGCGTTTAACATATTCCAAAATCGGCTCTTCATACAAGGACACGTCGCTGGTATGCACTGGGAAAAAATCGGGCTTGTTGTCTGCCTGGCCGTAAGGGCCGTACATGAGGACCTGGGGATTGGCGGTCGTGACTTTGAGCGTTTTTCCGAAAAAGAAAACGTCGTGATAAAACACCATAAGGAACAACAAAAGGATGGGAAGGATAAGCCAATGTTGTTTGCGAAAAGACATACCGGCAATAATCAATCACATTTAAATGGCTACGGTTCCATTAATAAAAAGGGGCGGCAATCGCGCATGTCTTTTAAGTAGCCCCAGAGGGATTTAGTTTGAATCAAATACTTAAAGATATGGAACGAATTTACCAACTTAAAGAGTCCATGCAAAGCACGCCCCTCTAATTACTATTGGGTAACTTTGCGGCTGAGCCAGTGCTTTTTTCGCTTGAATTATATTTCATTGTGTATACTGCTGAAACTATAAAGGAAACTAAAAAAGTTAAAATGGCACACAACAATGCGCCAAGAAATAATGGCTTAAATTTAAACCATAAGAGCAGCAATAATATAAACATACCAAAAATAAATACCGAATTGAGAATTACGTAGCTGGCCCTGTCCATTTCAAAGAGAGGTGCAATAAAAGTCGCATATGAAAACCAGTAAAGTATAACTAGTGAAAATCCTAAAATAAAACCCCCTAATTTATTTTTCATCGCCGCTCCTTGATTAAAACTTCTCCATCAAAAACCCTCTGTAATACATTATATCACAGAGGGTTGAATAATAAATAGCCCCAGCGGGATTCTTATGGTTTCCTTTCGCCTGCCTTACGGCAGGCTCAATCAACCACTCCCTCGCTTACGCTCGGTCGCCCGTTATCTTCGATTGCACGTCAAAGCACCGGGGCAAATTGAATTAAAAAAGGGCACCCAAAAGGGTGCCCTTTTTTAATTCAATAGCCCCAGCGGGATTTGAACCCGCGTTTTATGGCTGAGAACCATATGTCCTAGACCGGCCTAGACGATGGGGCCAAATTAGTTCTACGCAGTAAGTAGTAAGCAGTAAGTAAAAGCGTTAAGGGATAAGGCACCGTGTCAACACACCCTATCCACCTTACGACTTACTACTTACTGCTTACAACTAAGATACCATATTTCTCCTCGGGGTCAATAAAAATTTATTTAATCGTTTCAGCCAAAATATTTACTGTTTCTCATGGACACTCCAAGAACAACTATGTTATATTTATACTGATTTTAATGATGGATTTTCCTGGAGACAAGAATGCCTGTCACGACTTCCATAGGATTCAGCTTTGAGGCCGACGGCTACACGGCCGCCGAAGAGGCCGTGGCCCAGGCTAAAAGCAACATCCCGGCCCAACGCTATGATCTAGCCCTTGTTTTTAGCACCCCTCATTATGACCCCGAAGAATTTCTGCCCGTTATTTTCGACTCTTTTGAGCAAACCAGGGTTATCGGATGCTCCACGGCCGGCATCATTCTCCCAGATAGGACTGAGGACAGGGGTATTGCCGTCATGCCCTTAAGCTCGGAAACCATTCGTTTCGATGCCAAGCAGATAACCCATATTAAATTACAAGAAATGCGCTCGGCCGGCCGCAGTCTGGCCAAGGATTGCATGACAGACTTCGGGTTCTCATACCGCAAAATGTTCTTCTTTTTTATAGACGGCCTTAATCAAAACATACCATCCTTTACTGAAGGCATACACGACCAACTAGGAAAAACGTTCCCCATATTCGGCGCCGGCAGCAGCGGGGACGCCCGTTTTGAAAAAATATTTCAATTCTTCCAACAAAAGGCCCAGAACGATAGTGCTGTTGGGGTGATGCTGGGAGGGTCCTTTCAAATGGGGGTGAGTGCCCGACATGGCTGGAAACCCCTGGGGAAGCCCAGAATAATAACTGATTGTTCAAACAATATTATCAAAACGATCGACCAGGAACCTGCGATCAATTTATACAAGGAATTTCTAAAAGAAGAGGTCCAGGAATTCAACCGCCAGCCTTTGAGCCTTATTAATGTCCGCTATCCGCTGGGGATCCCCCTGGGGTCCCATAACGAATATCTGATCCGAAATACCAACCAGACCCTTGACGATGGCTCTATTGTCTGTCAAGATAAAGTCACTAACGGCGCCGAAGTGCATATCATGATCGGCAGCAAAGAATCGTGCCTTCTCGCGACCCAGGAAGCTGCCGAAGAGGTTAAAGTGCAATTAGCCGGCAGAAAACCGCAACTTATCCTGATTTTTCAATCGCTCATGCGCCATAAATTGCTGGGCCGAGCATCAAAAGAAGAGATCAGCATAATCAAAAAAACCCTTGGTGATGACATTCCCTTATTTGGCATGTTATCTTTAAACGAGACCATAACATCGAATTTTCACTCAGAGCAACTTATAAAAACAGAAACCCAAAACAGCAACATTGTTATTTTAGCCGTTTGTTAATTATTGAAATACCATGGATCTCTTTTCTCAAAATATTCTTCATATTGCCGGGGTCATCCTTGTTCTCAGCATTGGCGTCCTGACAATTTTCGTTATCAGCTATATGGAAAAATCAAGGCGCCTGAAATCCTCTTTAGTCAAACTCAATAAATCCTTTACTGAGCTCGATGAACAGGCCAAGCTGATCGTCAAGACAGATCTGGAACTGCACAAAGCCCAGGCCGAACTCGACAAACGTTTTAGCGGCCTGGACGCCCTGCAAAAGACATCCCGCATGGTCAGCACGACCCTGGATGAAACAGAGATCTACAACAGGCTGCGGCGACCTCTTTTAACAGATCTGGGATTTGAAAAGATCCTGGTTATGACAGGATCAGCGAACGAAGAGTTTAGTCCTCAGGTGACCTGGAAATTTAACGAACAGGACATCGAAAAGATCCTGCTTTTTATCAAATCCCACCCCCAGATCGTCTCTGCCCTACAAGAAAACCAAATCCTGTCATCAGACAAAAGAATAACCGATATAAAGGCCCAGGACATCCTCGAAGATCTTGGGATCAAACACTATGTCATTGCCCCTATCCTTTCCCAAAACAACATGTTAGGCGTTATTTTAGCTGCCGACTCATCCGACTCGTTTGTTATGACTGAAGGCGACAAAGAATTAATCTCTATCCTGGCCGATCAAGTGGGCCAGGCCATCCGCAACGCAAGATTATTCGAAGAAGTGTACCGCTCCCGCCAGGGGTTGGAAGCCAAGGTTTCCGAAAGGACTAAGCAGCTGACCCAGGCCCTGGATGACGTTAAGAAAATCAGTGAGATGAAATCCGAGTTTATTTCCGCCGTCTCCCATGAACTGCGAACCCCCTTAACTTCCATTAAAGGGTACGCCTCCATCCTCATGGCGGGTAAGGTCGGCGAAATACCCACCTCTGTCAAGGAACGCCTGGAAAAGATCAATAAACATTCCGATAATTTGGTTAAATTAATCAACGACCTTTTGGATATTTCACGCATTGAATCCGGCCGGGTCGAAATGAAATATACCAAACAGGATATCCATGTGATCATCGAAAATATCAAAGACCTCCTGACGCCCCAAATGAGAGAAAAGAACATACAGTTCGCAGCCGAGATCCCGCCAGGGCTTCCCCAGGTATCCATTGATGCGAACCAGATAGAGCGGGTTTTTATCAATCTCGTAAGCAATGCCATTAAATTTACGCCGGAAAAGGGCCAGATCACAATTACGGCTGACAAGGAAAAAGATGAGATCAAATTTACCGTGTCGGACACCGGCATTGGCATCAAAAAGGAGGATCAGGAAAAACTGTTCGCGGAATTTTATCGGGCTGACAACGAAATTAACCAAGTCGTCAAGGGTACAGGGCTGGGGCTGTCTTTGGTTAAGAAGATCATCGAGGCTCATGGCGGGAAAGTTTGGTTGACAAGTAAAATGAATGAAGGATCGCATTTCTTTTTTACATTACCGATCAATTAAAAAGTCAAAGGATCATAAATGCGCAAGGAAAGAATATTAACAATAGATGATGACCCTGATATCCTGGATGTCCTTGATCTGACATTATCAGAATTTTATGAAGTTGTGCAGGCCTCCAATGCCGAAAATGGATTAAGCCTCGTTAATGCCAAACCACCCAACCTGATCATCTGCGATTATATGATGCCCGGGATGAATGGAAAGGAATTCTGTAAAAAGCTAAAAAAAGACATCCTCCTGCAACATATCCCCATCATCATGCTCACCGGCAAAGGGGATGTTAAAGATATGGTTGTGGGCATTGAGGCCGGCGCCGACGATTACCTGGTGAAACCTTTCGAGCCCGACGCCCTTCTGGCACGGATCCGCATGATCCTTCGCCGAACAGTCCGCAGCCTCGACGCCAACCCCCTAACCCATATGCCCGGCAATACGTCCATCATGGAAGAGCTTCAGCAGCTTATCCAGGGTGATAAATCGCTGGCGGTCGGCTACGCGGATCTGGACAAATTTAAGGTCTATAACGACAAGTATGGCTTTGAAAAGGGGGATGAAGTCATCCGTGAGGTCGCCAGGCTCCTTGTGACATCTGTAAGAAAGTATGCCGGGGCGGATGCCTTTATCGGCCATATCGGCGGCGATGATTTTGTTTTCATTGTCGAAGATGAGATCATGGATCAGATCTGTCAAGACATCGTAGAGGAATTCGATAAAATGGCCCCTAAATTCTACAACCAAAAGGACCGCGAGGCAGGATATATCATCGGCAAGGACCGGCTGGGCAACCAAATAAAAACAGGGTTTCTCTCCATTTCTATCGGCGTTGTCAGTAATGCAAGCCAGAACATTACCCACGTCGGACAAATCAGCGAGATCGCCGCCGAACTAAAAAAATATGCCAAAGGTTTTGAACGAAGTAATTTTATGCGGGATAAAAGGCGGGGGCAACGCTAAGCCTTCCTTAAGGGGTAGTATCTTACGGATAATTCTGGTAATAGCTTCGAGCCTTATGCCAGTTCCCGTCGGCATTTTCAATACGGGCGGCCATATCACCCATAACACCAACGGCAACTTTATTGTAATATATATTAGAGGAATTCCGCACATTCGGCAGGAGGCTTTTAAATGCCAGTAAAACAACAACGACCGTAGCGCCCAACAAAAGCACATACTCGATCATGGACTGGGCTTCTTTAAGAAATTCATTCCTTTTTTTGGATGACCATCTATTTTTCATAAGAACCTATCCTGTACACATCTTCCTTTATGTAAAATATAGCACCCCCCTCGATCTATTTCAAAAAATCACACCCACAGAAATGTCTGAGGGAAAGGATCATTTTCTTAATTCAGCCAACTTTTTAAGCTGCTTGACGACATCTTTGGGTTTGGATGAGCCAAAAAAATAACTGGCCGTTGCCAGGATATTGGCCCCGGCCTTAACAACTTCCGGCGCGGTCAATTCATTGATGCCTCCATCGACAGCGATATCCCCTTCAAACTGACCCCTTAATTGCTGGATCTTCGGCAGGACACTCGGCATAAATTTCTGTCCGGCGAACCCAGGGTTCACTGACATCACAAGGACCCCCTGCAGTTGTTGTAATACAGGTTCGAAACAAAGGGGCGTTTGAGGATTGACAACCATAAAGACTGCCTTTCCCCTGTCCTTGATCTTTTTAATATCCTTTAATGCCTTGGACGTGTTGAAGGACTCTATTTGCTTGGGAAATTGCCCAAAACGGCGCGATTCCTTGGTGCGCACCCCATAGCACTCGGCATGAAGGCCAATGATATCTGCCCCGGCATCAATGAATGCATCAATATAATATTGTGGGTGCTCGATCATCAAATGGGATTCAATACACAATCTGGTAAGTGGACGCAGGGCTTTCACAATAACAGGGCCGATAGTAATATTCGGCACAAAATGCCCATCCATCACGTCTATATGAAGCATGTCAACGCCGGCATCTTCACATTTTTTAATCTCATCCCCTAACCTTGTGAAATCGGCACTTAAAATACTGGCGCTGACCTTTATGTCGTTTGCCATCGGTAAATACCCCTATGTGTAATAGTGCGCGGGGTGGGACTTGAACCCACATGGGTTGCCCCACACGCCCCTCAAACGTGCGCGTCTACCAGTTCCGCCACCCGCGCGAAATCAAAAAAATCTTGTCCCTTATTATACAGGCACTTTGTTAAACTTCAATTAATTTTAAATACGGGTTTTAACGGTTCTGTAAACGCTCCCGATTTCGCTGAAACTCCTCTGCCCCGAGCAGTTTGCGGGCTAAATCATCCTTGTTTTGCCCATTATCAAAATCATATTCAACAATAGCCACAACTTTTAAAATATCCTCAAAACGCTGCTCCAACATCTGGGGCGCATCTTTAGACATATTATCGATCATAAGGGCATAAAATAAAGGGCCCTTGTTAATGATGACCCCCTGCTCCCTAAATCGCTGAATATAATGGGACACGATCGCTTGCTTGGCCTCGGCATCGATAAGCAATGACCACGCCTGGGCATCTTGATCCAAAGATTGAATGATTTCCTCAAAGGTGACCACATCCTTGACCTGGGCATTATCCTCTTCAAGGACCTGATACATCTTTGCCTGAAGGGCTGTCTGGGCCGCCGCTTTCTGGGTAGCGCCCCTCTGTATCATCGCCTGTTGAACCGCCTGCTGTTGCGCCATGGCCGCCTGTTGGGCCATGGCAGCCTGATGCATGGTGTACTGCTGAGCTTTCAAAACCTGCTGCGCAGCCTGCTTTTGGGCACCGGCTATCTGGTGTTCAATAACAGCCTTCTCAACTAGGGCTTTTTGGATTTGTTGTTTTTGATTCTGATAGACGGCCTGGGCCGCCTGCTGCTGGGCGTGTTGCTGGGCCTTGCGCTTCAAGGCCTCCGTTTGTTTAAGTTGAATTTGGCGCTGGATCTGCAGCTGCATCTGTCTCTGGATCTGGATCTGCTGTTGTTGTTGCTGACGCCTTTTCATCATCGCGGCCCCGGCAAAAACCCTAGACGGCAATATAAAAATAAACGTGCTTACTACTATTAGAATAATAATCTTTTTCATAAACCACCTTAAGGGAATTATAACAAACGCCTGCAATAAAATGCAAAATGATTCTGGGATTATATTATTGCTGATTTAAATACACAATAAATCTTGCCGACGCCTCAATATTAAACAGGACTATCCCAGGCCCAATCCTGCCCCGTTGATCGATATAACAGGTCCACCCCGTATTGGTTACCCGAACGACCGGCATCCTGAAAGAAACGGCATTCATAATGGCCGTTTGAGTATGCAGGGCCAAACCCTCCGGACGATCAAACCAACCGTCATTAGAAATAATAACGGCAAAATCGGCTTCATTCCTTCTAAAATCCTTAAAGATGCCCCAAAGAAGGTCCTCATTACAAATCCCAATGCCGATATTAATATCATGGGGGATCCCATTAAGGCCCTTCTTTGTTAATGAAAATATTCCAGCCTCGTCTCCGGCCGTAAAATGATGGCTGTTTATATCCAAAAGGCCATGTATCTTTTGTGCCCAAAATGTTTTTGGTACATATTCACTGAAAGGAATAAGGTGTCTTTTATGGTAGAGGTCCATGACATCCCCCCGGGGGTTTAATAAAACGGCGCTATTATAATGGACCCCTTGGGAAGCCAAGACAGAGCCGACAAGAACATAGGCCTTCAGCTTCCTGGCCAAATGATGCAGCGTTTTTGTCGCCAAAGGATCCCCGCTAAGGTCAGCGGGGATAGATGTCTCTGGCCAGATCACAATATCTAGGCCATGGCCCTCAGCCCCTTCGATCGTTAAGGCCTTTTGTTTATTAATATGTGCCTCAAAATAAGTAGCGTCGTTTTTCTTTTTAAAATCAATATTAGGCTGCACCGCCAAAATTGTTAAAGGCATCCCGAATCCGTTCTGCTGTGGACCCAACCTTAAGCCATAAAAACCAAAACAAAAAATAAAGATTAAGGATATAAAGATCATCCCGGCATAAAATGTCCGCCTTGACTTGAGCCAAAACATTTTATAAAAACAATAATTAACAAACACCATTATAAAAGTAATCCCCCATGGTCCCCACAAACAAGCCGTTTGAACGGCAAGCGGCTGAAAGGCCTGGCTACAGCTCAAACTCCACGAGAACCCTTTCATCAACAAAGAACGCAATAGTTCCGTCCCCACCCAAAGGGCGGGAACAAAGATCACGTCCAAATGATGCCGTTTGGGTTTAAATCCATAAAATCCAAAAAATAAAACTGGCTGCAGGGAAAGCATTAAAACAAAAAGGATATACCCCCAGAGACTGTAGGGGATAAACCAGGCAACAAGCAGCCCATAAAACAGGACACCGAACAGCCCGCCGGCCACCCATTTGCTTCGAAAATCTATTTTCTCAAGCAAGGGGAAAATCGGCACAAGCGCTATCCAGCCTAAAGGCCACAGGCCGTGCCAATAAAAATAATTCGGAAAAGTTAAATAAAGAAAAACAACGCTTAAGAGAGGATAAATGAACATCCTTGGTGGCAATTGATTTGGAAATGCCTTCTGAGAGTATTAAGCCTGACTAATGTATGGCAGGCCGCTTCAATCCTGGGTTTTGATCATGCCCTGAAGCAAGGCCACGGCTTTCATGAAATTATCTTCGTCCTGATCCTGGCGGAACAACTCAATGCTTTTTTGGGCGCTCTTTTTGGCCAGATCTTCCTGCCCGGCAATGCCGTAATTGATCGCCAACATATACTCTACATCACCCCTGTTGGGAGCCACACGCTGGGCCGCTTCCAGGGTGTCTATCGCCCGGTCAAATTGCTTAAGGCGCATGTATGTCTGAGACAGGATTAAATATGGATCAGCATTAAGGGGATCCTGTTTAATGGCATGGTCAAAGCTCTGGATGGCTTCTGTGATCTGGGAGTCCTGCAAGTGTTTTATACCCTCTTCGACATAATCCGTTTCGGTTAATGCCGCGACCTGCTTGACTTCCTTAGGCTTCACGGCCTTTGCCTGCGGAGGACCTCCACAGCCACAAATCAATAAAGCGATTACTGTACCAATCAATAAATTCCTCATGCGCCTCCTCCTTGTTCTAAGTAATTAATTCTAGCCTTTCGCCTTTTACAAATATAAAGAAAAATCCCCGTAATTTCAAATGTTTTTATTGGGCCGTTAAAATTCAGAATATTTATTTGTGATCGGCAGGCGCCAATCCTTGCCAAACGCCCGGGGCGTGATCTTAATGCCAGGCGGCGATTGTCGGCGTTTATATTCACTTTTATCAACCATGCGCACGATCTTTTTGATAAGCGCGCGTCTTTTACTTTTGCGCGTGATGTCTTTCAGGGATCGATGTTCCTCGACATAAGCCTTAATAAGCTCATCCAAGGCCTTATACGGCGGCAGGCTATCCTGGTCCTTTTGGTTCCTCCTCAATTCAGCGGTCGGGGCCCTTGTTAAAATGCTTTTGGGGATGATGCCGGCCCTCTCCGTATTAATAAATTTAGCCAAGGCATACACCATGGTCTTAGGCACATCTTTAATGACCGCAAACCCTCCCGACAGATCCCCATACAGGGTACAATACCCGACCGCCACTTCACTTTTGTTGCCTGTCGTTAGCACAAGCCACCCGAACTTATTGGAAAAGGCCATTAATATATTACCCCGGATCCGCGCCTGCAGGTTCTCCTCTGCCACATCGAACCGGTACCCCTTAAAATCCTTCTTAAGGGCCTTTGTGTAAGAGCTAAATATTTTATCAATGGGTTTAACGATCAGCTTGATGCCAAGATTTTTCGCCAACTTTTTGGCGTCGGCCCGAGTCCCCTTAGATGTGAATACGGACGGCATCGAGACGCCCACAACATTGTTGGCCCCGAGCGCCTCCCTGGCAATGGCGGCCACCAGGGATGAATCGATCCCCCCGCTTAGCCCGACGACAACTTTATTAAATCCATTCTTCTTGACATAATCGCGGGTGCCTAAAACCAGCGCTTGAAAGATCCTTTCAATTTGGCTTAATGCCTTCGGAGACTTTTGATGTATGGGCTTTAGCGCGACTGGCGGCTCCTGTATCTTAACGACCTTTGTCCCGCGTGGTCTCTGCTTCTTGGCTTTATGGCCCCGTGACATCACATCAATCAAGACCAAATCCTCACCAAACTGTTTTCCTGCCGCCACTATCCTGCCATCTTTATCCAAAACAAGGCTCCCCCCATCAAAGACCAATTCGTCCTGGCCACCGATGAGGTTGACATAGCAGATATAGCTTTGGGTCTCCTGGGCCCGCGCCTTCAGCATTTTTTTCCTTTGTTCCAGCTTCCCAAAATCATAAGGTGAGGCCGACATATTGACCAAGACATCAACCCCCGCCTTTGCATAAACCCTTGGGATCCCCCGATTCTGCCAAATGTCCTCACAGATACTGATCCCCATCGACATAGGCCCATGATCAAGGATAAGATAGTCCTTCCCTTCACGAAAATAACGTTTCTCGTCAAAGACCCCATAATTGGGCAAAAAATGCTTATGGTACACGCCCTTGATCCGTCCATCCCTGATCAGGGCCGCGGCATTATAAATAGAGCCCTTGTCATCCCGGTCAACAAAGCCCACCAAGGCGCTCAGGCCCTTGATGTCCTTGACCAAGGAACCCAATGCCTTCTGGGTGTCCCTGATAAAATGTTCCTTGAACAAAAGATCTTCGGGAGGATACCCGCAAAGGGTCATTTCAGGGAAGATCACGACGTGGGCGCCCTGCCTGCGGGCCCGGTCAGCAAAACGCAAAATCTTACCGGCATTACCTTGAAGGTCACCAACCGTCGTATTGATTTGGGCTAAAGCAATTCGGGGCATAATAAATCTTCAGTGGTAAAAACCTTATTTATGAAATTCATCCATAAGGATTATGGATTCTGCGATCTCTTTCATGGAACGGCATGTATCCATGCTTTTTTTATGAATAAGACGATATGCTGCATCTTCACTAAGGCTGCTCAGGCGCATCAAAATACCCTTGGCCCGCTCGATCGCCTTACGGGTCTCCAGCGCCTGCTTGGCCTTGAGGGCCTCCTGCATCAAATTGGTATTCTCAACAGCAACGGCCGCCTGGTTGGCGACCATCTGCAAAACGCCGATCTCTTCCTCGTTAAAGGCATGCGGCTCTTTTGTATAGACACAGATAACGCCGATAACATCGTGCTTAACGATCATGGGCACGGCCAGCAGGGATGTCAAATTCTCTTTAACGGCCAGATCATGATAAAAATATTTCTGTTCATGGCGCACATCCAGGATCGCAACGGGCTTCTTGGTCTTAACGACATCCCCCATCAGGCTCTTTTCGATATTTAAATTGGGCTTCTTGCGATAGTCATCACTCAATGACTGCGTCGCCTTGATCATCAACTCGCCCTTATGTTTCTCGTCGCGAAGCATGATCGAACATATTTTAGAATCCAGCATCTCAGCCGTTACCACGACGATCAGATTCAGGATTTCATCCAAATAGCATTCAGATGTGATCGTTTGGCTTACCTTGACCAAGCTGTCGAACTGAGCGGCCTTAACCCTGGTGACATCATAAAGGCGGGCATGCTCAATAACGCCCCCGACCTGTTTCGCGATCATATGAATGAGATTGACCAGGCTTGGGCTGTAACTATGCGCCTTGCGATGCTGGACATTGACAACGCCGCTAACCTTGCCCTTATAAATGATAGGCGCCGAAAGAAAGGCCTCGTATTTATCCTCGGGTAAAACGTCAAAATTCTTAAAACGAGGGTCTTTATAGGCGTTGGTCTTAATAGCGACGGGCTTATTTTGCTTGGCAACCCATCCGGTGATACCCTCTCCGGACCTTAACGCAACCTTGCCCAAGACCTTTTTATGCGGCACCTTGGAGGCCATGAGCGTCAATACCTGGTGCCGCTCATCATAAAGATAGATAAATACAGAGTCGGCCCGGGTTGCGTCATTGACGATCTTGACAACCTCATTAAGGACATGGTTGAGATCAAGGTCTGATGAAGCCAAATCAACGATCTGCCGCAATATTTTGACTTCCGCGGCCTGCGATATCTTAAGCTTGGTATCTTGATGGGATTTTTTAGGCATCAGCCAGCTCCTTTTATTGTGCCTATTCTATCACATAACTATAAAATTTTATCAACGATATTAGCAACGCGACGGGCCAACGACATCGAAGACGTCAGGCCGGGTGATTCGATCCCCACGAGATTAATAAGCCCCTCAAGGCCTTTGTCCGCTTCATGGGCGATGATAAAATCTTTAAAATCGCCTGCGTTGGGCTTTTTCAGCTGGGCCCTGATGCCGGCCATATCCGGCACAAGATCATCAACCTCAATATGCGGCAAAAATTTCTTGACTGATTCATAGAAGGCCGTTTTCTTGCCCGGATCAACCTCATAATTTGTTGTCTCAACTTTTTCCTCGTCAGGACCGAGGCGAATGCCGCCGTTTAAATCCAGGACCGTATGAATCCCCAGCGAGTTCTGTAAGGGGACAGGATAAATTAAATGCTGTGTTGTGTTGCGGTATTTATCCGAAAGGCGGAAATAATTCCCCTTTAAATAATTTTGTTCATAGCCTGCCGCGACAGGATCAATGCCGCACAAAGCAGCTACCCGATCGGCATATAGACCGGCGCAATTAATAACCACCCGGCTTATAAGATGGATCGTTTCGCCCTGATTGTTGATCTCAACCAGATAGCCGCCGTTTTGCTTTTTTAAACCAACAACTTCCGCCTCACAGACCAGATCCGCATTCTGCGCCTGCGCCTTGTTGAGAAAATATTGCATCAACCCATGCGAATCGATAATTCCCGTCTCCGAGGACAACAGCCCGCTCATGCACGTCACCTCGGGCTCAAGGTCGGCAACCTCCCTTTGACTCAAAAGCTTCAGCTTAACCCCGTTTTGCAAAGCATTATCCCTTAAGCTACGCAAGTATTCTTCTTCCTGGGATGTTTGCGCCACAATAATCTTGCCGATCTTTTTGCAGCCAATATTCTGTTCCTGGCACAAGGCATAAAGCATGGTGCGGCCTTCCAAGCAGGATTCGGCCTTCAACGATCCCGGCTTATAATAGATACCGGCGTGGATGACCTCGCTGTTACGGCTGCTGGCCTCCTGCCCCCAAGAATGGTTCTTTTCCAGGATCAGAACAGAACGGCTTGAAAGGCTGACCTCAGAGGCCACGGCCAAGCCAAGCACACCGGCCCCGATGATTGTTATATCGACTGTCTCCATAAAAATAAAAAAAGAAGGATATCAAAGACTGCTTAAAATTGCGTTTATATCCACGTACTTCTTCACGACACGGCGGGCTTCAGAAATTTTATCTTTATCTGTTTTTTCGATCTTACAAATAAACCGTTCGATCTTCCCGGCAATCGTGTAGGTGTCCTCGGGGGACATCATAACCGGGATCTGGCTCTTTTTAAGCAGCTCCATGATCTTTTCATCAGGGAGCAGGCCTCCCGAAAGGATAATGCCGGCCACCTGGGTTTTTTTGCCCTGCATAATCAAATGAGAGCTCACCGCCACCATTATATTGTCGACCCGGTCTCCGGAGGTAAGGATCATTGTCCCGTCAGTAATATAATTAACCATATTCTCCGGTTCCATAGCCGCAATAATCGTTGTCTTAACCCTTTTCGTGAGATTTTCTCTACTGCCGCATAAAAGACGCAAATCAAGGCGGCGCATTAACCGCTCAACCGTTGGGTCCCGCAAAATAGGATCGAGGGGGATCACGCCCAGCAGCCTTAACCCCTTATTCTCAAGCCCTCTCTTTAAGGCCTTGCTGATCCGCTCATATTTCTCCGGTAACACCTTGTTAATAATAACGCCTAAAACCTCCACCCCGCTGAGATCAAATAAGGCCTTATTCAACATGATCTCATCAATGCTCCGCCCGATACCGCCCTCGGAAACAATAATGACTTTGGAGCCCAACATGCGCGCCACATCCGCATTAGACAGATCCACGACCGACCCAACACCCGCATGCCCGGTCCCTTCGATTATGATCGCATTTTCATTCTTAATAAGTTTATTAAAAGAACTTACAATTTGGCTGCGCAGGGCATCCGGCTGAGGATTAAAAATATATTTTCCCGTATACCCATGGCCGATGGTCACGGGGCTCATTTCTTTAAGTTTTCTGCGGCAGCGATACACCTCCCCGATCAAATAAGAATCCTTGTCAATATTGGTCTTGCCCAAGGGGACTGTTTGCTGCCCCACCGGCTTCATAAAGGCTGTCTTTAGTTTTCTCTCGATAAAAAGTTTATACAGGCCCAAAGAGACCGTGGTTTTTCCGGCATTTTGATATATCGAGGAAATATAAATATTCTTTAGGGGATTCATTCGTTGTCCTTTAATTATTTAAAAAGAATGGCTCACTCTGTATCTGCTATTAATATCGTTGTGCTTTTTTGGGAGGTCAACTTGACTATGCGGTTATTTATCTTGATCGGGACTTCCCTAGCGGTCTGCAGCGAGATCTCCTTTAACGGCTCAAGCTT
>Ga0272441_10001044_pt1 | contig 59769 bp, 57 predicted proteins | sample SSMProp6N_FD_193582 | JGI IMG/M metagenome (GOLD analysis project Ga0272441, IMG submission 193582) | Marine sediment archaeal communities from Little Sippewissett salt marsh, Falmouth, MA, United States - SSM-Prop-6N | ecosystem: Environmental > Aquatic > Marine > Wetlands > Sediment ...
TCCAATCAACGTCCCCCGGTCGGATCTGTGAGATCGCCGTGTGTCGTCGGTCGTAGACGACGGCGTTTGCCCTCGGCGACGCGCCGGGTTCGAGGTAGTACGTTCCGACGCGGTCGTCGTCGGTCCAGAGGATGTTTGAGGTGTCGACGCCGTGCTTGCGGGCCTCGATCTCGATCCGCCGGCCGAGCGGGCCTCTGGTGAGCCGAGTCACGAACGATGACGCAAGGCCGAGATGCGCCGCCGCCACGGCGACGTTCAGTTCCGATCCGCCGACATGGACTTCCAACGCCTGGGCCTGCTCGAGTCGTTCGTGATCCTTCGTCGAGAAGCGGATCATCGCCTCGCCAAACGTGACGAGTTTGCCTCTACCCATCGCTCGAGTCTCCATACTCATCGAGGATACGCCGGATGGCTCGTGCGCGCTCAGTGATTTGGTCGAAGCGCCCGGCATTCATCAGTGTCCGGTCCGCAAGCCACGATCCAAGACAGAGGAGGGCCGCCCCGGCATCCAGGTAGTCCCTTGCGTTCTCGTCCGTGATTCCACCCGTGGGAACGAGCGGAATGTCGGGGAGCGGCCCGCGAATGTCGGAGAGGTACGCCGGTCCCAATCTGGCCGCAGGGAAGACCTTGACCATGTCGGCACCCGACCGCCATGCCTCGAGAATCTCGGTCGGCGTCATCGCACCCGGAATGACGGGAACACCTCGCTCCTTCGCGCGGGCCACCACGTCCGGGCAGCAGGCGGGAGAGAAGATGAAGCGAGCCCCCTTGTCGATGCAGCGATCGACTTCCTCGGCAGTGAGGACGGTTCCCGCTCCGACCAACGCCGACTCGACATCGACGAGTCTCTCGATCACACGATCGGCGGCCGGGACCGTCATCGTGACTTCGATCGCGCGGATTCCCCCTTCGAGAATCGCACAGGCCGCGTCGTACGCGAGATCTGCGTCATCGGCCCGCAAGACGGCAACCGCGCGCTCCGCACGCAGTTCGCTGAGCCACTTGTTGTCGGACGACATGCTGTTCCTTTCTAGCGAGGGCCGACTACCGCGTCAGCCACCCGCCGTCGACTCGAATGATGGTCCCCGTAATGTAGTCCGAGGCACTCGACGCGAGGAACACGACGGTGCCTTGCAGATCCTCAGGCATCCCCCACCGATCCATCGGGACACGGCTCAGAATCTCGCGATTCCGGGTCTCGTCGGCCCGAAGAGGGGCGGTGTTGTCGGTCGCCATGTACCCCGGTGCGATCCCGTTGACGTTGATCCCGTGAGGCGCCCACTCGTTCCCGAGCAGCCGCGTGATTCCCGCGACCGCGCTCTTGCTCGCCGTGTACGGGGCCACGAGGATCCCCCCCGAAAACGACAGCATTGAGCAGACGCTGATGACCTTCCCGGGCTTCCCTGCGTCAATCAGTGCCTTGCCGAACGCCTGCGTGAGGAAGAAGAGGGTCCGCTGGTTGACGTTGATCACAGCGTCCCACTCCTCGACCGGGAACTCGGTCGCCGGATGTCGCCGGATGATGCCGGCGTTGTTGACGAGGATGTCGAAACCGCCCAGCTCCGCTTTGGCCGTCTCGAGAATCCGCGGGATGTCGTTCGTCGTCGACAGGTCCGCCTGAACGTCGACGAACCGACGGCCCGCCTTCTCGATGAGATCCCGCGTCTCAGAAAGCGGAGAGATCACGTCGACGCCGACGATGTCGGCCCCGGCTTGGGCGAGCCCGGCCGCCATCCCCTGCCCGAGGCCGCGAGCGGCTCCCGTTACAATCGCGACCTTCCCTTCAAGTTTGAATGCGTCCAGGATCATGACAAGTTCTCCTCGATGTTCTTGATCATCGGAATCGCTCGAGAGACCCAACCGACGTCCGGATCGTCGACGGCCGCCTGCACGCGCGTGTTCCCGGCGAGGAACCACATGTAGTACGTCGTGTAGCCCGGCGCGGACACCACGGTGTGATAGCCCTTCGGCATCATCAGGATCGTGTCGTCCTTGACGGTGTACGCCTCGTCGATACTTCGATCGTCGTTGTAGTACTTGGCCAGCCCCCAGCCCTCGGACGGCGCCACGCGGAAGTAGTACATCTCCTCCATGAAGACCTCGTGCGGCGGATTGTCCTTCTCGTGGCGGTGCGGCGGGTACGTCGACCAGTTTCCCGACGGCGTGAACGTCTCGCCGACGATCAACCGGCTCACCTTGCGCCCCGGATGCTGCCCGTGGACGAGAATCTGGTGGAAGCGGCGCGAGAAGTTGGAGATTCCCCACTTGCCGGTCTTTACCTGAGACGGTTCGATCAGAAACGGTGCCGAGCCGTCGGACGCCTTCGCCATCGGAAGCGCCGCCTCGAAGCCTTTGATCCCGTCCGGAACGGAGATCTTGTACGGGCAGTCGGGCGGCATGTAGACCGCGTGAGGCAGCCCGGAGAAGACGTTCGGCCGTCCGCCGACGTTGGCGAACTCGACGCTGCAGGCGTTGATCGTCGCCGTTCCTGACATGACGACGAGCAGTCCTTCACGGCCTCCTGTATTCCCTTCGTACGTTCCGCCCGGAGGAAGCGCGATCTTGGCAAAGTCAAGAAACTCGCAAGGATTCTTCTCGAGCGGATTTAGTCCGACTTCCGAGCGAACGTCGGCGAAGTACACGGTCGTTCTCCTTTCGTACCTAGACGCTACCGAAACAGCAGTGCGGGAAGCCATTCGCTCAGGAACGGCAGCACCGACACCAGAATCATCACAATGAAATTCGCAATCAAGAACGGAAGCGCGGCGACGAACGTATCCGTCAGCTCCAGTCCGGCGATCTTGTTGGCCACGTTCAGACACTGCCCCACCGGCGGGGTCGCAAGACCGACGGCAAGACCCACGATCAGCACCGCTCCGAACTGGATCGCACTGATTCCCATCTCCTGGAACGCCGGCAGCAGAATCGGCGTCAGAAGCAGGATCGCCGGACCGACGTCGATGAAGTCGCCGACGAAGAAGAGGAGCGCCGAGAACATCAACAGCACCGCGTAGGCCGGCACATGCAGCGACGACAGGAAGTTCGTGATCGCCAGCGGGACGTGCTCCTTGACGAGGATCCACGTGTACAGCCGCGAGAACGTTGTGATGATCATGATCGTCGCGCTGATCATGATGCTCTGCTTGATCAGCTTGGGAATCGCCTTCAGCTTCAGCTCCCGGTAGACGAAGAATCCGATGAGGAACGCGTAGAGGACGCCCATCCCGGCGGCTTCGGTCGGCGTTGCGATGCCGAAGGTGATCGTTCCCACGACGGCCACCGGCATCAGAAGGGCAGGGACTGCGCTCCCTGTTCGCCGCGCGAACTCACCGAGCGTGATTGTGATCCGCTCCATCGGCCACTTTCCTCGGTAGGCGAGGATGATGGCAATCACGATCATGATCAAACCGATCATCAACCCCGGAATCGCACCGGCCCAGAACAGCTTGCCAATCGATGCCCCGGATGCGACGCCGAATATGACCATCGGAATGCTCGGCGGAATGATCATCCCCATCGTCGAGGACGCAACGGTGATCCCTGTCGCCGTCGTGTTCTTGTATCCCTTGTCCGTCATCTCCGGAATCAGGATTGCCCCGATCGAGGCCGTGTCCGAAACCGAAGAGCCCGAAATGCCACCGAAGATCATGCTGGCAATGACGTTGACCACTGCCAGACCGCCACGCATCCGACCGACGAAGATCATCCCGAAATCGATAATCCTCCGCGTGATCCCTCCCCGATTCATCAACAGACCCATCAGCACGAAGAGCGGAAGCGCGATCATCGCGAACGAATCGGTCCCCCAGAACGTCCGGAGAGGAAGAATGCCGACCAAGTTTGGCTGATAGACGAGGAAATAGAGGATCGCCGACGCCGCGAGCGAGTAGCAGATCGGAACGCCGATGACCAGCAGAGCAAGCAAGGAGCCGAACAGGAGGATCATTCGGACTCCCCTTCCTCACACCAGTTTGGATCGAAGATGGCGTCGATCGAGTTGGAGAGCGCGTAGAACGACGCAAGCCCCGCCCCAATCGGAAGAGCAATCTGGATGTACCGCAGCGGGAACTTCAGCTCCTCCGCCATGTTCGCACCGGACACCGCGATCCACCGGAGGCTGAGAATCAACAGGTAGATGTGCAGCGCGATGACGAGGAAGTTGCACAGGACCGCAATCGCGCGACGGACGACCATCGGCATCCTCCGCGTAGCAAGATGAATCGCGATGTGATCGCGCTTTCCGACCAGAATCGCCGCGCCGATGAACGTCGTGTAGATGAACGCGAACCGCAGCGCTTCGTTCCCGCCGGGAATCGAGGAGTTGAAGAAGTAGCGAAGAACGACCAGAAGGATTGTCAGAACGGCCATCCCGGCGAAGAGCGAGGTCACGGCAACGTTGAGAACTCGCGTGATCCAATCGATTGCCCGCTTCTTCCACTTCACCTAGAATCCCTTCTCGTCACGGCTGGAACCTTCCGCTGTGACTAGCGGGGCACGGGCCCAGCGGGCCCGTGCCCCTACCCCTTACACCAGCGATCACCCGCCGATGTAGTTGAGAACCCTGTCGAGCAGGCCCTCCGAGAACGTCCCCGCGTCGATGTAGTACTGCCACACCGGCTGGACCTTCTCGGCGAACTCCGCTCGAACTTCGTCGCTCAGAACGTTGACTTCGAGGTTCGCGGAGATGGTCTCATACGCGACCATCTCCTCAGCGAGCCAGATCGTGTCGTTGTAGATCATGGCCACCTTGGCCGAGTACGCGACGATCTTCTGGAGCTCGTCCGGAAGTGCCTCGTACCAGTCGAGGTTGATGAAGAACGGGTTCGGATGCACCTGGTAGTTCGAGACCGTCAGGTAGTCCTGCACCTCGTAGAACTTCATCTGCGCGATGTTCGAGTACGGGTTCTCCTGTCCGTCGCAGACGCCCTGCTTGAGCGCGACGTAGACGTCGACGTACGCGATCGACTGTCGGTTCGCTTCCATCGCGTCGAACGTCCGCATGATGGAGTCGATTCCTGGTGTTCGCATCTTGAGACCGACCATGTCGTCCACTGTGACGATCGGTCGGACATTGTTGGTCCACTGACGGAAGCCGCCGGCAATTCCGCATGCCGGGACGTAGTAGCCGTTCGCCTCCGCTTCGGCATTGATCGTGTCGCCAATGTCGCTGCGCATCACTTCGAGCGCTTGTTCAGGAGAGTCGAACAAGAACGGGAGCGTGTACAGCAGATACGTCGGCGTCGCCACTTCGAACTTGCCGCCCTCGGTCGCCTGAACGACGCCGAGCTGGACGGCCTCCATGACCTCTGCTTCCGTTCCGAGCTGGCCGCTCGGGAAGACTTCAACGTCGATCACTCCTTCGGACGCCTGTTCGACGATCTCCTCGAAGAAGAGGAGCGCCTTGTGGCGAGCCGAGGTTTCCGGCTGCGAGTGGCCGATCGTCATCGTGTACTCCGCCCCGACGACGCCAATCGCCAGCAGAGCAACGAGTCCTAGTGCGAGGAATCCGATCCTACGCATTGTGTCAACCTCCTTGACAGTTCTCACCATGTTCCAGTCCACGTCCTGCCGTGCGTCCGCGATCTAGTGAAGGAAGCCTCTCTAACCACCTCCTCCGTCCCCGAGCGGTGACTCGCCGATGCGATGTCCGAGGTCGCTCGAGATGGCATTGGATACTTCGAGCACATGCGCCGCTTGGTTCTCCACACCGCGCGCTTCCAGATCGGCCGCCGCGACGGAGAGGCTTATGGCACCGACAACACGACCGTCCAGTCGCCGGATGGGCGCAGCGACGCAAGCGCTGCCGAGGTGAAACTCCTCCTGCTCGAGTGCGAAGCCCCGCTCGCGAACCGTGTCCAAATCGGCGAGCAGATCCTTCGCGTTCGTGATGGTGTTCGGCGTGTGCTTCACGTAGTCGAGGCTCTCCGCAATCCTTCGACGGTCCTCCTCGGGAAGAAACGCGAGCAGTGCCTTGCCGAGAGCGGTGCAATGCGGAGAAACGCGCCGACCGATGATCTCCCGCAGGGTCACCGCCGGTCGCCCTTCTTCACGTTCCAGGTACAGCACCTCGTTGCCGTGAAGCGTTGCAAGATGGGCGTTTCCTTCGAGGTTTCGTGCGAGATCCCGCAGTCTCTTCTGAGCGACACGGCGCATGTCGAGGCTCGCCAGCTTCTCGCCGCCTCGCTCGACGATCTTCATCCCCAAGGAGAACTTCCCGTTGCCGTCGCTTTCGAGATACCCCCGTGCCACGAGGGCGTTGACCGTGGGATAGATGGTGACTCGCGTCGTGGAGAGCAGCTTCGCCAGTTCGCTGACCGAAAGGGTAACGTGCTCCTCGTCGAACAGGTCGAGGAGCCTGAGCGCTCGATCAACGGACTTGTTGACGTTCTCCTGTTTCGGGGCCATGGGTTCGGTTGCTATGTTCATTATATGAACAACGTGTCAATATAACACAACGCGCAGCTCGCGTCAAGAGCCGGGGGATCCGCACGGGACTCGCGAGATTCGTGTCACCAATCCATTCCAGAATACAAATACTGTCAGGCTTTCCGGTATCTCAGCGGGAATCCGGACTGCGAAGAAGGTGGTTCAGATTGGACGCTGCTCGACCTCGCCCTTCCGACTATCATCGCCGTGCAACGGCGATGATGTGCGAGCCCATCCCTGCACAGCCGGGCTCACGGCAAGCTTCGATCTCCATCTCGAGGAGATGTCGCCACGCCTCACTCTCCTCGCCGAGGGTCGAGAGCTGTTCCGCCCATCCGACCGAGAGGCAATCGCTCGCACTCAGACACTCGATCGTCAACCCAACCGACTCAACCAGGTCGCGAAGCTCGTCAACGCGAAACATGTGACAACGTTGGACCCCGGATCCCACACGTTCGGGCAGGAGATCGCCGCTCGCCAGAAGCTCTCGATTGGCGTCGACGTCTACACGTAGAACACCGGCGAGATACTGATGCGCAGTCCCCCACAAGCTCATGACGCCGAGGAGCACTCGCCCGCCGGGACGAACCGCTCGGGCCATCTGCCGCAGCGCATCCGCCCTCCGATCGAGGGCGTAGGAAAGCGGCCCACCGTAGCAGACGACGACATCGAAGGCTCCACCGTCGACCTGCCGATCGAGTTCGCAGACGTCGCACTCAATCCACGACTCGACGGCGCCGACAAAATCGTCCGAGGTCGCGTGGAGGCGATTGAGCTGCAGTTGGACCCGACTGATGTCGGTCACGACCACCCGGCATCCGAGGGCCGCCATCTCGCGCGTAAATCGCCCTGCACCGGCCCCAATCTCGAGGACCCGGTCTCCCGCCTGCACGAACTCACGGAGGATCTCGCGATGGACGAGAAACTTGACCCTCTCGACCGGGCTCTCCTCCCATCGGGTCCACTCGCGATCTCCGTAGACGTCGTAGTGGTCGCGAATCCAGGCCGGATCGTAGGTCGCAGACACAGTCAGCAAGCTGCGGCGACTAGTACTCGTCCCGAAGGCCGAACTCTGCCGACTCGACCCACTCGGCCGGCCGGTCGAAGTACTCGGCAAGCGAGCTCACGAGGTTGTAGTGCGCCCGTTCGATGGCCGCCAGACGAGAGAAGAGATCCGCGATGGACGCATCCTCCGTGGCCTCGGCGCTCTCTCGGTAGAACAGCTCCGTCGTCCGCTCGACTTCGATCGCGCGCTGCAGCACGTCCCGGAGCTGGGCGTCCGTCGAGACCGACGCCGCGCCCCCCTCGATGGTTCCGCCGACCCAGTCCTTCGCAGCGCCGATCAGCGTCTCCGCCGAACCGACCGAGCCGACGTTCATCGTCCTCAGCGCCTCGGCGTGCTTCGCCTCCTGGTCGGCAAGGAGGTTCAGGATCTTCTCCGCGCCGACGTCGCTCGTCGTCTCCGCCGCCGATCGGTAGTTCAGTTCCGCCCGCTCTTCGAGCGCGATCGCTTCGTCGATCAGTCCCATCCGGTCGCTCCTTCCGAAGTCATGTGTATGCTCGTTCCGTCCGGAGGCTAGCTCCGGCGGCAGCGACGGTCAACCCTGCTCGTCGAGGTGTTCGCACGGACCGGAGCTCACCGTGATCGTACGGCCCGCAGCCTCGACGAGGAGTCGTCCCTCCTCGTCCACGTCGATGGCGACACCTTTGACGGCGTCTCCCTCGCCTTGCACGACGCGAACGCGCCGCCCCAACGTGGCACAGCGAGCCCGATACGCCTTCAGCGTCTCCGCTTCGGACTCGGCCTGTCGAAGCACCGCCCAAATCGAGGCGGCCAGATCGTCTCGATCGATCGTGATCCCGAGGGCCGCCGCGCTGATTGCCGTGGAGAGGGGCGCATCCCGGAGGTTGACGCCGAGTCCCGCTAGCAGCCGATCGCCCTCCCGCTCGATCAGGATCCCCGCGAGCTTTCTCTCTCCGACGAGAAGATCGTTCGGCCACTTGAGCTTCGCATCGAGGCCAACCTCCGCGAGCGCCCGCACAGTCGCCACCCCGACGCGCAAAGATGCTAGCCCAATGCCGGGGAGCACGAACGTCGCGTAGAGACCGCCACGCGGGGAGATCCACGTTCGCCCGAATCGCCCGCGTCCAGACTCCTGCTCGTCGGCGAGGACGACGTGGCCGACCTCGGCTTCTCCGCGTCGGAGAAGCCGTCGCGCCTCGTCCTGGGTCGAGTCGATCGCACCCAGCCGATGGACGACCAGTTTCACGTCAGGGAAGGACAGGGAACGTGGCAACCGCGTGCGGCATCACGAGAACGCGGAAACCATCCCCGAAGCGCTCGCGCGCGAGGTCGAGCACCTCCGCAGGATCGTGCATCGGCGTCATGAAGAATCGACGCACGAGGTCGTCGTCGAACTCGCTCTGAAGCGCCAGCTCGATCCGCCGGCAATCCTTCGCCAAGTAGACGGCCTTGTGCCCGCCGAGCGTGAATCCCTCCTCCTCGTGGATACGTAGGACGTCTTTCGGCGTCTCGCTCCGCTCAATCCATTCTTCGAAGACCGGGTGGCCTGCACCCATCGGACAGGCGGCGGCCAGATAGAGGATTCCCCCGTCACGGGTCGCCAGACCGGCGTTGTATTCCCCTTTGTGCGCCTGGTAGAGGTTGATGTCCTTCGGATGCCCGCCGGCCGACGCGATGACCAGGTCCGCCTGCTCCGCCAGAGGAACCTGGAAGTGCGCGTCCCAGAACTCTCGCCCGACCTTGTGCGCCGCCTCCGGCTCTCCGACGACGACCTTGGCGACGGTTCCGTCACCGTGAAGGATGACGTCGACGATGAACCGGTAGCGGACCATTCGGCTCGCCTCGACCATCTCCTCGCTGACCGGGTTCCCCTCGTACCTGCACGCTGTGCTCTCCGGCCGAAGCATCATCGCGTGATTCCGCTCGATCGATTCCGCTTCGGCCACGCCGGGGAAGAGGTTCTTTCGCCCACCCGAGTAGCCGGCGTAGTAGTGCATGCCGATGTGACCGATCGAGACGACGTGGTCCGCCTCCACGACCCGACGGTTGAGGCGGATCGGATTCCCTTGAGAGCTCGCTCCAACCTCGACGCAGTCGCCGTGACAATCATGCGTCTCGACCGGGAAGAGGCCTCGCGATTCGCCGAGCATTCCACTCAACTCGTCGTCGGTCGTCGGACGGTGCGTGCCCGTCGCCACGAGCACAGTGACGTCCTCCGGCGAGACGGTCGCCCGGATCCGTTCCCAGACGAGCGGTAGCAGATCCTTCGTCGGCGTCGGGCGCGTGTGGTCGCTGACGACGAAGACGATCGACTCGCCCGGTCGGAAGATCGCGGCCGGATCTCCGACTCCTTCCGGCTTCCGCCAAGCCCGATCGAACAGAGACTCGAGCGGCTCGACCGGCATTGGCCGCTCGGTCAGCACGCCGATCAGGTTCTCATCGGGCACATCGACGGCAAGGCTCGTTCGCCCATACGGCAGTTCGATCGTTGGCATGAAGCTCCTCCCCAGATGGGTGATTCTAGTTCCCTAGCGCATTCGCACCAACCTCGCGCTTGCGCACCAGCAGGGCCAAGGCTACGCTACAGCTCCGGTTCACGGACCGCTTGGAGAGGTGAGACGATGATCACGACGTACAGAACCTCCGAATCGGTGACCGAGGGGCATCCCGACAAGGTTGCCGATCGGATCTCGGACTCCGTCCTCGACCGCATCCTGACCGACGACCCGGACGCGCACGTCGCCTGCGAGACGTTCCTAACCACAGGCCTCGTCCTCGTCGGCGGCGAGATCTCGACGGAGACGTACGTCGACGTCGGGGAGATCGTCCGCGGAACCCTTGCCGACATCGGCTACGACAGACCGGGGCTCGGCTTCCACCACGAGGATTGCGCCGTCCTCTCGGCGATCAAGGAGCAGTCCCCCGACATCCAGCAGGCGGTCGACCACACCACGGTGAACGATGCGTTCGACACGATCGGCGCAGGCGATCAGGGAATCATGTTCGGCTACGGCTGCCGCGAGACGGAGACGCTGATGCCGCTTCCGATCACGCTCGCTCACCGACTGACGCAGCGGATGGCGGCCCTTCGCAAGGACGGAACTCTCCCGTTCCTCCGGCCGGACGGGAAGTCGCAGGTCACGGTCGAGTATCACGACGGGCGTCCCGCGCGGGCGGCGACCGTCCTGCTTGCGGCGCAACACGAGCCGGACATCGAGCAGGCGGAGATCGAGTCGGCTCTCGTCGAACATCTCGTCCGTCCGGTCCTCGGCGACTGGCTCGATGCGGAAACGGAGATTCTCATCAACTCCTCCGGTCGCTTCGTCATCGGGGGGCCCGCCTCCGACGCTGGGATGACCGGCAGGAAGATCATCGTCGACACCTACGGCGGCTACGGATCTCACGGCGGCGGCGCCTTCTCCGGCAAGGACCCGACGAAGGTCGACCGCTCCGGAACCTACATGGCACGCTACGTGGCGATGAACGTCGTCGCCGCCGAACTGGCCGACGCCGTCGAGGTGCGGGTCGCCTATGCCATCGGGAGGGCGGCGCCTCTCGATGTCGGCGTCCGGCCGTTGGCCGAAGGCTCTCACGATCGCACGGCACTCACGAAGGCCGTCCTCGACGTCTTCGACTTCCGCCCTGGAGCGATCATCGACCGGTTCGATCTCAAGCGGCCGATCTACGCCCCGCTGTCCGCCTACGGCCACTTCGGCCGGCCCGACCTGTCCCTCCCGTGGGAGCGGGTCGACCGAGTCGAGGAGCTGAAACGCGCGATTGCCTAACCGATCGACTACTCCAGAGACAGGCGCTTCACGCCGGGGAGGTTGACGATCTGCGAGGCAAGCTCGTCGATGTCGATCGACCCGCGCCGACGGATCATGAACCGAAGTCTGATCGCCCCCTCGCTTCCGGTCGACGCCCATCCACGAAGCTGAATCCGGATTCGCTCGTTTCGGCAGAGGTCGGTGATCGCCCCCTGCACCGCGATTCGCTTCTCGGGCGTCACGTCGATCTCCAGCCCGTGATAGACCGCGCTCGGGATCCGATCCTCGACGCGATCGAGCACGGTCAGGACCGCCACGCCGATCGCGGCGCCCCCGACGGCGAGGACGTACTGGCCTTGACCGGCGACCACGCCGAGAGCGGCCACGTACCAGATCGACGCCGCCGTCGTCAGACCGCGGATCCAGTCACCAACGCGGATGATTGTGCCCGCGCCGAGGAACCCGACGCCCGTGATCACTCCCGCAGCGATCCGACCCGGGTCAACCTGCACGCCCGTCCGGGCGGCAACCAGCTGGACGACGACCTCCCCGGCCGCCATCACGAGCGCGGCGCCGATGCCGACGAGCACGTGGGTACGCAGACCGGCAGGACGCCCGTGCACCTCTCGCTCGAATCCGATGACGGCGCTCAGTCCCGCCGCGGCCAGAACGCGAAGGATGAGTGACCACTCGGTCACGTGTCAACCCTCCCCTACGTCAGGTCCAGCGACTTCTCGTCGATCAGCCGGCGCATCGTCGCGATGACGTCATCGACCGCCTTCGCTCCCAGATCCTCTTCCGATCGAAGGCGAACGGCGACCGCGTCGGCCTCCTGCTCCCGATCGCCGACGACGAGCATGTACGGAATCTTGTGCAACTGGGCGTTCCGGATCTTGGCGTTCATCCGCTCCGACGATGCATCGAGCGTGGTCCGGATCCCGGCCGCTTTGAGGCGTTCCGCAACCGCCGTCGCATGTTCGACGTGCCGATCGGCAATCGGAATCAAGACGGCCTGAACCGGCGAGAGCCACAGCGGAAAGGCGCCGGCGTAGTGCTCGATCAGGCACCCGATGAACCGCTCGAGGCTTCCAAGCAGCGCTCGATGAACGACGTACGGTCGATGTTCGGCGCCGTCTTCACCGACGTACGTCATGTCGAACCGCTCGGGCAGATTGAAGTCGAACTGGATCGTCGTGCACTGCCACGAGCGACCGAGGAGATCCTTGACCTTGATGTCGATCTTCGGACCGTAGAAGGCGCCGCCGCCCTCGTCGACCTTGTACGGCAGGTCGCACGCTTCGAGCGCCTCTTGAAGCGCTCCCTCCGCCTGTGCCCACCGTTCCGGCTCGCCGACCGCCTTGCCTTCGTGCGGCCGGGTCGAAAGGTAGACGTCGAACTCCTCGAAGCCGAACGCGCGGAGCATGTCGAGGCTGAACGCGTAGACGCCCCGGATCTCGTCGTCGACCTGATCCGGTCGGCAGATGATGTGTGCGTCGTCGATGGTGAATCCGCGCACACGTAGAAGGCCGTGAAGAACGCCCGATCGCTCGTACCGATAGACCGTGCCCAGTTCCGCCCAGCGAAGCGGCATCTCCCGATACGAGTGAACCTTCGACTTGTAGATCAGGATCTGATACGGGCAGTTCATCGGCTTGATGTAGTAGTCGACGCCGTCGATGTCCATCGGCGAATACATCCCGTCCCGGTAGTAATCGAGATGCCCGCTGATCGACCAGAGCTGTGCCTTGCCAATGTGCGGCGTCGAGACGATCTCGTAGCCGCCGCGGTCGTGCTCGGCGTACCAGAACTCCTCGATCGTTCGCTTCAGACGCGCACCCTTCGGGTGGAAGCAAACCAGCCCGGGGCCGCCCTCCTCGTGCATGCTGAAGAGCTCGAGGTCCTTCCCGAGCTTGCGATGGTCGCGGCGCTCCGCCTCTTCGAGTCGCCAGAGGTACGCATCGAGATCCTTCTTCTTCTCCCAGACACTGCCGTAGATGCGCTGAAGCATCGGACGCGACTCGTCTCCCCGCCAGTAGGCGCCGGCGACCGACAGGAGCTTCATCGCCTCCGGCTTGATCTGCCCGGTCGAGCGAAGGTGCGGCCCCCGGCAGAGGTCGACGAAATCGCCCTGCTCGAAGAAGGAGATCGTTTCCTCTTCCGCCGCCTCGAGATCGTCGAGGAGCTCAAGCTTGTACGTCTCGCCCCGCTCGGTCAGGAGCGCCCGCGCCTCGTCGGCGGAGAGCTCTTTGCGGACGATCGGGAGATCCTCGGCGATGATGGTCTCCATCTCCCCTGTGATCCGCGCAAGGTCCTCCTCGGAGAAGGAGGTCTCGACGTCGAAGTCGTAGTAGAAGCCGTCTTCGATCGCCGGGCCGATCCCGAGCTTCGCGTCGGGGAAGAGCCGCTTCACCGCTTGGGCCATGACGTGCGTCGTCGTGTGGCGGAGCGTCTCCAACGCCTCCTCTCCGCTCGTCACGATCGAGAGCGAGCAGCCGTCGCTCAACGTCTCCCGCAGATCCCTCATCTCGCCGTCGACGAGAGCGCACACGGCGGCCTCGGCGAGGCGAGGTCCGATCTTCGCGGCCGCCTCGAGGATCGAGACGCCGGCGGGAAGCTCCATCACGGACCCATCTGGCAGTGAAACCTGGATCATCAGCCTACCTCCTTCGATGTGAGAAGTTGGACATCATACGCCGGAATCGCACTTGGGAACAACGATCTCGGCGCTAGAGAATGTAGCGGGAGAGATCCGGGTCCTCGACGATCCCGGCCAGGCGTTCGTTGACGTACGCCTCGTCGATTCGGATCGTCTCGCCGCGGCGCGTGTCCGCGTCGAACGAGATTTCCTCAATCAGGTGTTCCATCACGGTCGTCAGCCGCCGCGCCCCGATGTTCTCCGTCGTTTGGTTGAGCTCGTACGCGATCCGGGCGATGGCGTTGACCGCTCCGTCGCCGAACTCGAGCGTGACATCTTCCGTCGCCAGGAGCGCCGCGTACTGCTTCGTCAGCGCGTCCTTCGGCTCACAGAGGATCCGCTCGAAGTCGGCGGCTGTGAGGTTGTCGAGCTCAACGCGGATCGGCAGACGCCCCTGCAGCTCGGGAATGAGATCGGACGGCTTCGACATGTTGAACGCGCCGGCGGCGATGAACAGCACGTTCTCCGTCGAGACGACGCCGTACCGCGTTCGCACCGCCGCGCCCTCAAGCAGCGGAAGGAGATCCCGCTGGACGCCCTGGCGAGAGACGCCCGGACCGCCGGTCTCCTCACGACCGCCCGCGGCAATCTTGTCGAGTTCGTCAAGGAAGATGATCCCCGTCTCCTCCGCCAGGCGAAGGCCCGTCTGCCGGACGTCCTCCATGTTGATCAGGCTGTCGACGACCTGCTCGAACAGGAGAGGCCGCGCCTCGCGGATCCGCATTCGCCGTTTCTTGCGCGACGGGGGAATCAGGCCGGAGAGGACGTCGCCCATGTCGATCCCCATCTGGTCGATCCCGTCCTGCGAGAAGACCTCGAGCTGCGGGGAGACCTGCTCTTCGACGGTGATCTCGATGTACCGCTCCTCCAGGTCGCCCTGCTCCAGCTTCCGGCGGAGCTTGTCACGCGTGTGGCGAACGGACTCCTCCCGCTCGGCGTCCTCCTGCAGCGGAGGAATGAGGGCGTCGAGGATCTGCTCGGTGACGAGATCCTCCGCTTCCTCCTCGACGCGCAGGATCTCCTCCTCCCGAATCATGTCAATTGAGAGATCGACGAGATCGCGAATCATCGACTCGACGTCTCGCCCGACGTAGCCGACCTCAGTGAACTTGGTCGCTTCGACCTTGATGAACGGGCAGTCGGTCAGGCGTGCCAAACGCCGGGAGATCTCCGTCTTCCCCACGCCGGTCGGTCCGATCATGAGGATGTTCTTCGGTTTGATCTCCTCGCGAATCTCCGCGTCTGCCACCACCTGCCGCCGCATTCGGTTTCGCAGCGCAATAGCAACGGATCGCTTCGCGTCCGCTTGCCCCACGATGTACTTGTCCAGCTCCTCGACAATCTGCCGCGGTGTGAGCCCGTGCAGCCGCTCGTCGCTGACTTCCACGATTTCGGTCATGATTCCTCTCGGCTACCAGGTGATCTGCTCGATGGTGATCTGGTCGTTGGTGTAGATGTCGATTTCCGACGCGATGGCGAGTGCACGTTTGGCAACCTCTTCGGCCGGGAGATCCGCCGCGGAGAGGAGCCCCTTCGCCGCTGCCAGGGCGTACGGTCCGCCCGATCCGACACCGATGACACCGTCATCCGGCTCGAGGACGTCGCCGGCACCGGAGATCATCAGAAGACCTTCTTCGCTGACGGCAACGAGGACCGCCTCGAGATGTCGCAGAATCCGATCGGTTCGCCACTCCTTGGTCAGTTCGACGGCCGATCGACGAAGCTGGCCGTCGTACTTCTTCAGCTTCCCCTCGAACTTGTCGAGCAGCGCAAGACAATCGGCCGTTGCGCCCGCGAAGCCGACAAGGACCCGATCGTCGTGCAAGCGATACAGCTTTCTCGTCGTCTTCTTGACGACGGTTGTATCCAACGTCGCTTGGCCGTCGCTGGCAATAACGGCGCGTCGCTCATCAGGTGAATGGATCGCAAGGATCGTCGTGCTGCGTATGTGACTCATGGAAGCCTCATTCTAGACGTAGGTGCAAACCCGATCAATCCCGAATGCACGCGCAACTGCATCAACAAGAAGGGATCCATTTGGCTCCTTCATGTAGTTGTAGTAGTAGGCGTTCGCGAGATTGGGGACAACGCCTGAAACGTCGCTCCAATGGAGGTTCTAACCCGTCACACGCTGTGGAAGATGTCGTGAGAACCTCCGCCACCTTGGGGACGACAGCTGTGGAAACGAGAAACGCGGCTTCGTGTCCCCAGCGGATCCCCAAGCAGTGAGACACTTCTCCACGGGTTATCCCGCGAGACTCCGACGGATCACGGAAGGGCGAAGTTGATCAGTGCGGAAGCGCGTAGCGTGACGCGAGCGACTCACGGAGCTCGCGGATCTCGGATTGAAGAAGCGGCATCTCTTCGAGCTGGGTTTTGACCTTCATGTACGAGTGCATGATCGTCGTATGGTCGCGGTTGCCGAATTCGCGCGCGATGGCAGGGAACGAATGGTCGGTCATCTCGCGAGCGAGGTAGATGGCGATGTGCCGTGCCTGCGAGATCTCCTTCTTCCGGCTGGAGCTCTCGAGGTCTTTGTCCGACAGCTCGTAAAGGGCCGTGACTTCACTCTTGATGTGGTCGATCGTCAGCCGTGGACGGCGTCCTTCCTGCGGCAACAGCGACTCGAGTCGCTGCGGGGTCAGCTGCTGTCCTTGAAGTTGCGCGAAGGCGAGCGCCTTCACCAGCGCGCCTTCGAGGGCACGAACGTTCGACGAGATCCGTCGCGCGATCAGTTCGAGGACGTCGTCGTCGACGACGAGATCGCGGGCGATCGCCTTCTCCCGCAAGATCGCGATTCGCGTCTCCAGGTCCGGCGCTTGGATGTCGGCGACGAGTCCCCATCGGAAGCGGGAAACGAGCCGCTCCTGCAGCCCTGACAGCTCCTCCGGCGGGCTGTCGCTGGACAGGATGATCTGCTTGGTGGCCCCGTAGAGCTCGTTGAAGGTATGGAAGAGCTCCTCCTGCGTCGCTTCCTTGCCTTGGAGGAACTGGACGTCGTCGATCATCAGGAGATCGACCCGGCGGTACTTCTCGCGGAAGGCGCCGGTCGCGTTGTTGCGGATGGCGTTGATCAGCTCGATCGCGAACCGCTCCGATGTTGTGTAGACGACGGCGAGGCCGGGCGACTCGCGAAGGACCCGGTTACCGATCGCTTGAAGCAGGTGTGTCTTGCCGAGGCCGACATCGCCGTAGATGAAGAGGGGATTGTAGGTCTTCTCTTCGCCCTCGATGACCGCGCGGGCAACCGCCTCGGAGGCGGCGTGTGCGAGGTGATTGTTCTTCCCTCGGACGAACGTGTCGAAGGTGTAGTCCGTGCTGAGCGGGAAGCCTCCCTGGGGAACGGTCGACGGCACGGGCGACGATGACGCTGCAACATCGGTCGGCAGCACGCTCACCTGGAGCGCAATCGGACGTTCACACGTCGCCGTTGCCAGGCGCTCGATCTCCGTTTGGTATCGGCTTTCGATGCCGCTCTTGGTGAACGAATCAGGGACTCCGATCGCGAGCGATGACTCCTGGAGATCGAGAGGGCGTGCGTCGGCCAGCCACGTGGCGAAACTGGAATCGGGAATCGTCTCCCTCAACGATGAAACGACGGAATCCCAGACAGTAACTAGATTTGCGGCCATTCCCTCTTCTCCCCCAGGCATGGATGACTAGAGTAGCGAATCAGGAGGTCGCCGATCAAGAGGGCGACGGCGACGGGAGAGGTCGTCGTCTCGTCGGGAATGCGGATCGACACGCGACTTGACGGCAGCTGGACAGGAGACCGGTTCCCGGAATGGACAGAGGTCTCGTCCCAGCGGAGCGTCTCGCCGCGTCTCGGAGCGGGCTCGTGTCTGCACACGCACGGGCGACCGGCTGTGGAAAACCTGCCGAAAGCGCGTTTTACAGGGTCTTTTCGGACGAGAGGAGGCTGTGGAGAGACTGGGGAAACGCGGCCTGATGGCGCACAGTCGCCACCGCCGACGGAAACGCGGCGACCGTCAGCATGACTTATCCACAAGGAATGGCGGAATCGGAGCGTTGTTGGGGGGGTTCTCCACAGGGTTATCCACAACGAGACGATGACCGAGAGACACCGGAAGCCTCTTGGATAGGGCGTTATCGCGCAGTCGATCACGGGCCTGTGGCGGGTTTCGGCCGGCGAAGGCGGCACGTGTCCCCGCAGAAGAGGAGTGGGAGAGAGACGACGATGGTGCCGAGGCCCAGATTCGAACTGGGGACACCGGCCTTTTCAGGGCCGTGCTCTACCAACTGAGCTACCTCGGCGAACTGGCGGGGACGACCGGATTTGAACCGGCGATCTCTGGAGTGACAATCCAGCGTCCTAGACCTGACTAGACCACGCCCCCGTGAGAGCAGATGCTCAAGCTCAGTGGGCGAAACAGGACTCGAACCTGTGACCTTCCGGATGTAAGCCGGATGCTCTCCCAGCTGAGCTATTCGCCCATTATAGCTCGCCATATGGCGGCTGCAACCACCTCTTTCTGTGTCCCCAAGGGGATTTGAACCCCTGCCGCCGGGATGAAAACCCGGTATCCTAGGCCGCTAGATGATGGGGACCGATTCGAGGTCACCGGTCGGCCCGAAAGCCTCTGGGCGTCCTCCTTCGAGCGACTCGCCGCTCGAACGGCGCAAGTATAGAACGCACGCGCGGCGTCTACCACATCGATGTGGGTCGTGCTGGACTCGAACCAGCGACTCCCTGATTAAAAGTCAGGTGCTCTGCCGACTGAGCTAACGACCCGAAAGGCCACGGAGCCGCCTTCAAGTGGGTCGTGTAGGACTCGAACCTACAACCAACGGATTAAGAGTCCGCTGCTCTACCATTGAGCTAACGACCCGAGCGGGACGGATGGTACGAGAGGTCTCTTCGGGGTGTCAAGGGCCGTTGGCATCCGTGTCGGTGCGATGTGACGCCTGCTGTTCCGAGGTGGCGGGTCGTACGGGACTCGGCGTCGCCTAATAGTCTCTCGCCAGGATGGGAAGGGTGAAAGTCTCGGTCGTCTTCTGCCCCAATTCGTCTTCGGCCGTCGCCCGGATCGTGCCCGTTTGCTGAGGAAGCTCGAGCCCCTCCTGGGCCTCGAAATCCCAGACGTTGGTGTTCGTCCACGCGACGTACGGGTAGCCGGTTTCAAGCTCGGTCGGCGCGTACGGGAGGCCGGAGGGATCCTCGCTCGGAATGCTCTTGTACATCGGATAGACGATGCAGGCGTTTTCGTAGAGGCGGCTGCCGTAGATCGCGTGGTACGTGCCGTCATATGGCGGAATGAAGACCGTGTAGTGCGTGGTGTATTGCGATCCCCAAACCTCGACGTCGACGAGGGTTGCGCCGGGCGACACGTCGAATTCGAGGAGCGTCCGCTCGAGGGGAACCAAGTACCAGCGATTGGCGATCCCGTTGATCTTGACGCCGTAAATCGCAGGGGGTGCGTTGCTGCCCGTGGCATGCACGTCGTCGGTGTAGATCTGGCCTCCGCAGGTCGTTTCGATGGTTGCCTTCCAGTCGAGGGCGTCGACGGTGACATCGAGCGTCGGGCTCGCCTGCGTGATCGTCTCGTCCGGCAGGTAGAACGTGTACGAGTCTCCGATATCGGTCGCCGTGATCGTTGCCTCGAACGGGACGTGTCCCCGATTCGGCTCGATCGACGCTCGGAAGTCGGCCGTCGACTGGGTACATCCCCCAAGAAACGCGGCGGCGAGCAGAAGGCCGATGGGCATCGCGATTCCCCGGTTCATGAATCGGAGTATAGCGCGGTGGGCAGTCTTGCGTGGGCCGTCGAGGGGCGCCGTCTGATCGCTTGTGGCACGTCTTCACCGTGAGATACGATCGATGCATGGATCCGCTGACATTCTCTGATCCACCGCCGGCGCCGCTTGCCGAGCGAATGCGGCCGCAGACCCTCGACGAGGTGGTTGGCCAGCCGAAGCTGCTCGGCCCAGGCGGGCCGCTGCGGGCGGTCATCGAGCGGGAGGCGTACCGTGCCTTCCTCTTCTGGGGGCCGCCGGGGACCGGGAAGACGACGATCGGACGGATCCTGGCCGAGCGATCGAAGGCACGGTTCGTGCAGCACTCGGCGGCGCTGACGGGAGTGAAGGCGGTCAGGGAGACGCTCGAGTCGTCGCAGTTTCGGTTCCGAACGGAAGGCACACGCGATCTCCTCTTCCTCGACGAAATCCACCGGTTCAACAAGGCGCAGCAGGACGTCCTGCTCTCCTTCCTCGAAGAAGGGAGCGTGATCTTCGTCGGTGCGACGACCGAGAACCCCTCGTTCGCGTTGAACGCGGCGTTGCTCTCCCGGTGTCAGCTGTTCCGATTCGAGCCGCTCAGCACGGCGGCCATCCGTGACCTGATCGAGCGAGCGCTCCGTGACGCTCGCGGGCTCGACGGCGAGGTCGCGTTGGACGATGCGGCGTACGAGGCCTTAATCGGCCTCTCCGATGGGGACGGCCGTCGTGCGCTGACGACGCTCGAGTTGGCCGCATCGATTGCCGATGACGGTCGCATCACCGTCGAGCTGGTCAAGCGTGCGGTGCAGCGGAAGGGCCTACGCTACGACCGGGCGGGTGACGAGCACTACGATTTGATCTCGGCGCTGCACAAGTCGGTTCGCAACTCCGATCCGGACGCGGCGCTCTACTGGCTCGCGCGAATCCTCGAAGGGGGAGAGGATCCTCGATTCGTCGCGCGCCGGCTGATTCGGATCGCTTCGGAGGACATCGGGCTGGCGGACCCGCGCGCGCTCGAACAAGCCGTCGCGGCGTCCGAGGTGGTCGCCGCCGTGGGGCTGCCGGAGTGCGACTTGGCGCTCGCACAGGCGGCGGTCTACATGGCGTGCACCGTCAAGTCGAACGCGCTCTACGTCGGTCTCGGCGAAGCGAGGGCTGACGTTCGCGACCGTCCGACGGCGGAGGTTCCTCTTCATCTGCGGAACGCTCCGACGAAGCTGATGAAGGAACTGGGGTACGGGGACGGCTACCGCTACGCGCACGACTTCGAAGACGCCGTCGCGCCGATGCAGTGCCTGCCGGACGAATTGGCCGAGCGGCGATACTACCGGCCGACGAAACACGGCTTTGAGGAACGGGTGGCCGCTCGGTTGGAGCGCCTACGGAGCCTCACCGAGGACCGACCGAGACAAGAGGACGTCGGGCAGTAGCGTGAGCCTAGGTCTTCTTCTCCTCTCGATCGAGGTACTCGAGAACGGCTTCGACGATGAGGTAGTTCATCGAACGATCCCGACGCTTGGCGAGCTTGGAGAGCCGTTGCATCGGCCGCTGCTGAGCCTTGGTTCGGGAGATGTACACGGATAGCGCGTTGTCTCTTGCCACGGGCGGAGCTCCCTTCTCGTGTTGAGCACTTACTATACTCTATTGCAGGAGGGGAGACAAGAAGTCCGTGAAACGCAGGGCACGCCACCCGCTCACGCTGAATGCTCGGTGTGAGCGGGTGGCGTGGAACCTACTCGGCGTCCGTGTGAAGGTGTCGCTTGATGTCGAGCTTCGCGCTCTTCTGGAACGGTTCGTCGACGAGGGTGAGCGCCTCCTTGAAGCGGATCCGCTTGAACTGAGCGAGATTCTCGCAGCGCTCCTTGACGGCGTCCCAGAGGAACTCGATCGCGGCGGAAGGGGTCTCGATACCTTGTTCCTTGAGGAGATCCCACATCGGGTAGATCTGCGCGCAGACAGCCGGAGCCCCTTGGCGCTCGCCCTCGTGGACCATGATCTCCTCGATCTCGGGGATCCCGATCAGCTCCCACTCGATCTCCTCCGGGTAGACGTTCTTGCCCGTCTCGAGAACGATGACGTTCTTCGCTCGACCGGAGATGAGGAGCCTCCCGTTCTTGTACGTCCCGAGATCGCCGGTGTGGAACCAGCCGTCGTTGTCGATGACCTCATCGGTAGCGGCCTGGTTCTTGTAGTAACCGGCCATTGTGTTCGGGCCGCGGGAGAGGACCTCTCCGACGCCGTCCGCGTCGGGATGGTCGATCCGGATTTCGACGTCCTCGATCGCTACCATGCCGGGCTCCTCGGCGAACGCCTCGCACATCGTCAGAAGGGGCGACGTTTCGGTCAGGCCGTACCCTTCCATGATGCCGATGCCCATCTTGCGGAAGCCATCGGCCGCTTCCGGATTGAGGGGCGCACCGCCCGAGGTGAAGAAGCGGAACTGCCTTCCGAATAGCTTGTTCTTGACGAGCTTACCCATCAGCGTGGCGGACGAGCGGTGGATTGCCCGTTTCGCGCCGGACTTCTCGATCGACTCCCGAACGCGGCCGTAGAGCACATTGTACAGCTTGGGAACGCCGAGGATGATCGTCGGCTTCGCCATCTTCATGACCGCGGCGAGGTTCCGATCGACGGGCGTGTACGTCGTCGTTCCTCCGGTCATCAGCGGCGTGACAAGCGTGATCGTCAGTCCATAGATGTGATTCCAGGGAACGATCGAGAGGAAGTTGTCTTCCGGCGTCAGGCTGACGACCTTGGCGGCAGCCATCGCGTTCGAGGCGATGTTGGCGTGCGTCAGCATCGCGCCCTTCGCGTTTCCGGTCGTTCCCGAGGTGTACATCAAGATCGCGAGATCGTTTGAGTCGACCTCGACACGCGGAAGCTCCGTCTTCCCGAGCAGAAGCGCGTCGAGGAACAGCGCGCGCTCGTCCTTCACGCGGTCCATCGTGATCACGAACATGTCCGGCAGAGCCCCGCCTTTGATTGCGAGCAGATCGTCGATCTTGCTCCCGGAGGCGACGGCGCCCTTGACCTCCGCTTCAGAGAGGATCCGTTCGATCTCGCCCGCCTGCAGCTCCGGGTCAAGCGGGACGACGGTGGCTCCGCATCGAAGGATCGCATAGAAGGTCGTCGCCCAGGCGGACCGCGGTTTGGCGATCAGCGCGACTCGATCCCCCTTGCCGACGCCCAGCTCGACGAGCGCCGTCGCCAGACGGCCGACCATCTCACCGAGACGCTCGTATGTGACTTCGTTCAGGATCAGTCGGATCCCACGCCCGCGCTTTCGTTCCTTCGGAATCGGCAACCGAAGTGCGGTGCGGTTGCGATGTTCGGCGATCGCGTCGTCGAACAGCTTCGAGATCGATGGGTACATGTCCTCGCCTCCCCCTTGATTCCCTGTCGTTCGGTCTACGAATCCTCTTGCTGCTATCCCGACACGTACTTCCGCGCTTGGATCGCGGCGACGGCGCCCTCCCCGGCGGCAACCACGCCCTGCGCGTACATGTGAGCGACGACCCTCGAGTCTCCCGCGGCGAAGATCCCGGGCACGTTGGTCCGAAGATGTCCGTCCGTTTCGATGTGGCCGTCCTCGTCGAGGTTCACGGTCCCTTTCAGGAACTCCGTCTGCGGATCGTGGCCGATCTTCACGAAGACGCCGTCGATCTCGTGATCACGCGTTTCGCCGGTGGCTAGGTCGCGGAGGCGGACGGCGGACACGCTGCCGTTGCCGAGGATCTCCTCGACAACGCAGTTCCAGAGGAACTCGATCTTCGGGTGTTCGCTCGCACGCTTGCGCAGAATGGCCGAGGCGCGAATGGCCTTCGGGTCGTCCTCGGGATGGCGAACGACAACGGACACGGAGTCCGCGAAACGCGTCAGGAAGAGCGCCTCGGTCAGGCCGGAGTCGCCGGCGCCGACCTCGATCAATCGCTTGTCGCGGAAGAAGAACCCGTCGCAAATCGCGCAGTAGGAGACGCCGCGACCCTTGAACTCGGCAGCTCTGCTGGCCGGCAGCTCTCGCGGCCGGGAGCCGGGCGCGAGAATGATCGTCTTCGCCTCGAACGTCCCTCTCGGTGTCTGAACGCGATGCGGAGTCCCCGGCTCGATCCGAACCACTTCGTCCTGGAGGATCTCGGCTCCGAACCGCTCCGCCTGCTTCTGCAGCGCCGTCATCAGCTCACGGGCGCTAATCGCTTGCTCGAATCCGGGCCAGTTTTCGATGAGGTCCGTTTCGGCGAGCAGCCCCCCGGGGATCGCCTTTTCGACAACGAGGGTCCTCAAGAGAGCGCGGCCCGCGTAGATCGCTGCGGTGAGGCCGGCGGGACCTGCGCCGACGATGAGAACGTCCAACGGCTCCTGTCGTTCGGTCACGGGCGGATTATAGGAGACGCCTACGGAAGATCCAACGGATCGAGCGTGAAGGCCCCCTTTGCCTTCTCGAGCACCTGCTGGACCTGCAGCTTCGATGCCTCGAGCTTCTCCTTGACGGTGGCGGCGAGGGTCAACCCTTCGTCGAACAAGGTGATGGCCTCTTCCAGACCGAGTTCGTCCGCCTCGAGCTTCTGCGTGATGTCCTCGAGCTTGGCGAGCGCTTCCTCGATGGTCACTCGTCGATCACCTCCTCCACACGGGAGTGGAGCCTACCGTTGCCGAGGCGGGTTTCGATCTCGGCTCCTCGCTCGATGCTTTCTGCCGACCGGAGCGGACGCATCGAGCCTTTGAGAAACGTCAGAGAGTAGCCCCGGCGCAGCGGAAGGTTCGGATCGGAGAGGCGAAGAACGTCCTCCGCCCGGGCCCGCCGGCGGGCCCGGGCGGCGAACGCCTCCGACAGACGCCTGCCGAAACCGTCGACGAGGTCGTCGAGTCGCTGCTCGACGGTCTCGATTCGCCGGACCGGGACCCGGAAGAGCGACTGACGAAGGCACGCGCGAAGCCGGTCGCTTCGAGTTCCAATCTTCGATGCGAGCACCCGCGCCATGCGTTCGGATCTGGCGCGGAGTCCCTCGATCCACTCGCCAGCGTCCGGCGTGAGAAGCTCGGCGGCGGAGGCGGGCGTCGGCGCGCGCAAGTCGGCGGCGAAGTCGGTCAGGGCGAAATCGATCTCGTGGCCGACCGCGGAGAGGATCGGAATCGGGCAGGCGTAGACGCTGCGGACGACCGGCTCCTCGCTGAAGGCCGCGAGGTCCTCGGCCGAGCCTCCGCCGCGCCCGAAGATCAGCGCGTCGAGAGCGACTTCGGATTCGGAGAATCGGACGGCCGCGTCGAGCGCGGCGACCAGCTCCGCCGGTGCGTCCGCACCTTGGACGCTCGACGGGAAGAGGTAGACCTCGGCGATCGGCCAACGGCGGGAGAGGACGGAGACGATGTCTCGGAGGGCCGCGCCGCTCGACGACGTGATCACGCCGATCCGACGCGGGAATCGGGGCAGCTGCTTCTTGTGTTCCGGTGCGAAGAGGCCTTCTCCTTGCAGCTTTGCTTTCCGCTTCTCGATGGCCGCCTGGAGGGCGCCGGCGCCGATCGGCTGAAGGAGCATCGCGACGAACTGGTACCGGCCTCTCGGTTCGTAGATCGTCAGCTTGCCGAACGCGAGCACCGTCATCCCCTGTTCGACCTCGACGGGGGAGAAGGCTGACGTGCGGCTTCGGAAGCGCACGGCTCCGATCTCGGAGTTCTCGTCCTTGAGGGTGAAGTACAGGTGTCCAGAGGCGGCCCGGGTCATCTCGGAGATCTCTCCGCGGAGCCAGATTTGCGAGAAACCGGCCTCGAGACGCTCTCGCGCAAGGCCGCTCAGTTCAGAGACGGTGTAGACGTGTTCCTCGGGCATCCGATCCTCCGATCGGAGTGTAGCGACTCTGGACGGGGCCGACGACTTCGAAAGCGAGGAAAGCTTGAATCAGACGGATGTTGAGGCTATAGTTCGCTCATGTCCGGCGGCGGTGAGAGCCGTTTCCCTCCCACCATGCGTTTGAAGCGTCGTAACGACTTCAGGCGAGTCTATCAGGACGGCGTGGTCTGGAAGGGACGGGCGTTCACGCTCCATGTCCTGGCTCGACCGGAAGGGAAGCGCATCGGCATCACGATTCCCCGCGCGTGGGGAATCGCGGTGGAGCGAAACCGCATGAAACGGAAGCTCCGCGAGGCGTTTCGGCAGTCGGTCGGCCTTCTGCCCGAGGCGGATGTCATCGTCAGGCCGTCCGCCGCAGGCCGGAACGAGAGCGTGGGCAAACTCGGTCGGATGCTCGTTGACGGAGTGTGTGAAGCGGTCGGAAGAGAGGTGTCCGAATGAACAAAGAGGCGATCTACCTCACCAAAGAGGGATACGAGCTGATGCGCCAGGAGCTCGACAACGTCGAGAAGATCCTCTACGAGGAAATTCCCGAGAAGCTCAAGGCGTCGAAGCTCAACGGCGGCGACCTGCGGGAGAACAAGGAGTACATGTATCTCCAGAGTCAGCAGCAGTACTACGAACGCGAGGTTCGCCGGCTGACGTCCGTTCTCGAATCGGCCGAGATCCTTCCCGAGGAGGACATCTCGAAGGATCAGATCGGCATCGGATCGAGATTCATCCTCCAGGACCTGACCATCAAGGAGAGCGGCGAGTTCACGCTCGTCAGCGCTCCGGAGGTCGATCTGGAGAAGGGCAAGATCTCCGTTTCCTCGCCCGTCGGGCGGATCCTCCTCGGCAAGAAGGAGGGGGACGAGGTTTCGGCGGAGCTTCCCTGGGGAACGTCGAAGTTCCGCGTCATCGCCATCAACAAGTAGGCTTTCGCGCGAGGCCTGGAAGGACCTCATGACCGATCCCCTGATCCAGTCCCGGCTCGATCATCTGTCCCGCCTAAGGGAGCTCGGCGTCGAGCCGTACCCGGCGCGTGTCCCTGAGACGGAGCCGATCGGACCGATCGTCGAGCGCTACGAGGACCTCGCGGCCGACGAGCACAGCGGGAGTTCCGTCACGATCGCCGGGCGACTGACCGCCATCCGCGGTATGGGAAAAGCTTCGTTCGTCGATTTCCGGGACGGGACGGGGCAGATTCAGGTTCACGCGGCGATCGATCGGCTCGGCGAGGAGGTGTTCGAGATCCTGCGAACCCTCGACGTCGGCGACTTCGCGGCCGTCTCCGGGGAGGTCTTTCGAACCAAGCGGGGCGAGCTGACGGTCTCGGCGGAAACGCTGGCCGTTCTCTCCAAGGCGATCCGCCCGCTTCCCGAGAAATGGCACGGCCTCAAGGACGTCGAGCAAAGGCACCGGCATCGATCGCTCGATCTCATCGCTAACGACGACTCTCGCGAGGCGTTCCTCCGCCGTTCCCAGGTGATCTCGACGATTCGGCGCGAGCTCGACGCGCTCGGTTTCGCCGAGGTCGAGACGCCGTCGCTTCAGCCGATGGCCGGGGGCGCGCTGGCGAGGCCGTTCGTCACGCATCACAACACGCTCGACGCTGACCTCTACATGCGCATTGCCCTCGAGCTCTATCTGAAGCGCGTGCTCATCGGCGGAATCGATCGGGTCTACGAGATCGGCAAGTGCTTCCGGAACGAGGGCGTGTCGACGGAGCACAACCCCGAGTTCACCATGCTCGAGATCTACCAGGCGTACGGCGACTACGAGACGATGATGCGCCTGGCGGAGCGGTTGGTCTTGGCCGTGTTGGAGACGACGTGCGGGGCGCTCAAGACGACCTTCCGCGACCAGGAGATCGACTTCACGCCGCCGTGGGAGCGGATCACGATGATCGATCTCGTCGGTCGGACGTCGGGGATCGACGTGTCCTCGCTTTCGGCGGAAGAGATCGACCGCCAAGCCGCCGAGAAGGGGATCGAGCTTCCGATGGGCTCCGTCGGGAAGAAGGTCGAGGCGCTGTTCGAGCGGTTCGGCGAGCCGACGCTCATCCAGCCGACGTTCGTGACCGACTACCCGGTCGAGATCTCTCCGCTCGCCAAGCGGCGACCGGACGACGAGAGGCTGGTCGAGCGGTTCGAGCTCTTCGTCAGCGGGATGGAGCTGGCCAACGCGTTCACGGAGCTCAACGATCCGGTCGATCAGCGGGGCCGCTTCGAGGCGCAGCAGGTGCTGCGTCAGGCCGGGGACGACGAGGCACACGAAATCGACGAGGACTTCCTCTTCGCCGTCGAGCACGGGATGCCGCCGGCGGGCGGGATGGGTATCGGGATCGATCGCCTCGTCATGATTGCGACGGGCCTCGAATCAATTCGCGACGTGATCCTCTTCCCGGCGTTGCGCGGAAGGCGCGACTGAGTGGGAGCCTGGGCGAGACTCGTCGGTCGCCTGGACGGCGTGTTCGAGGCCGCCATTGCGTGGGACGTACGGGCGATGCGTGCGATCAGCGAGTGTTCACCGCTTCGGAAGCTGTCGCGAGTCTTCGTCACGGCGAGCTACTTGGGCGACGGGTACCTGTGGGGAACGCTCGGTCTTGGACTGATCCTCTTCGGTCGTCCGGTCGATCGGATTCACGTTCTCATCGGGCTCGGCATCTCGATCGTCAACATCGCCGTCTTCAGATTTCTCAAGGTTCTGGTGGGCCGGAAGCGCCCCGACGGGTTCGATGGGGGGGCGCGCTTCCGGGCAATCGACACGTTCGCCTTCCCCTCAGGTCACGCGACGACGTCGTTCGGTCTCGCCTGGCTCGTGTCGATGACGTATCCGCACCCGTTGGTGATTGCGGCCGTCTACCTGATCGCTGCGATCATCGCGTTCTCTCGCGTCTACATGCGCGAGCACTACCCGCTCGACGTCTTGTCCGGGGCGTGCCTCGGGACCGTGACGACAGCACTTCTCCTGCCGTTCTTCCGTTGGCTGTTCTTTTGAAACCGAGCGCGGCGATTCCGTAGAATTACCGCGGTTCTCACCCAACCCTCAGCAAGGAGCGATCGATGAAACACCTCTTCTCAAGCCGTGTGGCCGGGGCGAAGCGATCTGCGATCCGAGAGTTGCTGAAGCTGACTGAGCGGCCGGACATCATCTCCTTCGGAGGCGGGCTCCCCGCGCCGGAGACGTTCCCGCACGACGAGATGGCCGACATTGCGTCGGACCTCTTGCGAAACAACTACCGGAATGTTCTGCAGTACGGCGTGACAGAGGGATCCAAGACACTCCGAACAGCGATGGCTGAGTGGCTGAAGCCGCAGGGCGTCGAGGCGACGATCGAAGAGCTTCTCGTCACCACAGCATCTCAGCAGGGACTCGACCTTCTCTGCAAGGCGTTCTTCGATCCGGGGGACGTCATCTTCTGCGGGCTGCCGACCTATCTGGGCGCGGTGCAGGCGTTCACGCTCTTCCAGGTCGACAAGGTCGGCGTGCCGCTCGAAGAGGACGGCATGAACCTTGACATCCTCGAGGAGCGGATCGCCGAGGCAAAGGCAGCTGGTAAGCGGATGAAGGGGATCTACGTGATCCCCGACTTCCAGAACCCGAGCGGGATCACGATGTCTCTCGAGAAGCGGGTGCGCCTCCTCGAGATCGCGAAGCGGGAGGATCTCCTCGTTTTTGAGGACGATCCGTACGGGAAGCTGCGGTTCGTCGGGGAGTTCATCCCCTCGATCTGTAGCATGGACACCGAGGGCCGAGTGATCCTCCTTCTCACCTTCTCGAAGACGCTCTCGGCCGGCCTGCGATTGGCCGTGATGGTTGCGCGGGGCGATCTGATGGACGCCCTCGTCCGAGCGAAGCAGCCGACCGACCTTTGCACGTCGAAGCTGACGCAGCACATGGCGGCGCGGTACATGAACGAGTACGGGCTCGACAAGCATCTCGAGGAGATCCGGCCGATCTACCGCGAGAAGTGCACGGCGATGCTCGACGCGCTCGAGCGGCACATGCCGAAGGACGAGGACATCTCGTGGACCAAGCCGGAGGGCGGTCTCTTCATCTGGATGCGATTGCCCGAAGGGATCGACACCGAGGAGATGCTGCAGTCGGCGATCGAACACAAGGTCGCCTACGTTCCGGGCGCGGCGGCGTTCGTCGATGGAGGCGGCAAGAACACCCTTCGACTGGCGTTCTCGCTCGCGACGCCGGAGACCATCGACGACGGGATTCGACGATTGGCCGGCGTGGTGCGCGAGACGATCGAGGCGCACAAGGTCGGCGCCGACGCCGCCTAGCAGACATCGCGCCGCCGGGACGGAGGAAGACTGCCGCGGGCTGCCGAAGCCTCGCTCGGCGCCTAGAACACCGAGTCGGGCAACGTTTGGATGAACCCCGTGAGCAGCCGGACCGTGTTCTCGTAGTCGTTCAGCCGCAGCGTCGAGATCGGCGAGTGGATGAACCGACAGGGGACGGACAGGACCCCTGCGAGGACCCCGCCGCGCGTCAGGTGGATCGCGCCGGCATCGCACCCTCCGTAGGTCGGGAGCTTGTACTGGTACGGAATCGCTGCTGCGTCGGCGGCCGCTTCCAGAGCCTTCACGACCTTTGGCGAGACGATGATCGAGCGATCGGCCAGGCTGATCGCCGGCCCGCGGCCGAGCCGCGTCGGCTGGTTCTCATCGGGAACGCCGGGCGTATCGGCGCCGATCGTCCCTTCGAGCGCAATAGCCAGATCCGGCTTGATCTGGTAGGCGGCGGTGCGCGCCCCCCGCAGGCCGACTTCCTCGCCGAAGGAGAACGAGAAGACGGTCTTCATCGGCAGATCGGTCTCCGCAAGCCGCCCGGCGGTTTCGAGAAGGACGGCACAGCCGGCGCGGTCGTCAAAGGCCTTGCCGGTGACGTATCCGTCGGTCACTTCGACGAACGGGTAGTGGATCGTGAGCGGGTCGCCGATTCGGAAGCCCATGTCCGCCGCCTCGTGGCGCGACGTGGCGCCGACGTCGACGAACAGCTTGTCCAGCGGGATGGGGCTCTTTCGCTCCTCGGGCGACAGGATGTGCGGGGGCGACGTTCCGATGACGCCGTGACGTAGTTCGCCCGCCCTCGTGCGGATCTCGACGCGGTGTCCGGGGATGATCCGTTCGTCCCATCCGCCGATCGCCGCCAGACGGAGGAAGCCGTCGTCATCGATCCACTTGACCATGAACCCGACTTCGTCGGTGTGCGCGTCGAGCATCAGGACTCGTTCTCCCGTGCCGGCTCGCGTCGCGATCAAGTTTCCCAGCGGATCGACGGTCACCTCGTCGACAAACGGGCGGATCCGGGCCTCGATGAGACCACGGACCTCGTCCTCAAATCCCGAGACGCCGAAGGCGTCGGACAGCTCTCGCAGGAGATCGATCGAGTTCATGGGTTCACATCCTCCGTCGGTGAGTCGGGAGAGTATACGAACACGGTGCCCATCGGGCAGGGTCGGGGAATCGGGCGGCTACGAGCGCAATTGGTCGAGGATCCGACGCGCCAGCTCCGCCGGGATGCCGATCGCCGCGACGTCGTCGACCGACGCTTTGGAGAGGATTCGGATCGAGCCGAACCGCTTCATCAACAGGCTCTTGCGCTTCGGTCCGATCCCAGCGATCTCGTCGAGGACGGAGGCGAGCGAACGCTTCGTGCGGAGCTTGCGGTGGTAGGAGATCGCAAAACGGTGAGCCTCGTCGCGAATCTGGCGCAACAGCAGCAGTGCGTCGCTTCTCTCCGGAAGAACGAGAGGCTCCGGCTTGCCGGGGACGAAGATCTCCTCCTGCCGCTTGGCGAGGCCGATCGCTTCGATTCCCTCGATGTTGAGGTCCTTCAGCACGGAGGTTCCGACGTTGAGTTGGCCTTTCCCGCCGTCAATGAGGAGGAGGTCGGGCAGCTCGGAGAACTTGCCCTGCGCGACGGTCGGGTCGTTCAGCTCGGCGAGACCTCGGCGAAACCGGCGCCGAAGCACCTCACCCATCATCGCGTAGTCGTCCGGCTTGCCGGAGATGTGAACCTTGAACCGGCGGTACGCGTCCCGTCGTGGGCGGCCGTTTTCGAAGACGACCATCGAGCCGGTCGCCTGCTCGCCGCTCGTGTTCGAGATGTCGAACGCCTCGATGCGCTGCGGGAAAGCGGAGAGCGACAGGACATCGACGAGTTCGAGGAGAGCGCCGGTCGCCTCCTTGCGGATCGCGTCCTCCTTCCTGCTTCCCTTGAGGGCGAAGCGCGCGTTCTGAGAGGCAAGCTCGACCAACCGTCGTTTCTCCCCGCGCTGTGGCGTTCGGACGGCGACGCGGCTTCCCCGCAGGGAGGAGAGCCAGTCGGCGAGTCCGTCCGCGTCGTCGATCGGAAGAGGGAGGAGGACCTCCTTCGGGACGAACGTGGCCTTGGCGTAGTACTGGGCGAGGAACGCAGACAGGGTTTCAGGTTCCGCGGGGTCGACCGGCCCGCGCAAGTGGAACGTCTCCCGTCCGGAGACGCGGCCGCCTCGCACGAGGAAGACCTGGGCGCAAGCGCGGTCGTCTTCGACGGCGAGTCCGACGGCATCTCGATCGACGAAGTCGGACAAAGAGACCGACTGTCTCTCGAGGCTTCGGGTGAGAGCCGTGATCCGATCCCTCAATCCGGCGGCGCGTTCGTAGGCGCGGCCGTCCGCCGCGGCCTTCATGTCCTTCGTCATTCGACGGACGAGCCCGGTCACGCGTCCTTCGAAGAGCATCGCTGCGCCGTCGACCGCGTCGGCGTATTCCTCTTTGGAAACCAGCTCGGCGCACGGCGCGGAGCATCGCCCGATGTGGTAGTTGAGACACGGGCGCCGAGGCGTGGCCAGGGGTAGGTCGAGAGTGCACGTCCGAATCGCAAAGAGCTTCTGCGCCAACTTCAGCATCGATCTCATCGACTTCACGTTCGTGTACGGACCGAAGTAGCGGGCCCCGTCGGACTTCCGGCGGCGAACGACGACGACCCGAGGGAACGGCTCGTCGGTGATCTTCAGGTACGGGTAGCGTTTGTCATCGCGCAGGCGGACGTTGAAGCGCGGTTGGTGCTTCTTGATCAGGCTGTCCTCGACGAGGAACGCCTCGACCTCCGTTTGAGTCCGGATCACGTCGAAGTCGACGATCTCTGCGACGAGCGCCTGGGTCCGCGCGGCCATGCCGTCGGACGATTGGAAGTACGAACGGACGCGGCTTCGAAGGGAGGCCGCCTTGCCGACGTAGAGCACTTCGCCGCCGGCTCCCTTCATCACGTAGACGCCGGGCGAGGCGGGAAGCTCGGAGAGCTTGAGTTCGATTCCCTCGGACATCTCCATCGGGCGATGGTATCGGGGCTCTCCACCTCCAACAAACGTCGTACGCGCGCCGGTTGATCTGCCTCTACAGGAGGCTATACTTACGTTCCATACGAGCTTTCGCTCGTTCTGGGGGTGTAGCTCTAATCGGGAGAGCGCCCGCCTTGCACGCGGGAGGTTGGCGGTTCGAATCCGCTCGCCTCCACCAGGGGACGGTCAAACGGCCGTCCCTTTCTTTTCGCGGAGCACGAGGGGAGCGCCGAAAGCCCCCGCGAGGGAGCGCTCGGGCGCTGTTGATGCAGATCCCAACAGGACCTACAATGCGCAGTTGAGGTGTTGTCCATGGCAGAAGAGGTCCGTCGCGAGATGATCGAGCACATGAAGTCCACTCTCGACGTGCTCAAGTCGAGCCTCGCGAAGATCCAAACCGGTCGAGCGAACCCGGCGATGATCGAGGACGTCGCGGTCGACTACTACGGCGCGATGACGCCGCTCAAGCAGCTGGCGACGATCGCAGCGCCGGACCCGAACCTCATCGTCGTGCAGCCGTATGACAAGTCGCAGATGGAAGCGTTCGAGAAGGCGATTCTTGCGGCCGATCTTGGGCTCAACCCGGAGAACGATGGACACGTCATCCGGGTCAAGGTGCCAAAGCTCTCCGAGGAGCGACGACTCGAGCTGACGAAGACCATCAAGGCGCGCGGCGAAGAGGCGAAGGTTGCACTACGGAACGTGCGCCGCGACGCGAACGACAAGCTGGAGAAGCTGAAGAAGGACGGGGCCATCTCCGAAGACGAATACCACCGCCATCACAAACAGAACGACGACACCATCCACGACTACTCGCAAGAGGTCGACGATCTCATCGAGGAGAAAGGCAAGCAGATACAAACCATCTAGAGGGCGAACCGGGGTTCGAGTTCTCGAGAGCATGAGACGTACACACACATCGGAAGCGTTCAGGGCGCTGCGGATCGGTAGCGCTCTTCTTCTTTGCGGAGCCATCGCTCTTCTCCTCCTCACCGTCGGCCAAGGACGCGCCGCGGGAGGAGTCATGATCGGTTGCGTCCTCTTTGCGGCGAACGGGTTCCTCCTCGTCGAAGTCGGACGAGTGCTCCTTGGGGAACGGCAAGGGGTCCGAACCCGCGTGGCGGTGTCTGCGGTAGGGCGGCTCCTCCTCCTCGGCGTCTTCCTGGCGGGGGTCTTCCTCGTTCTCGGCCGACCGGCGGGGCTCGGAGCCTGTGGAGGGCTTCTGGTCGCACAAGTAAACTTGCAGCTTCCAGTTCGACGGACGGGGGTCGTGACCTGATGTTCGAGCAACTGGCCGGGCTGCTGACGCATCTCGGCGAGAAGCAGATCGCTGTCGTGAGCGTAGGCGGATTCGAGATCCGTTTCGATATCATGGCTCTCGCCATGTCGTGGGTCGTCATCTTCCTTCTGATTCTGCTTGCCCTCGTGCTTCGGCGGGGGCTTCGCAAGCCGGTGGAGGAGAAGCCGACGCGCACCCAGGCTGCGCTTGACAGCCTGGTCGGACTGCTGCGGGGCCAGCTCTCGGACAACTTCGCCTCGGAACGACTGGCGACGATGATGTTCCCGTTCATCTCGACGCTGTTCCTCTACGTTCTCTTCTCCAACTGGCTCGGCGTCGTGCCGTACATGATGTCGCCGACGCAGGACCTGAATGTGACGTTCGGCCTCGCGCTCCTTGTATTCTTCGTGTCGCATGTGTTGGCGATTCGGCTCAACGGGCCTCGCCGGTACTTCAAGGGGTTTCTCGAGCCGTATGCGTTCATGCTTCCGATCAACCTGGTCGGCGAGATCGCAAAGCCCCTGTCGCACGCGTTTCGTCTGTTCGGGAATATCCTGGCGGGGACGATTCTGATCACGGTTATCATGGTGAAGTTCGCGCCGGTCATCGTTCCGCCGTTCTTGCAGATCTTCTTTGGGCTCTTCTTCGGAGGGATTCAGGCGTTCGTCTTCGCCATCCTCGCGGTGGCGTATATCAACGTGGCGGTCGAAGGATAGGGAGGTACATCCATGCAGGATGCACAGGCTGTAGCTGCTGGAATCAGCGGCGCCGACATCGCGGAAGCGGCGAAGTACATCGCCGCCGGATTGTGCATGGGAATCGGCGCAATTGGATCCGCAATTGGTGAAGGGATTGCCGCGGCGCACGCCCTCGACGGGATGGCGCGCCAGCCGGAGATGCAGGGGGCGCTGCTCCGAACGATGGTGCTCGGCCAGGCGATCACGGAAACGACCGGGATTTACTCGCTCCTGATCGCGATCGTTCTCTTGTTCGTCATCTAGGGGGCGCCGTGTCGTTCGAGTGGGGCACGATCGTCAAGTCGATCAACTGGACGCTTGTCTTCAACCTGATCAACTTCGCGATCCTCCTCTACGTGCTGAAGCGCCTTCTCTTCAAGCCGGCGATCGCCTACCTCGACAAGCGTCGAGAGCTGATCGCCGGGCGGATGGCATCCGCGGAGGAGAGTGAGCGACGAGCGAGCGACCTCGTTGACGAGCGAACGAAGGAGCTTCAGATAGCTCGTCAGCGGGCGACAAGCATCGTCGAGGATGCCGAGGCACGGTCGGCCGAGACGATCGAACAGGCGAAGGTGCGCGCGAAGGCGGAGGCCGACCGGATCGTCGCCGATGCGCGGAACCGGATGGAGCAGGAGCGCGACGAGATGATCCGGGATCTCAAGTCCGCCTACGCCGAGATCGCGATCCTCGGGGCGGAACGCGTTCTCGATCGAGAGGTTCGGATTGACGACCATCGCAGCCTTCTCGATCAGTTGGCCGCCGAGATCGATGAGGAGACGCTCAGGGTGAGGCCGTGAAGTCGAGAGAGATCGCCAGTCGGTACGCCACAGCGCTCTACGATGTGGCGGTCGAGCAGGAGAGCGTCCCCGCGGTGGAAGGAGAGCTTCGCGATCTCGTCGAGGAGATCGCGCAGGTCGAGGACTTCCAGCGATTCCTGACGCATCCGCTCATCTCTCGGGAGACGAAAATCGACCTCGTCCAGAAGGCGTTCCCCGAGATCTCACCGGCCGTTGGAAACATGGTTGGATTGCTCATTCGCAATCGCCGGGAGGGGTATCTCGACCTGATCTACGACGAGTTCCTCGAGGTGCGCGCGGCGGCGGAGAATACAGCGCGGATCCGGGTCGTCACGGCGACGGCGCTGACGAACGAGGACAGGAAGGCGCTCAAGGATCGCCTCCAGCAGGCCCTCGGCAAGTCGGTCAGTCTGGAGGAAAGAGTCGAGGAGGGCCTTCTCGCGGGGGCGAGGATCGAAGTCGAAGGACGGACGATTGACGTGTCGCTTCGAGCGAAGCTAAGCGAGCTGCGCAGCTCGCTCGAACGGTAGGGAGGAAACGTGGCAGCGATCCGCAAGGACGAGATCACGGCGATTCTAAGAGGACAGATCAAGGGGTTCCGCTACGACCTTGAGATGCAGGAGGTCGGGGTGGTCGTCGAAGTGGGAGACGGAATCGCTCGCGTCTACGGGCTGGAGCGGGCGATGGCCTCCGAGATCGTCGAGCTTCCGGGGGAGCTGTACGGGCTCGTCTTGAACCTCGAGGAGGAGTCTGTCGGCGTGGCGCTGTTCGGCGACAGCGAGCGCGTTCAGGAGGGGGACGAAGTCCGACGGACGGGGCGTGTCCTCGAGACGCTCGTCGGCGAGGAAATGCTCGGCCGCGTCGTCGACCCGCTCGGCCGCCCGCTTGACGGTGGGGATCCGATCGAAGGCGCCGAGACGCGGAAGGCCGAGATCATCGCTCCCGGCATCGTCGAGCGGCAGCCGGTCAACACCCCGCTTCAGACCGGACTCAAGTCGATCGATTCGATGACCCCGATCGGACGAGGGCAGCGGGAGCTGATCATCGGGGACCGATGGACCGGAAAGACCGCGATCGCCCTCGACACGATCATCAACCAGAAGGGCCAGGACGTCGTCTGCGTTTACGTCGCGATCGGGCAGAAGGCGTCGACCGTTGCCCGGATCATCGACACGCTGCGGCGGCACGGTGCGATGGAGTACACGATCGTCGTCGCTGCCGACGCGAACGCACCGACGCCGATGCAGTACCTGGCACCGTACGCGGGCTGCGCGATGGCCGAGTACTTCACCTACGCCGGGCGCGATGCGTTCATCGTCTACGATGATCTGTCGAAGCACGCCGTTGCGTACCGAGAGCTGGCACTACTGCTCCGTCGTCCCCCTGGTCGCGAGGCGTATCCGGGCGACATCTTCTACACGCACTCGCGGCTTCTCGAGCGGGCGGTCCGGCTGTCCGACGAGCACGGCGGTGGATCTCTCACGGCCTTTCCAATCATCGAGACGAAGGCGAACGACATCACGGCGTACATTCCGACGAACGTAATCTCGATCACAGACGGGCAGATCTACCTCGAAAGCGACCTGTTCAATCAGGGGCTCCGTCCGGCGATCAACGTCGGGATCTCCGTCTCGCGCGTCGGCGGGGAGGCACAGATCAGAGCGATGTCTCAGATCGCCGGGCCATTGCGGCTTGAGTTATCGCAGTATCGAGAGCTGGAGGCGTTCGCCGAGTTCTCGGCTGACCTCGACGACGAGTCGAAGGCGCAGCTCGCGCGGGGCGATCGGCTGATGGAGATCCTCAAGCAGGAGCAGTACCAGCCGATGCCGGTCGAAGAGCAGATCGTCTCCCTGTTCATCGGCGTCGAGAACCACGTCGCTCACATCGATGTCGGCGACGTGCGACGCTTCGAGCGGGAGTGGCTGCGGTTCGTCAAAGAGGAACACACCGAGATCCTCGACGGGCTTCGCGAGGGCAAAGAGCTGACCGACGAGCTGCGGAGCAAGATGGAGTCAGCAGTGGCCGAGTTCAAGGAACGGTTCGGAGGGTAGCCGTCGATGGCTCAGCACGTTCGAGCGATCAAAGGGCGCATCGGGAACATCGAGAATATCTCCCAGATCACCCGGGCGATGAACGCGATCGCGATGACGAAGGTCGCGCGAATGAAGCGGAAGCTCGAGCAGACGCGCCCGTACATGGCAAAGCTCGAGGCGTTCCTCGCTGACGCCCTCGGGCGCCTGCCCGCCGAGGCGGAGCGAAGCCCTCTCCTCGCGGGGAACGGGAGCGAGGTTCGCGGCATCTTGCTTCTGAACGCCGATCGCGGTCTCTGCGGCCGTTACAAGGGCGAGATGAACCGGAAGGCGGGGGAGCTGTTCAATGAGGCGGGCGATGCCGGGCGCCTGCTCGTGGGAGGCGACAAGGCGCGTCTCCACTTCGAGCGCCTCGGCGTTCCGCGCCTGCGGGAGTACAGCCGCGCCTACGACACACCCGCCTACGACGCGGCCGTCCGGATCGCCGATGACGTGATCGAGCTGTTTGGGGCGTGCGAGGTCGGTCGGGTTGACGTCATCTACATGCAGTTCATCTCCGACCTGAAGCAGCGGATGGTCGTCGAGCCGTTCCTGCCGATGGCCGTCGAGCCGAAGACGAACGACGCCCTTTGCGAGCCGGCGGCTCCGGAGATGGTCGAGGCGGCGCTTCCGACCTACCTCCGAGGGCGTCTCTACCACGCGATCCTCGAGACGAAGGCGAGCGAGGACGCGATCCGGCGGCAGGCGATGAAGAGCGCGACGGACAACGCCGAGGACCTTCTCAAGGCGCTGACCCGCTCGTACAACAAGGCGAGACAGCAGGCGATCACACGAGAGATCGCCGACATCATCGGTGGAGCGGAGGCGCTTCGCACAGCGTAGTCGAAGGGATTGAGAGGACGATCGATGGAAGGCGAACACGCAATCGGAACGATCACGGAGATCAAGGGGCCGGTCATCGATGCTCGGTTCGAGAAGGGACGGCTCCCGCGCGTCAACGACGCGCTGCGCGTCGAGCGTGACGGAGAACGGCCGCTGATCCTCGAAGTCGCACAGCACTTGGGAGACGACGTCATCCGCGCGATTGCGATGGACTCGACCGACGGGCTGGCTCGGGGGACGGAGATCATCAGCACCGGCGAGCCGATCACGATCCCCGTCGGCGAGGAGATGCTCGGGCGGCTGATCAACATTGTCGGAGATCCGATCGACGAGCTGCCGCCGCCGGAGACGAAGGAGCGCTACTCGATCCACCGGAAGGCGCCCGGCCTCCTCGATCAGGAAACGGAGGCGGAGGTCTTCGAGACCGGGATCAAGGTCATCGATCTCGTCGCGCCCTTCCCGAAGGGTGGCAAGATTGGAACGTTCGGCGGGGCCGGCGTCGGCAAGACCGTCCTGATCATGGAGTTGATCCGATCGATCGCCTACGAACACCAGGGCTATTCCGTCTTCGCCGGGGTCGGAGAGCGAAGTCGAGAGGGGAACGACCTCTACCTACAGATGAAGGAGGCGGGCGTCCTCCAGTCGACGGCGCTCGTCTACGGACAGATGAACGAGCCGCCGGGGGCGCGGTTCCGCGTTGGGCTGACCGGCGTCACCGTCGCCGAGTACTTCCGCGATCAGGGGCGGGACGTGCTCCTCTTCATCGACAACATCTTCCGATTTGCGCAGGCGGGGAGCGAGGTCTCGGCGCTTCTCGGGAGGATGCCGTCGGAGGTCGGATACCAGCCGACGTTGGCGACGGAGATGGGCGAGCTTCAAGAGCGGATCACATCGACGAAGAAGGGATCGATCACGTCGATGCAGGCGATCTACGTGCCGGCCGATGATCTCACCGACCCCGCGCCGGCGACCGTCTTCTCCCACCTCGACGCGGCGATCACCCTCTCGCGGGAGATCGTCGAGAAGGGGATCTACCCCGCCGTCGATCCGCTGCAATCGAACTCGACGATGCTCGACCCGAACGTCATCTCTCACGAACACTACCGCGTCGCGAGAGCAACCCTCGAGATCCTCCAGCGGTACGAAGACCTCCGCGACATCATCGCGATCATGGGGATGGACGAGCTCTCCGAAGAGGATCAGCTCACCGTCCGGCGCGCGCGGAAGGTGCAGCGCTTCATGAGTCAGCCGATGCACGTCGCCGAGCACTTCACAGGTCGCCCCGGCGCCTACGTGAAGTTGGAAGACACGATCAAGGGGTTCGCGATGATCGTGGACGGCGAACTCGATCACATCCCGGAACAAGCGTTCTACATGGCCGGAACGATCGACGAAGTCATCGAGCGAGCTTCGAAGACCGGGGAGTCGACCGAGCCGTCGCCGGGGGAGGCGGCGAGCGAGGCGAACGACCCCGAGGAATGAGCTTCCTTCGCTTCTTGCCCAAGCGGCTGCGGCAGCGAATCCGTGACTACGCTCCACGTGGGTTCCCGGACGCGGCGTCGTGCGGCGCGTTCTACGACGCACGAGCGCGTCTGTTCCGTGGTGACGAGGCAACGGTGCTGGAGTACTCGAGTCGCGACATCCAATGGCGCCTGTTCGAGCGAGCGGTCGAGGCGCTTCCGCCGCACGGGCGAATCCTCGACGTCGGTTGCGGATTCGGCCATCTGCTCGACTTCATCGAGGAGCGAGGATTCCCTCCTACGTCGTACCACGGCATTGATGTGAGCGAGGCGATGGTCGAGGCGGCCGGCGCGCGGATCGGCGGTCGGGCCGACGTCACGATCGAAGCGCTCGATCTGACGGCCGAGACGCTGCCGGAAGCTGTCCACGACGTCGCGTACATCATCAGCGTCCTCGGCTATCCGATCGGGCGGGATCCGATGAACACGATGATGGCCATCCTCGGGAAGGTCTTCCGAAGCTGCACCGACGGCGTCGTCTTCACCCACGTGATGAACGGCCGCAGGGAGCGGCCGTTCGCCTTCCCGACGGAACCGGAGACGCTGGCGGAGCGTTGCGAGCGCGAGATGGGAGCACGGGCGCACGTCTTCGACAACGGCGTGAGCTTCACCTATCTGATGACGTTGCGTCACGAGGGGAACGAGAGGCGAGGACCGGGCAATCGCTCGGTGTGACGGAGGGAACGGACGCACCGCACTCGGGCGGTGAAGCACTTGGGCAACGTCGCATCGCGTGCGGTTGTCCCAGTAGTTTCGCGATGCACGCAAGCGCGTTCGTGCAGTCCGCTTCCGGAACATCCGAAGCTTTCAGCACTTCTCGCGATCTCACGTGTCGTGCCCAGTGCCCGCCCGCCCCTCCGTCGAACTCCCGCGACGCAGTGCTGCGAACGGCCGTCCGAGCAAGAATCGCAAGGAATCATCCAAAACGATAACGGAAATCACAAAACGTTCAAACTCCAGCATCGATAGAGAGATGAGGCGGCCTGCGGATCTTCGCTTGGCAAGCGGCAATTGATCGCATCTGGAGCGAGACGTATAATCGCCGTCGGCACGGCGGCGTAGCCAAGTGGAAAGGCAAGGGACTGCAAATCCCTGATTCAGCGGTTCGAATCCGCTCGCCGCCTCCACAAACTGCAGGGTGGTTAGCTCAGCTGGGAGAGCGCATGCTTGACGTGCATGAGGTCACAGGTTCGAGTCCTGTACCACCCACCAGAACGGCGCTCGAGGGGCAAGATCCGCCGAGGGCGCCCTCTCCAATGAGCGACGACATCGCTTCGTCTCCTGTGATCATCATCGTGCATTGCTGACCCCTTGGGCGGTTGCTATACTCCGGCGGCTCTTGATCCGGGGCATCTCAAGGAGGCTGGCTGGTTTGAACGGACCGATCGGATTGCGACGAGAGGACATGTACGCGTGGGAACGACGGGTGCCGTTGGTGCCGGAAGACATCGCCGAGCTGACCGCCGGGGGGCTCGCATTCCGCGTGCAGGCTTCCCCGAAGCGCGCGTTCACGGATGACGAGTACCGCGCGGCCGGCCTGCCGGTGGAGGAGACGCTGGCGGACTGTCCGCTCGTCATCGGCCTCAAGGAGATCCCGAACGACGTGTTCGAGAAGGGAAAGGTCTACGTCTTCTTCTCGCACACGATTAAGGGCCAACCGGCGAACATGCCGATGCTCCAGAGGGTTCTCGATCTCGGTTGCACGATCATCGACTACGAGCGCATCGTCGACGAGGACAATCGCCGGCTGATCTTCTTCGGCAACTACGCCGGCTACGCCGGTGCGATCGACACGCTGTGGACGCTCGGGCAACGTCTCGCATGGGAGGGGATCTCGACTCCATTCGAAGATCTCGGTCAGGCATCGACCTACGGATCCCTTGACGAGGCGAAGGAGGCGGTGCGTGCGCTCGGCGAGAGGATCCGTGTCGACGGACTACCGGACGCCGTTTCGCCGCTCGTCATCGGTGTCGCCGGATACGGGAACGTCTCCAAGGGAGCACAGGAGATCCTCGACCTGCTTCCGATCAGGGCGGTCGACCCGGCCGACGTGATGTCCGACTCCCTCGGCGAGCGCGAGGAGCCGATTCTCAAGGTCGTCTTCAAGGAGAAGGACACCGTTCTTCGCCTGGATCCGAGTGAACCGTTCGATCTTCAGGAGTACTACGACCACCCGGAGCGATATCGAGGCGCGTTCGAGCGGTATCTGCCGAAGCTTCACGTGTTGGTGAATTGCATCTACTGGGAGCCGCGCTACCCGCGGCTCGTGACGAAGGACGTTGCTCGGCGACTCTACGCGGACGGGACGCCGCCCCTTCGGGTGATCGGCGACATCTCGTGCGACGTGGAGGGGGGCATCGAAACGACGGTTATGGCGACCGAGCCGGACGATCCGGTCTACGTCTATCTTCCGGAGGAGGATCGAGCCGTTTCCGGTGTCGCCGGCTCCGGCCCGGCGGTGATGGCGGTCGACATCCTGCCGAGCGAGTTGCCCAAGGAGGCGTCGATCTACTTCAGCCGGATTCTGAAGGGATTCGTTCCGGCGATGGCGGCCGCCGATTTCACGGTGAACTTCGACGCCCTCGACTTGCCGGCGGAGCTGAAGCGGGCGGTCATCGCACACAAGGGCGCGCTGGCGCCGGACTATCGGTACCTGGAATCGCATTTGGCGTCGGCCTGACCGACGGGAATGAAGGAGATCGATGTGAAACGAGTACTCGTTCTGGGAGCCGGGCTCGTGGCCGGCCCGTTGGTTCGCTATCTGCTGGGCATCCACGAGTTCGAGGTGACCGTCGCCAGTCGAACGGTGGCCAAGGCGGAGGCGCTCGTCGGCGATGCGGAGAGTGGGAGAGTGCTCTCCCTCGACGTCGAGGACGAGAAGGCGTTGGAGCGCCTGATCTCGGAGCACGACCTCTCGATCAGTCTCCTCCCGTACGTCTACCATCCGCTCGTTGCGCGCTTCTGCGTCAAGCACCGACGTCAGATGGTGACGACGTCCTACGTGAAGGACGCCATGCGCGCCCTCGACGGAGACGCGAAGGAGGCCGGCGTCGTCTTGCTGAACGAGATCGGCGTCGATCCGGGCATCGACCACATGTCGGCGATGCAGGTGATCGATCGGATCCGCGATGCCGGCGGAACGCTGACGTCGTTCACGTCGAATACCGGCGGTCTCCCGGCGCCGGACGCCAACGACAATCCGCTCGGCTACAAGTTCTCGTGGGCGCCCCGCGGGGTCGTGATGGCGGGCAAGAACCCGGCCAAGTACATGAAGGCCGGAGACGTCGTCGACGTCCCCGGTCCGGATCTGTTCGCGCATCATTGGCCGTGCTCGATCGTCGGCTTCGGCGACCTGGAGGTGTACCCGAATCGCGACTCGATGCCTTACATCGAGAGCTACGGGATTCCGACGGTGAAGAGCATGTTCCGTGGCACGCTGCGCTATCCCGGGTGGTGCGAGACGATGAAGGCGATCGTCGATCTGGGCCTCCTCGACGAGACGGAGCGGGATGAGCTCGGCGGCATGACGTACGGCGCGTTCGTCGCTCGCGTGATCGGCTCCGACGGCGCGAATCTGAAGGTGGATCTGGCGAGTCGCCTCGGCATCGCTGTAGACGCCAAGCCGATCACCGACCTCGAATGGCTCGGCTTGCTCGGAAACGATCCGATCCCGGCGAAGGACAACACGTACCTCGACGTGGTCGCGTCGCGAATGCTCAAGAAGATGCCGTACGCGCCCGGCGAGCGGGACATGCTCGTGATGCAGCACGAGTTCGTCGCCGAATACCCGGACCGAACCGAGAAGACAACGTCGACGCTCGTCGATTACGGGATTCCGAACGGCGATTCGTCGATGTCGCGACTTGTCGGCCTGCCGGCGGCAATCGCCGCCCGTCTGATCCTCCAAGGGGAGATCGATCTGACCGGCGTGCACGTGCCGATGATTCCCGAGATCTACGAACCGGTCCTCGCCGAACTCGAGACGCTCGGCGTCTCCTTCACGGAGACGGTCGAGCGGTTGTAGCTCGGCCTCGCGATGACGTCCGGCATCCGACTCGGCGGGAGCACCTGGGGCTTCTTTCGGGGCGACGACGTCTCTACGTGGATGCCGCAATCGGAGGCGGTTCGGTTGATCGTCGAAGCCGGTTTCGGGGTCGAGGTGTGGCCGACACGCGGTCGTGGCGACCCGGATCCGTCTCACGAGGAGATCGCGCGGATGCGAGACGCGTGTTCCGATGCGCCGTTCGTTTCAGTGCACATGCGTGGTCGCTTCTGGCGCTGGAATCCGGCGAGCTTCCAAGAGGAGATCGAGTTTGCCGCCGACCTCGGCGCGTCAACACTCGTGATTCACCCGATCTGTCTCGGGCTGCGCTCCGCGACCGATCGTCCGGATGTGGAAGAGATTCGTCGACTGGCGGGCTTCGCCGCAGAGCGTAACGTTCGGATTGCGCTCGAGAACGTGGTGGACTCGGCCTGGGCCCTCGATCGCGTATTGGAGGACCTTGGGGACGATCCGGCGGCGACGAACTTCGCTGTCTGTCTCGACATCGGGCACGCGTTCCTCTCGGAAGACGCAGGCCCGGACCCAATCCGCGGCTACGCAGAGCGCTACGCGGACGTCCTCATCCACCTGCACCTGCACGACAACGGCGGCATCGAGGACGATCACCTGCCCGTGGGAGAGGGACGGATCGATTGGGGCACTGTGTGCCGGGTCTTGAAGGAGATCGGCTTTGCCGGGACCGGTGTCTGCGAAGTGCATTCGGTCTCCGGTGGCTCCGCCCTACGGGCGATCGAAGAGAGCGTGATCCGGCTGGACCTTCACTGACTCGGCGCAGGCGAGAGCTGTTGGCACGCACGGATCGTCGTCCGTATTATTCGTCGAACCGTCAAGGGAGGAACCGTGCCGCGTGTGCCGTCGGTGGAGAAGGTCGAGCTTCTCTCGCACGTCTTTCCTTCCATCGATTCCGAAGGAATCGTTGAGCTTGCCTCGATGTGTCTAGAGATCCATCACAACGCGCAGGAGCTCATCGCGCAGGAGGAGAGCTACGCCTCCGGCGTTCACATCGTTCAATCCGGGCTTGTGAAAATCGGCAAGTACGGAAGCAGCGGAAGCGAGAAGCGTGTGCTGCGGTTCCTCGGCGTGGGCGAGCTGTTCGGTCTCGAGGCGGTCGCCCTGGATCACGAGACGCACATCCAGTACGCAAAGACGCTGATGGATACAACGCTTCAGTTCATCGAGCGCCGGAACCTCCTCGCGTTCCGAACGGAGCATCCCGAGTTGTGCACCGACCTGACTCGATGGTTGGCCCGCGAAGTCGTGATGCTCGAGCTGAAGCTGACGCGCGAAGCGGTCGAATCGACCGACCGGAATCTCGCGCTCCTGCTCATCGCGCTGGCTCACAACTACGGCGTCGGCACGGAGGATGGGACAGTACTTGATCTCCCGGTTCCCCGCCGAACGCTCGCCGAGATGCTTGGCGTTTCCGTCGAGTCGCTGATGCGGTCGCTCAAACGGTTTCGTGACCGAGGTCTCGTGATGACGAGTGGCCGACGCGTCACGATCACTGACTCCGAGCGGCTCAAGGAGCGCGCGAGGATCACGCCGTTCTACCTCTCCATCATCCAGGAAACGCTCTAGCAGACGCTCGGGACAGCGTCAGCCGGTTCCGGTACCTGGTGGCTCCTTGAGCGAGGGCCATCTGTCAGATGACAGCGTTTCGCCTGTCCCGGGGTAGCGTTCCGTCTGCATTGAGTGCACAAGTGTTTCGCCATGTAGCGACCTCCTTTCCGGCAACTTCACGCCCCCGATGTCTCAAACGCGCTGGAGAGTCAATCATGCGCAATCTACCGTCTGAACTGCAGATCGGAGTCTCGCGAGATGGCGTCGGAGGAAGGAGGAAGCATGACGGCAGGAACGGGAAGCGGGCTTTTGGAACGCAGGGTCTCCGTTCGCAGGAGTCTCTACGAGGAGAGCTTGTTCCAGTTCCGGCAGGCGGCGGACGCAATGGCTCTGAGCCCGGCCGTTTTGCGCGTTCTGGGGAACACGGCGAACGAGATTACCGTGCGGTTTCCCGTCGAGATGGACGACGGACGCGTCGAGGTCTTCACGGGGTACCGCGTGCAGCACAACGGCGCACTCGGTCCGTTCAAAGGAGGCTTGCGGTTTCATCCTGCGGTCGATCTGGACGAGGTTCGCGCACTGGCCGTCTGGATGACGTGGAAGTCCGCGATTGTCGGCATCCCGTTTGGGGGTGCAAAGGGCGGAATCGAGCTCGATCCCTCACGTTACTCGCGCCGGGAGCTCGAGCGCATCACGAGGCGGTTCACGTATGCGCTCAACGGCAACATCGGCCCCGAGTACGACATCCCGGCGCCCGACGTCAACACGAATTCGCAGGTGATGGCGTGGATCTTGGACACGTATCTTGCGATGTGTCCGCCTTTGGAGCGCAACCGGAACTTGCACGTCGTGACCGGGAAGCCGCTCGAAGCCGGCGGCAGCGTCGGGCGTGACAAGGCGACGGGCCAGGGTCTCGTCTACTGCATCCAGCGGTGGATGAGGGACCACGCGACGTCCGTCCGGGGGGCGACGTTCATGGTCCAGGGATACGGGAACGTCGGGTCGTGGTCGGCGAGACTCCTGCAGGACCTCGGGGCGCGACTCGTCGCCGTCGAGGACGCCGGGGGAGCGGTGGCCGCCGAGTGTATCGACGCCAACGCGCTCCTGTCGCACGTCCGCGCACGCGGATCGGTCGCCGGCTACGAAAGCGTCTCTTCGATCACGCACGACGAGTTCATGACCACGCGGGCGGACATCTTCGTTCCCGCCGCTCTCGAGACCCAGATCACGGAGGAGACGGCGCCTCTTCTGCAAGTCGAGCTGGTGGCGGAGGGAGCAAACGGGCCGACGACGCCGGAAGGAGACAGGATCCTGCAGGAGCGCGGCATCGACGTCATCCCGGACATCCTCTGCAACGCAGGGGGCGTCATCGTCAGCTACTTCGAGTGGCTGCAGAACAAGCGGAGCGAGGCGTGGGAGCTCGACGAGGTCGACGGCAAGCTGCACGGGAAGATCGTCGGCGCGTACGACCGCGTCGAAGAGGCGCGCCGTCAGTACGGAGTCGATGCGCGAACCGGTGCGCTCATCGTGGCGTTGAAGAAGCTTGAGGCGGTGTACGAGCAGCGCGGCATCTTCCCGTAGAGAGGAGGGTCCGATGATCTATCGCGTGTGGAACGCCGTGAACCGTCCAGACGACGTAGACGCGAAGGACTGGCACCGGCACTTCATTCCGGTCGACTCGGCGGCCGAGGGCTACGAGGTCATCGAGTTTCTCCGCTCGCTTCAACCGGCGGACCGCTCCGTCGTGAGAAGCGAGTTCGGACTGGAGTACCGCTGCGTCGACGGCTGGAAGGAGTGGTTCGACAGCGGCGGCCTCGATGTGTTCGAACGATTCGGGGCGGAGATTCACGAGCCCGAACCTGTGCCCGTGTGACCGTTCGGTTCCCCTCTCCGGCGCCGCGTCCTTTGAGCGGCCTGCTTTCGGATCTGCGGCGGGAATCGGACCAGCCAACGGAGGGGTGCTCTCCGCGTGCGGCAGGGCGCCCCTCCACCCAGCTCGACGATCCCAACGCAGAGAGGATCTTCCCACGGCTCTAGCGGCCTCACGACCAACATGACGTGGGCCGGTTCTTCAAGGGGGGACGACACGGGCGAAAGCGTGCTGGTTGAGACTACTCGCGTGTCTCGAAGTGGATCCGGTTCCCGTGCTTCGCGGTGACGGTGATGGTCATGCGCTCGCTTCGGTTACCGCTCTGCCATCGGAGCGTGTACCCCTCTCCGAGAGCGGACGCCAGCGACGCCAGGAGCGTCGGCTCGGTTCCTGATGCGGCCGTGAACGCGCCGACGAAACCCTCGCTGGAGGCGTCGCTCGGACCGGTCGAGATGCCCTCTTGTGGGCCGACGGGGACCGCCTGGGATGCGCGCTCCCGCACGTGCGCCTGTCCTTCGATGACCCACGAACCCCACACCAGCTCGGCTGGGCCCTCGTATCCCAACTGACCCTTCTCCTTGTTCAAGCCACTCCTTTCCGGATTGCCACTCCTGATACTCGACATGCAAGGATGGCGGCCAGTGTAGAGAGATCGATCGAACTCGACAAGACCATGGCGCCGGGTCAGTTTCCGCAGGCGGGGCAGTCCGGATTCCTCTCGACGGCAATCTCCTCGAAGCGCAGCGACCGCGCGTCGTAGACCAGGAGGCGTCCAGCGAGGTCGGGCTTGATGCCGACGATCCATTTGATCGTTTCGGTCGCTTGCAGCGTTCCGATCGTTCCCGGCACGGCGCCGAGGATGCCCGCCTGCTCGCCGGAGAGAACGGAGTCGGGTGGAGGTGGTTCGGGAAAGAGGCAACGGTAGCAGGGCCCGTCCGACGTGCAGAGGAGGGAGAGTTGGCCTTCGAGTCGGAACACGGCGCCGTAGACGTACGGAATCTCGAAGTCGAGACAGACGTCGTTGATCGCGTACCGCGTCTCGAAGTTGTCCGCTCCGTCGACGATCAGGTCGTAGCTCGACGCAATGCGCCGGCTGCTTTCCCGGTCGAACCGCTCGGCGAACGTCTCCACGTCGATGTCGGAGTTCAGATCGAGGAGCCGCGCCGCGGCGCTCTCGACCTTCGGTCGATCGAGGGACGCTCCGCCGTGGACGACCTGGCGTTGGAGGTTGGAGAAGCCGACGACGTCATCGTCGATGAGGCCGATCTTCCCGACACCTGCCCCGGCGAGGTAGAGCGCGACGGAGCTGCCCAGTCCGCCGACGCCGACGATGAGGACGCGTGCCGCCTTGAGCTTCTCCTGCCCCTTCTCCCCGATGGAGGGAAGAACGAGGTGACGCGCGTACCGCTCCCGCTCTCGTTCCGTCAGCGTCATGTCGGAAGCATGATAGCGGGATCTTGGGATCCGGATCAGCCATCGAGGGCCAGCTCGTAGTGGAAGACGTCGGGCTGGAAGCCGGACCAGGAGACGCACCCGGCGGCGCGAAGCAGATCGACGACGGAGCCCTCCGTCACTCCGTCACTCGGGATCATGAACTCGAAACGCGCCGGGTACAGGTCCGTCTGGACGCTTCGGAGGAGCGCTATCAGGTCCTCGTTGCGCCCTTCGAGGAAGCTGACGAAGGCCGCGTCCTTCGGATCCTCTGCCGGACTGATGCCGATCAGCGACTCGAGATGTCCGCTGAGTCGAACGCCTCGCCAATCGGACACGCGCTCGGCGATCACCGGCCACGCCTCCTCGACGGAGAGCATCTTCCAGATCCAAGGAATGTGTCCCGCCGCCGCGCGAAGCGAGGCCGAGGGCATCACGAACGCGCGTGCCTCGTCGATCGACACGGAATCCACCGACATACCGGGACCGTCGAAACTCGTCTCATGCGTCGACTCGAGGTAGACGTATTCGGCAATGCGGACGAAACCGTAGGACTCGATGATGTGGATCGAGGCCTCGTTGTCGATGTAGGTTGACAGGCCCACGCGGCGAGCCCCCTCGCGCCGGGCCGCGTCGATGAAGTGTTCGGTAATGGCCCGACCGGCGCCGCGGCCTTGGTAGTCCGGATCCGTCCGGATCCCTTGGAGCCAGGAAACGCCGGGCGCGTACGTCGATCGGAAGGAGAAGGCGATAGGTCGACCTTCCCAACAGGCGACGACGAACTCGCTGGTGGGGTGGGAGAGCCAGTCGTCCAGGACCAGATGGACGTAGTCATCTCCCTCCCAGATCTTCGAGGAGATCTCGAGGATTCGCCCTCGATCCTCCGGCGTAACTGCACGGATTGTGAGGCTCATGGTTGCTCGGAAGGCCTCCCGGTCATTGGGTCGGCGAAGGATACGCCAAGGAGGATTCCTCGGTCGACGGGGAGCGTGGAGACCGCTCGCCGCTCTCGTCCGATGATCGAACTCGGACATCCCGCCGTGCGAACCGCGGGGCCGAAGGGAACATCCCGTGGCCGTTCCGGCGACGTCCGAGTCCGAGCGTCGAAAGCTCGGACTCGCCTCACGGGGCGAATTCGAGGACGGCGCCGGCGCCGATGTCGATGAAGTCGTCGCCAAAGGCCAACGCGAACAGGCTCTTGGAACGATCCCCCGTGCAGTGGGAGGGAGCGACGCGGCGGACGCCGAGGGTTCTGAGACCGTCGATGATCTGTGTGACCTCCTGCACCGTCGCCATGCCGAGATGTAATCCTCCGAGGACGAGGTCGACCGGCTCCTCGGGGAAGGCCTCGATTGCCTTCTCGACGATCTCGACGATGCCGGGGTGGGCACATCCGGTGATGATCACAAGCCCGTCACTCGTTCGCAGAACGAGTCCGTGTTCCGGCAAGGGACGGAGCAGCTGTCCGGTCGTGCGGGCGTTCGCGCAGATCTCGATCGATCCGTTCGCGTCGATCACGCGTTCTTCCGGCCAGCCGATTTCCCGTCGCGCCTCCGCCGGGAGGTTCGCCGGAACGTAGAGCGGGCAATCGAGCCCGAGAGCGATCAGCGTCGACAGGCCGCCGTAGTGATCCCAATGCCCGTGTGAGAGGACGACGGCGTCGATCGACGAGACCTCGACGTCGAGTGTGTTCATGTTCTGGCGCAGGATGAGAGGCTCCCCTCCGGCATCGAGCAGAATCGTCTGCTCGAGTCCTTCGATTAGGCAGGAGAAACCCCATTCCGTCGTCAGACGCTCGTCGAATCCGCAATTGTCGTAGAGGATTGTGAGCCGGATGGTATCGGATTCGACGGTGCCGAGAGCGGTCGCGGTGACTCCGACCGCCAGAATCACGCTCGTCAGCAACCGCGCGAAGAGCCTTCGCATGAGAACCTCCATGAGTCGTGCATCGTCCGATCGTAGGTCATTCGACATCCAGGATCATGGAGAACGTGTGAAGAGAGGTGCGAACCTTGGGATTGCTCTCCTGCTAGGTCACGGGCAGAGCGACGTGGAAGCAGGCCCCGCCCTCCGGGCGATTCCCGGCCCGGATTCGCCCGCCGTGCGCCTCGACGAGCGCCTTGGCGATCGGGAGGCCGAGTCCGGTGCTGCCGAGCTCTTCGCGCGCGTCTCCGGCCGGTCCCGATCGGGCCTCGTCCGCGCGGTAGAAGCGATCGAAGATGTGGGGAAGATCCTCGGGAGCGATCCCCGGGCCCGTGTCGCAGACGCTCACCTCGACTTCGCCCTCTCGCACCCGTGCTTCGATTCGGATCGTTCCCGTCTCCGGCGTGTGGCGGATCGCGTTGGCCAGCAGGTTCAAGAGCACCTGCTCGATGCGGTGTGAGTCGACGTCGATGGCCGGCAAGTCCGGCTCGACGTCGGAGAGCAGATGAAGGCCGGCGTCCTCCGCCTGCACGCCGATGGTCTCGACGATGCCGTCGATGATCTCTTGCAGAGAGGTCGGCGTGCGGTGGATGGAAAGCCTGCCTGCATCGGCGAGCGCGAGTTGATGCAGATCGCCGACGAGGCGGGTCAGCAAGAGGATGCGGTGGTGAAGCGACGTGAACGTCTCGCCGCTTGGCTCGATCAGCCCGTCCCGAAGCCCCTCGAGCGCCGAGCGTACGGCCGTGATCGGCGTGCGCAGCTCGTGCGCAATGTCGGCGATCATTCGTTTCTTCGCCTGCTCCGAGGCCTCGAGACTCTCGGCCATCTCGTTGAACGAGTCAGCGAGCCGGCCGAACTCGTCGGACGACTTGATCTCGACACGCTCGCTCAGCTTCCCTGCGGCGATTCGCAGCGACGCGCTGCCGAGCCGGCGCAGCGGGCGCGTGACCTGGCGGTGAAGAAGGAAGCTGATCAACAGAGCGCCGGCCGCCGCAGCGATTCCCGCCGCCCACAAGGAACGCTGAACGCGCACGAGAAAGACGCGCTCGAGTTCGGCTTGCTCCGGGTTGACCCGATACGGAACAAGCGTCCACCGCTCGCCGGTCGGCAGGACGAGTCCCCGCCCTCGGGACAGCTCTTCTTCCGTCAGACGGTGTCCGGACTTATCCCAATCGGTGGGGTAGACAACGTTCTCGTCCGGATCGACGAGGAGAAGAGGAAGGCGGATCTCGGTCATCTCGAACAGGTCGACGACGCCCTCGAAACTGCCGGTTCGGTTGTAGTACTCGACCAGCACGTCGGTGAGCATGTTGTCCTGCATCGTGAAACTGCGGACCGTGAACGTCGAGAACGCCTCTCCGACCGAGTAGTTGATGAACACGTACGCGATGACCGACGAGAGGACGATGATCCCTACGATCGAGACGAACAAGCGCGTTTGAAGGGAGAATACGCTACGGGTCCTGGTCAAGCGGCTTCCGCCTTCATCAGCTTGTACCCGATTCCGAAGACCGTCACGAGGTACGTCGGGTTGTGTGGGTCCGGCTCGATGCGCTGTCGAAGCCGTTTGACGTGGGAGTCGATTGCTCGCTCGAAGCTGCCATAGGTCTCCCCTCGAATCGACTCGAGCAGCTCGAGACGGGTGAAGACCCGTCCTGGATTCGCCATCAGGACGGCCAACAGGTCGAAGGCCATCGCCGACAGCTCGACCGGCTCTCCGTCGACCCAGAGGCGGCGCTGTTCCCGATTGAGCTTGAGCGCGCCGACTTCGAGCGTTGTCGGCTCCTTGCCTGCCGATCGTCGGAGAACTGCGCGGACGCGGGCCTCGAGCTCTCGCGCGCTGAACGGCTTGACGACGTAGTCGTCCACGCCGGTCCCGAACCCGTCGAGCCGGTCCTCTTCGTCCGTTCGCGCGGTCAGCATGATGATTGGGACGTTCGAGGTCTCGCGGATTCGCTCCGCGACCGACAGCCCGTCGAGAGCGGGCAGCATCCAGTCGAGGATGATCAGATCCGGCCGATGGGCCTCGAACTGCGCGAGCGCGGTCGCGCCGTCGTATGCAGTCACGACGTCAAACGCAGCCGCCTCAAGGTACTTCCGGACCGCCTCGACAACCCACGCTTCGTCGTCGACGACGAGAATCTTCTGGCTCATGTCAAGGGAAGTGTATACGCGGAGCGCGTTCGAGCCGAGTCAGGGATGTGTCAGGACGGTGGGACCGCGTCCGGAACTCTTGCCGAATGAACGATTCATTGTACCTGGGAACTGGCGGGCGAAACAACGTTGCGTTGGGCGTTTTGACCGCGTAACGTAAGCACTTGCTCTAGGCGCGACGTGTGCTGTCGCGCGGGAAAGGGGGCAGAAGGCGTGCTAGGAGAGGATCGACTACGAGAGATCGCTGAGGGTGTCCTCGGACGCGTTGAGGCCGACCAAGCGGAGGTGCTCGTCACCGCAGAGCGGAGCGATCTGACCCGTTTCGCAGTGAACACGATCCACCAGAACGTGACCGAGCGGAACGTCGACGTCCGATTGCGGGTGATCACCGACAAGAAGACGGGCGTCGCCTCAGGGAACGACGTGAGTGACGAAGGGTTGGCGCGGCTCGTGCAGATGGCGCAGTCCGCGGCCTCCTTCCAGAAGGAGAATCCGCAGTTCGTTTCCCTGCCCGGCCCTCAGGAGATCACCCCCGTCGAGGGGTTCGTCCCGGCGACCGCGGAGTTCACACCGGAGGAGCGCGCCGACGGGGTCAACGAGATCCTGGCGCAGTCGCGGAAGGAAGGGCTGCGAGCCGCCGGCGCTTTCTCGACCGAGGCGAGTGAGCTCCTCATTGCGAACTCGCTCGGCGTTCGCGCCTACCACAGTGGAACGCTCGCCAACGTCCGCACGGTGATCATGGGCGACAGCGGGTCCGGTTTTGGTGGGCAGACTTCGACCGACGTTCGGACGCTCGATCCGGCGGCCGTCGGTGCGCAGGCGGTCGACAAGGCGCTTCGCAGCGCGAACCCGGAAGGGATCGAACCCGGCGAGTACACGGTGATCCTCGAAGAGGAGGCCGTCGTTGACATGCTCAACGGTCTTCGCTTCATGGGATTCGGCGCGCTCGCCTACCAGGAGAAGCGAAGCTTCATGTCCGGAAGACTTGGCGAGAAGATCACGGGTGAGAACATCACGATCTGGGACGACGGCCACGACACGACGGGGATTCCTCTGCCGTTCGACTTCGAAGGCGTGCCCAAGCAGCGTGTGATGCTGATCGAGAACGGCATCGCGGCGAACGTCGTCTACGACTCCCTCTCCGCCGGCCGCGAGGAGGGCAAGGCGTCGACCGGACACGCGCTTCCTTCCCCGAACACGATGGGGCCGATGCCGGTGAACCTGTTCATGGCGACCGGCGATGCGACGAAGGAGGAGATGCTCGCGGCGACGAAGCGAGGCATCTGGGTCACTCGCTTCCACTACACGAATCCGCTACATCCGGTGAAGACGGTCCAGACGGGAATGACGCGTGACGGGACGTTCCTCATCGAAGACGGCGTGATCACCAAGCCGATCAAGAACCTCCGGTTCACGCAGAGCATCCTCGATGCGTTTGCCAAGGCGGACATGATCTCCTCGACGGCGAAGCTTCTGAAGTCGATGTACGGCTCCTTCGGCACGCTGGCGCCCGCGGTGCGCATCCAGGGCTTCCGGTTCACGGGAACGACGGACTTCTAGACAGGGAGGGACAATGCGCGAATACACAGATCGAGCCCTAGACACAGCGAAGGCGAGCGGTGCGACGTACGCCGACATTCGCATCGTCCGCGCGACGACCCAGGGCATCAACGTCAAGAACGGCATCGTGCAGGGTCTCACCCAGGATGAGTCGTTCGGATTCGGCGTCCGCGTGATCGCTGACGGGGCGTGGGGTTTCGCCTCGTCGAGCGACGTGACGTTGGAGGAGATGGATCGGGTCGCGGCCCTTGCGGTTCGGATCGCCAAGGCGAGCGCTCGAGCGAATGCGGAGCCGGTCGACCTCGGGCCGCCGGAAGTGCACGTCGACCAGTACACGACGCCGCACGAGATCGACCCCTTCACGGTGTCGCTCGAAGAGAAGATCGACCTGTTGCTGGCCGCCGACAAGGAGGCGAGAGCCGTCGAGGGCGTGATGATTGCGGCTCCGCGGATGGCGTTTCTGAAGGAAGAGAAGACGTTCGCGAGCACGGAAGGGTCGTTCATCGAGCAGACGATCATCGAGTCGTCCGTCGGCACGCGCGTCAACGCCGTTGCAGAGGGCGAGGTCCAGTTCCGCTCCTACCCGAACATGTTCGGCACGCAGCGGGAGACGGGGGGATACGAGGTCGTCAAGAAGTGGGACGTCGTCGGCAACTCCCGCCGCGTCGGCGAGGAGGCAGTCGCTCTCTTGTCGGCGCCGCAGTGCCCGAGTACGAAGACGACGGTCGTTATCGGCGCGTCGCAGCTCGCGCTCCAGGTCCACGAGTCGTGCGGGCACCCGATCGAACTCGATCGGGTATTCGGTACCGAGGCGGCGTACGCGGGGACGAGTTTCCTGACGCCGGAGAAGTACGGTGCGTTCACCTACGGGTCAGAGATCGTCAACATCACGTCCGATGCCGTCACGCCGGGAGGCCTCGGGACGTACGGGTATGACGACGAGGGCGTCCCCGCGCAGAAGATCGACGTCATCAAGAACGGGCAGTTCGTCGGCTATCTGACGTCTCGCGAGACGGCGACGCAGCTTCGGAAGATTCACCCGAACGCGCCGGAGCGGTCGAACGGGGCGATGCGTGCGAGCGGATGGAACCGGATCCCGATCATTCGGATGAACAACGTCAGTCTGCAGCCGGGCGAATGGACGTTCGACGATCTGATCGCAGACACGGACGACGGCATCTACATGACGATGAACAAGTCCTGGTCGATCGACGATCGGCGGTTGAACTTCCAGTTCGGCACGGAGGTCGCCTACGAGATCAAGAACGGCAAGCTCGGGAAGATGTACAAGAACCCGACGTACACCGGGATCACACCCCAGTTCTGGGGCAGCTGCGACGCGATCTGCAACGCCGATCACTGGACGGTCTGGGGCACGCCGAACTGCGGGAAGGGTCAGCCGGGACAGGTCATGCGCGTCGCGCACGGCACGGCGCCCGCCCGCTTCAGGAACATCCAAGTCGGCATGATGGCGTAGCTTCGTCCAGGGCTGACGATCCGCGAACCAGTCGGGGGAGAAGACTCACGGGGCCTTCTCCCCTTCTTCCTCGTATCCTCGTCTCGTTGAACGAGGAAGCTCGATACGGCGACTCATGATGTGAACCCGTCGGCGATCCGTTGCCGGGATCCGAAGTGCCAGGTACTCTGTCGTGGAGACTTTGCCAAACCAAGTCGGATGCATGCTTGAGCAGGATCATGAAGGAGGGATGTCCAGGTGCTAGGCGAGACACGCTTGGCCGAGATCGCGCGGCAAGTCCTGAGCGCGTCCCAGGCCGACCAGGTCGAGGTGGCGATTACCAGCAACGATTCACACCTCACGCGCTTCGCGACGAACACGATTCATCAGAACGTCTCCGAAGCGGACGCAACCGTGCGCGTTCGCGCGATCATCGACAACAAGACGGGTGTCGCGTCCGGGAACGAACTCGACAATGAGGGGCTGAAGCGCATCGTCGAGTCCGCCGAAACGATAGCCCGTTTCCAGCAAGCGAACCCCGAGTTTCGCTCGCTGCCGGATCCGAAGCCGTTCGAGGCGGTCCCCGCGGTGGTGGAGGCAACGGCCAACGCGTCTCCGATGGATCGAGCGCAGGGGGCCGAACGGATTCTCAAGCTGTCGCGAGCCGAGAACCTTGAGGCGGCCGGCGCCTTCTCGACCGACGACCAGGAGCTCTACATCGCCAACTCGTTGGGCGTCGGGGTCTACCATCGCGGAACGATCGCAAGTGCGATGGCCGTCATCATGGGCGAGACCGGCTCCGGGTACGGATCGCAGGCATCGATCGACTTCGACCAGATCGACACGGAGGTGGTCGGCCGGACCGCCGTCGACAAGGCGCTTCGCAGCCGGGATCCGCAGTCGATCGAGCCCGGCGCGTACACGGTGATCCTCGAAGAGGAAGCCGTCGCCGACATGGTCTTCTATCTCGGCTACATGGGGTTCGGCGCCCTGGCCGTGCAGGAAGGCCGAAGCTTCATGAACGGCAAGTTCGGCCAGAAGATCACGGGTGATGGGATTACCATCTGGGACGACGGCTCAGACCCTCGCGGCCTGCCGCTTCCGTTCGACTTCGAGGGGGTTCCGAAAGCGCGTGTCTCCCTGATCGAGAACGGAATTGCCAAGGGCGTCGTGCACGATTCGTTCACGGCCGGTCGGGAAGAGGGTGTGTCGTCGACCGGGCACGCGCTTCCGATGCCGAACACGTTCGGGCCCCTTCCGATCAACCTGTTCATGGCGACCGGCAACGCGACGAAGGAGGAGATGCTCGCCTCGACCGAGAGGGGGATCTGGGTCACGCGGTTCCACTACACGAACATCGTCCACCCCGTCCAGACGATCCTGACCGGCATGACGCGGGACGGGACGTTCCTGATCGAGAACGGCAAGATCGCCAAACCGCTAAAGAACTTGCGATTCACGCAAAGCGTGCTGGAGGCGTTCTCGAACGTCGAAGCGATCGGTAAGAACCTGAAGATGGTCAAGGACGAGTGGAACGCGATCGGAACCTGCGTTCCGGCGGTCAAGATCCAGGGCTTCCAGTTCACGGGGACGACCGAGCACTAGGCGAAGGAAGGGAATCACAATGCGAGAATTCACCGATCGTGCACTCGATGTCGCGAAGTCCGCGGGCGCTTCCTACGCCGACATTCGGATCGTCCGCAGAGAGAATCAGGCCATCGGAGTGAAGAACGGGATCGTTCAGACGCTGTCGCTCGACGGGACGTACGGGTTCGGTGTTCGCGTCATAGCCGACGGTGCGTGGGGGTTCGCGTCGAGCAATCGCCTCGAGAAGGATGAGATTGATCGAGTCGCGAAGCTTGCCGTCGGAATCGCCAAGGCGAGCGCGATCAGCAAGGCGAATGACGTTGATCTCGGGCCGCCGGAGGTCCACGTCGACAGCTACACGACACCGGTCGAGACCGATCCGTTCGAGGTCTCTCTCGAAGAGAAGATCGACTACCTCGTCGCGGCGGACAAAGAGGCGCGGGCCGTCGACGGCGTGAACGTCGCTGAGGGATCCCTCGGCTTCGGACGCGAGACGAAAACGTTCGCGAGCACCGAAGGCTCGTACATCGAGCAGACGCTGACCGAGACGGGGCTTGGGTTGACGGTTCGAGCTGTCGCCGAAGGAGAGATGCAACAGCGCTCGTATCCGAACTCGTTCGGGCGGCATCAGGCGAAGGCCGGCTACGAGATGCTCGCCAAGTGGGATCTTCCCGGACACGCTCGGCAGCTTGGAGAGGAAGTCGTCGCTCTTCTCTCGGCGCCGCAGTGTCCGAGCGGGACGACGACGATCATCCTCGATGGACCGCAGCTTGGCCTTCAGATCCACGAGTCGTGCGGGCACCCGGTCGAACTCGACCGGGTCTTCGGCACGGAGGCAGCCTTCGCCGGAACGAGCTTCCTCACACCGGAGAAGTACGGATCGTTCACCTACGGGTCCGAGATCGTCAACATCGTCTCCGACGCCGTCAGCCCGACGGGGCTTGGGACTTACGGGTATGATGACGAGGGGGTGCCGGCGCAGCGGACGGACATCGTCAAAGCCGGGCAGTTCGTCGGGTACCTCACGTCCCGCGAAGCGGCGGCGCAGTTGAGAACGATCCATCGGGACGCGCCGGAGCGCTCGAACGGCGCAATGCTTGCTGATGGGTGGAATCGGATTCCGATCATCCGCATGAACAACGTCAGCCTTCAGCCGGGAGAGTGGACGTTCGACGATCTGATCGCCGACACCGACGACGGGATCTACATGATCACCAACAAGTCGTGGTCGATCGACGACAAGCGGCTGAACTTCCAGTTCGGCACGGAACTCGCGTATCAGATCAAGGACGGCAAGCTCGGCCAGATGTACAAGAACGCGACGTATACCGGGATGACGCCCAAGTTCTGGGCCGGCTGCGACGCGATCTGCAATGCCGATCATTGGCACATCTGGGGAACGCCGAACTGCGGGAAGGGACAGCCAGGACAGGTTGCGCACACCGGCCACGGTGCCGCGCCGGCTCGGTTCCGGAATGTTCAAGTGGGGGTCCTGGGCTAGGAAGGGGACGGACGCAGAGAGCTCTGCGAGTTTCGGAATCTGATGAACGAGAGCGGCTGGTCGGCAGGAGTGCCGGTCAGCCGCTTGGCTTGGAGCGAGTCTCAGGCCGCAATCGACCTAGGCAAGCAGCACGCGAACAAGCAGGCCGATCCAGCCCAGGGTGAACGGCCACGCGATGAGGCACGCGGGGCATCCTCCGAGAGATCTCGTGAGCAATGGGAGCTTGGAGACCGACGGCAGCCACTCGCCGCAGGTCCAGTTCGAGGCGGACGTGCAGACCTTCTCTCCCTGTGCGAGGCGCCGAATGCTTCGGAAGAACTCCCCTCCCGCGAACTGGCTTTCGATTCCTCGCGCGAGACTCTCGAAGTGCCGTACCTCGATCCCCAATCGGTGGAGCGATGCGATCCAGCCGAAGCTCGTCAGCAGGCCGAGGGCGACGAGGCCGACGACCAGGAAGAAGTACTCCCCTGTCATGGGAAGCGGCTCAACGAACAGAAGAAAGACGGTGGCGACGAGGAGGATGGATTGCGCGACCGCTCCTCCGGCGAGGAGAGACCACCGGTTTCGCCCTCTCTGTGCGGCCGACTGGACGATCGCCTGATAGA
>Ga0272441_10001046_pt1 | contig 59739 bp, 49 predicted proteins | sample SSMProp6N_FD_193582 | JGI IMG/M metagenome (GOLD analysis project Ga0272441, IMG submission 193582) | Marine sediment archaeal communities from Little Sippewissett salt marsh, Falmouth, MA, United States - SSM-Prop-6N | ecosystem: Environmental > Aquatic > Marine > Wetlands > Sediment ...
GGCGTGAGGAGGCGGCGCGCGCGGGGGCGCTCGGCGCGGCCGGGATGGTGGCGCTCCTCGGCGCGGCGGTGCTCCTCGCCGGCTTCTGCACGCCGTGGACCCGCGCGGACGCGCCGGGCCTGGAAGCCGAGGCGGGGCGCCCCGGCTTCCGCTTCCCCGAGCTCGCCGGCGAGCTCGCCGCGGAGGGGGGGGCGAAGCCCTCGCTCTACGTCCTCTACTTCCTCTACCTGCTTCCGGCGCTCGCGCTCCTCGCGGCCGGGGCGCACCTCACGAAGGCGCCGACCGCGCGCTCTCTCGGCGCGGGCGCGGGCTTCGGCGCGCTCCTGGCGATCCTCCTCTCGGCGGCCGCGCTCCGGAGAGCGCTCGCCGGGACGGTGGACCTCTCCGGTCTCGCGGGCGGCCTCTCGATCGGCTTCCACCTGAGCGCGGCCGGCTCGCTCCTGCTCGCGGCGACGTGCTTCCTCCCCGGCCGGGAGGGCGCGAAGCGCGCCGGCCGCGGCCGCACGCGCGCGCGGGCGGAGGGAAGCGAGCCCACCACCGCCGCGCGCCGCCGGCGGCGATAGGGGAATACCCGGCCGCCCGGCCGGGTTATGAGCACCAAGAAACCGGGGTCTGTTTGGAAGGAGGTGCTTCATGCGTCTTTCGCGTGGTCGTCTCATCGGCATCGGGGCGCTCACCCTCTCGCTTATGCTCCTCGCCGGATCGGTGCGCTCGCACTGCCAGGTGCCCTGCGGAATCTACGACGACCCGGCACGCCTCAAGCTCCTCGCCGAGCACATCACGACGATCGAGAAGTCGATGAACGAGATCGCGAAGCTCTCTGCCGAGGCGAAGCCGAATTACAACCAGATTGTCCGCTGGGTGGAGAATAAGGAAACGCACGCGGACGAGCTCGCGCACATCGTGACCTACTACTTCATGGCGCAGCGGGTGAAACCGACACCCGCGTCGGACGCGGCCGCGCACGCCGCCTACGTGAAGAAGCTCACGCTCCTGCACGGCCTTCTCGTCTCGGCCATGAAGGCGAAGCAGACGACCGACCTCGCGCACGTGGAGAAACTGCGCGCGCTCCTCGCCGAGTTCCGCGCCGCCTACCTCGGCCCGAAGGCCGCGCCCGCCGGGGCCAAGGCCCACGACCACTGGCGCTAGGGCCGTCTCCCGCGCGCGAGGCGCCGCACCGCAAACCACAAGACGAGCGGCACGAGCGCGCTGGCGCCAAGCGCGAGCACGGGACGCTCGCGTCCGGCGCTCCCCAGCGCGGCGAAGGTGAAGGCCATGGGAACGCTCCCGCACGCGAGCGAAAGAAAAAATCGGCGCGCGGGCATGCGCGCCATTCCCGCAAGGCACGCGACCGCCTCGGGCAGGATGGGCATCCAGCGCGAGGCCGCGACCGCCCAGCCGCCGGCGTGATTGAAAAACCGCTCGGCGCGCACGAGGTCTTTCTCGCCCGCGAGACGCACGGCCGCGCCCCGGCCGAGCGCGCGCGCGAGGCCGTAGGCCGCCGCGCCGGCGAGGAACGACCCGGCCGCGCCGACGAGTCCCCCCAGGAGCGCGCCGTAGACAAACCCCAGCGCGGTCATGACCGCGGTCGCGGGCACGGGCAGCACGAGGTCCGCGACGAGGAGCCCGACCGCCGCGGCCCACCCCCACGCGCCGAGGCCGCGCAGCCAGCGCACGGAGCTCTCGCCCGCGTAGGCCGCCTCGAACGCGTCGCCCCAGATGAAAAAGGGAACGAGGAGCAGTGCCGCAAACGCGAGGAAGATCAGGAGGAGGCGCATGGGTTAGAAGTCATCCCCGTCTTCCGGTATGTTGTCGCTTATTCCCGCCTCTGCCCTGTTTTTGCCTCGTCGATTTGCCGCAGGACTTTGGCCAGGACCGCGCCGGCATACCCCCGACGGGGGAGCGCGCGCCGGAGGTCCTTCTCGACCGGCTTCATCCTGACGCCGAGCCGCTCGATGCATGAGAACACCGCGTTCGAGACGTCCCCGGTCTCGGCGTCAATCCCCTGAACAAGGAGCTTCAGCACGCGAGGGTCGTCGCCGAGACAAACCACCAGGGCCTCAAGGGCGATGGCGCGATCTCCGCTTGAGCAGGAACTCGGATCCGCCCACGCAAGAAGGTCAGCCCGCGCTTTTTCGGGCTTGTGTCCAAGGCGGAACCGGGCAAAGGCGTTGGCCGCCGACTGGCCAAACACCCACCCACCCCCAGCGCCAGGGATCTCCATCTGCTTATCGCTCTTGAGAACCAAGGGGAGAAGCGATTTTACCTTGTTTCCAAGTCGGCCGACTGCGAGGGTGGCTTCGAGCTTCCTCATGGCGTCCGCATGGGTCAGGCACTCCCGGAGGCACTCGATGACTTCCGGTGAACCGTTCCCCAACCGGCCGAGGATGTCGAGGGCGAGCACGCCGAGTTCGCTGAGTTCCTCCCCCTCCTCACTAATCCGCCGGACGAGCGGGCCGGCGGCCTCGGGCCCGACCTCGCGGCAGACCACGCGAATTCCGTCCTCGCGGAAGTACCGGTCCGTCGCGTTCTCCGTTGCGCGGAACAGGGGCTCCACGATGGCGGCGCCTTGCAAGGCGAGCTTTTCGAGGGCAATCCGTTGCTGCTCGGGATTCCGCGGGTTCTGGACACGAACCAGCAGCTCCGCGATCTCTGCATCGGACGGCATAGGGAGCGGTTGCGGTGCAGGCTCCTGTTCCCCGGCCGCAGATGGCGAGTCCGGTTCAGTCGGCTTCCTCACTTCCTGTGCACTCGAAGCATCGGACGATGGACCAGCAGGCGCTCCGTCACGACGCGACGGGTAAAGCAACCACACCACCAGCAGGAGAATGGCAACCGTTACCAGAGGTGCCAACCATTTCTTCACGGCGTTTCCTCGCCGGGAGGAGGTCCAGGCGAAGCCCCCAACTCGGCAGGAGTTCCACCCGCCGTGGGCGGCGTCGGCGCGCCCGTGGGCGTATCCTCCTGCGACCCGGCAGGCGTCTCACTCGCCGCGGAGGGAGTTTCGCCCTCGGCGCCGCCCGCGGGCGGCGAGGCGCCCTGCGAGTCGTCCACCGCCGCCAGCGGGGCCGGGGGCTTGGGCGGGCTGAAGCGCGCGACGGCCTCCTCGGCGGCCTGGATCGCTTTGTCGAGGCGCGCGAGCGGCTTCTTCATCTCCTCGGGCACATCGTCGAGATCGGACTCGGTCATCTCGACGGTGAGCGCCTCCTCGTCGCGCCGCTTGAACCCGTGAAAAGCGCCGCGCCTGACCTTGTACGCGGGGATCACGTGCGGCAGGCCGTCGGGCCCGATGCGGACCTCGTCGGCCTTCATGGCAGCGGGCTCGGCGAGCTGCTCGGCCTCGGAAGGCGCGAAGGCTTCGTCCGGCGCGTCGGCGCGCGCGGAGACGTAAATCTCCGAGAAATCCTCGGCCTGCTGCACGGTCGCGAGCTTGCGGCGCACGAGGTCGAGCACCGCGACGAAGACGCCCGCAGCCTCGCCGCGGTTCGGCATGGCCTTGAAGACCTCGGAGAGACGGATGCGCTCCATCTCGCGCAGCGCGGTCATGAGCTGCTCGACGCGCTCCTCGAGCGAGACCTCGTCCATCTCGATGGTGCGCGGCGCGCTCGCGAGCACGGCGCGCATCTGCGCGTCGAACGCGGCCATAAGGTCGTAGAGCTCGAAATCCCTCAACGACTCGTCGGGGCCCGGCGCGGCCACGTCGAGCTTGCCCCAGCTTTTAATCATTCGGTGCACCAGATGCGGCGAGCGGCCGAAGCGGTTGCGCCTGCGCGTCTCGCGGTCACCGAGGTCGAGCGCGAACTCCTTGTAGCGCTTGTACTCGAGGAGCTGCCGGACGAGGTCGAGCCGCGGGTCCTCCTCGTCCTCCTCGAGCGCGCGCTCGGCCGGCGGCAGGAGAAGGCGGCTCTTGATCTCCATGAGCCGCGAGGCCATCACGAGGAACTCGCCGGCCTGGTTTACGTCGATCCGCGCCATGCGCTTGAGATGCTCGACGTACTGCGCGAGCACGTCGGCGATGGGGATGTCGTAGATGTCCACCTCGCTCGTGTCGATGAGGTGGAGGAGGAGGTCCAGCGGCCCGCTGAACGCGTCGAGCTCGACGCGGTCGGCGGGGGCGAGGGACGCTGCGGCGACGCCGGCTTCCGCCTGCGGCTCGTCTATCACGATGATCCTCCCCGCCAGAGGCCCACCGCGGTCTTGACCTTCTCGATGGTCGCCTCGGCGAACTCTCGCGCGCGCTCGGTGCCGACCGCGAGCACCTCGGCCACCTTGGCAGGCGGCCACTTTGCGCGCGCCTTTTGAATCGGCGCGAGAATTTCATCCGAGAGCATGGCCGCGAGCGCCTTCTTGCAGTCGGTGCAGCCCCACGCGGCCGAGCGGCATTTTTCGGCAACCTCGTCCGCGCGATCCGGCGCGAAGGTCTTCCAGTAGGCGCAGACGTTGCACTCGTCCGGGTGGCCCACGTCCGAGCGCTTGACGCGCTTCGGATCGGTGAACATGGTCATGACGCGCTTGGCGACGGCCTTTGCGTCGTCGGTGAGGTGGATGCAGTTGTCGTAGGACTTGGACATCTTGCGGCCGTCGAGGCCCGCGAGGCGCGGGACCTTGGTGAGGACGGCCTGCGGCTCGGGGAAGAGCTCGCCGAAGATTGTATTATAGCGCCGCGCGATCTCGCGCGTGAGCTCGAGGTGCGGCACCTGGTCGTCGCCGACGGGCACCGCCTCGGCGCGATAGAGGAGGATGTCCGCGGCCTGGAGGCACGGGTAGCCGAGGAAGGCGTAGTTGCGCACGTCCTTCTCGGAGTTCTCGAACTCGCGGAGCGCTTCCTTATAAGTGGGACAGCGCTCGAGCCACGCGATCGGCGTCACGCACGAGAGCGCCATATAAAGTTCAAGATGCGCGCGCACGTGACTCTGCACGAAGAGGACGCTGCGCTCCGGGTCCACGCCGCAGGCGAGCCAGTCGGCGACGTTCTTGAGCGTGGACTCGCGGATGACCTCGGGCCGCCCCTGCTCGCTCATCAGCGCGTGCCAGTCGGCGACGAAGTAGAAGCAGTCGTACTCGTCCTGGAGCTTCGTCCAGTTCGAGAGCGCCCCGACCACGTGCCCGAGGTGAAGGCGGCCGGTCGGCCGCATGCCCGAGAGGATCCGCTTCCGCTGCGCCACGCGCCCTCCCTTTCTAGAGCCCGAGAAGCTTCATCAGCCCCCCGCTGATCAGCATCACGGGGTAGCTCAGGATCCCGGTCCCGCGGTTGACGACCACCAGGACCACCAGGATGATCCAGCCGTAGCGCCCGAGGCTGTCCCACTTGTACGCGAGCTCGCGCGGCAGGAGCCACGTCACGACGCGCGAGCCGTCGAGCGGCGGCACGGGCAGCAGGTTGAAAGCCACCAGGACGATGTTCAGCAGGGCCCCAAAGAAAAAGAGCCAGTAGTTGAAGCTGTCCGCCGGGACGAGCCACGGCAGCTTGAGGAGCAGCGCGAACACGGCGGCAATGAGAAGATTCGTCGCCGGGCCCGCGATCGCCGTCAGCGCCATGCCGGCGCGCGGGTTGCGGAAGCGGAGCGGGTTCACCGGCACCGGCTTCGCGCCCCCGAAGGGGACGCCCAGCGAGACCAAGAAGATCAGCGGCATGATCAAGCTAAAGAAGGGGTCCAGGTGCCGGATCGGGTTGAGCGTGAGCCGTCCCTGGACGTATGCGGTCTCGTCGCCGAGCTGGTGGGCCGTGAGCCCGTGCATGACCTCGTGCAGCACGATGGACATGAGGAAGATCGCGCCGCCGAGGACAAAGAAGAGGGCCTTCCCCTCCGAGGGCATTTTATTAAACGCCTGGATAAATGCGTACATTCGCGCCTCTCTCCGCCGGAAGTGCCGGCATCTTAGCCCCGCTCGCGAGGGGTGTCAAGCCGGGCGGTCGCCCGCCGCGCTCGCGGTTGCCCGCCGCGGCGGATGTGCTAGAATGGGGCGGGAGGGGAGGCGACATGCCGAAGCAGCCGAACATCGTCATCTTCAACCCGGACCAGTATCGCGCCGACGCGGTCAGGCACCTGGGCAACCCCGCGGTCGTGACGCCCACGCTCGACCGGCTCGCGGCCGAGGACGGCGTTTCCTTCAGCAACGCCTTCTGCCAGAACCCGGTTTGCAGCCCCAGCCGGTGCAGCTTCATGTCGGGCTGGTACCCGCACGTCGCCGGCCACCGGACCATGCATCACCTGATGCACCCGGGCGAGCCCGTGCTGCTCAAGAGCCTCAAGGACGCGGGCTACCGCGTCGGGTGGTTCGGCAAGAACGATCTCATCCCCGGGCAGCTCTCGATCGAGAGCTACTGCGACGAGTACTACCGCCCGGCCCCCGGCGAGTGCCGGCCCATGTACGGCGAGGACACGGCCGCGAAGCGCGGCACGCCGGGCGGTGAAGGCTACTACTCCTTCTATCTCGGCCGGATCGAGAAGGGCGAGGCTGACCACTACCACGACGCGGACTGGGCCTGGGTCGAGCGGGCGATCGACTTCATCCGCCGCGCACCGCGGGATAAGCCCTTCTGCGTCTACCTGCCGCTCATCTACCCGCATCCCTCGTACGGAGTCGAGGAGCCCTGGTACTCGATGATCGACCGCGCGAAGGTGCCGGCGCGCATCCCGACGCCCGAGGACTGGCACGGCAAGCCGAGCCTCCTGAAGGGCATCCACGCGCGGCAGAACCTGTCCGGCTGGACCGAGGAGCGCTGGACCGAGCTGCGCGCGACGTACCTCGGGATGTGCAGCCGCATCGACCACCAGCTCGGCCTCGTGCTCGACGCGCTGCGCGAGCAGAATTGCTATGATGAAACCGCGGTGTTTTTCTTCTCTGACCACGGCGACTTCACCGGCGACTACGGCCTCGTCGAGAAGGCGCAGAACACCTTCGAGGACGTGCTGACGAACGTGCCTCTCCTCGTCAAGCCGCCGAAGGACGTGCCGGTGCGGCCGCGCGCCAGCGGCGCGCTCGTCGAGCTTATCGACGTGCCGGCCACGATCGAGGCGCTCGCGGGCCTCACGCCCGCGCACACGCATTTCGGCCGTTCATTATTGCCTCTCGTGGCGGGCGAGACGGACGAGCACCGCGACGCGGTCTTCTGCGAGGGCGGCCGCCTCGAGGGCGAGGCGCACGCATCCGAGCGCGAGAGCAAGGGCGCGGACGACCCGGCGAACCTCTACTGGCCGCGCGTCAATCTTCAGAAGAAGGTGCCCGAGCACACCAAGGCCGTGATGTGCCGCACGCGCACGCATAAGTACGTGCGGCGGCTCTACGAGACCGACGAGCTTTACGATTTGGCGCGCGACCCGGGCGAGACCGGGAACCGCATCGACGACCCCGCGTACGCGGAGGTGATCGCCTCCCTCAAGGACCGGCTCCTTACCTTCTTCCTCGAGACCGGCGACGTCGTGCCGCACGAGCCCGACCGCCGCGAGATACCGAGGCGCGCTCCGTGAACTTCGCGCCCCCCCCCGGCGCGCGCGTGGCCGCCGCCATGAGCGGAGGGGTGGACAGCTCCGCCGCCGCCGTGCTCCTCGTGCGCGGCGGGTGCGAGGTCACCGGTCTCACCATGAAGCTCTGGGACTGCGACGCGCACCCGCAGGGCGTCGCGCTCCGGTCTTGCTGCTCGCCGCAGGACGCGGCCGACGCGGCCGGGGTCGCGCGCGCGCTCGGCTTTTCGCACGCGCTCGTGGACCTCTCCAGCATATTTGAGCGGGAGGTGCTCGCGCCCTTCGCCGAGGCGTACGCCGCGGGGCTCACGCCCAACCCGTGCGTCGCGTGCAACGCGCGGGTGAAGTTCGGGGCGCTTCTCGTCGAGGCGCGCGCGCTGGGGTGCGAGTACCTCGCGACCGGGCACTACGCGCGGCGCGTCGAGCGCGGGGGCGAGCCGCGCCTCGCCGCTGCGCGCGACGGGGCGCATGACCAGAGCTATTTCCTCTACGCGCTCGGGCCCGAGGCGCTCGCGGCCGCGGCCTTCCCGCTCGGGGACGCGACCAAGGACGAGGCCCGCGCCCTCGCGCGGGAGGCCGAGCTCCCCGTCGCCGAGAAGCTCGCGAGCGAGGACCTCTGCTTCGCCCCGGCCGGCGGCTACGCGGCCGTGCTCGCCCGCCGCGCCCCCGACGCGCTCACGTCGGGCGAGATCGTGGATACGTCCGGCCGCGTGCTCGGGACGCACCGGGGCGTCGCGCGCTACACGATCGGACAGCGGAGGGGCCTCGCCCTCGCGGGCGGGCCGTGGTACGTCCTCCGGATCGAGGCGGCCGCGCGGCGCGTGGTCGTGGGCCGCGAGGAGGACGTGCTCGCGCGCGCGGCGATGATCGAGGCGATGCACTGGCCGGGCGGTGCGCCGGAGCTGCCCTTCGACGCGGCGGTGCGCGTGCGCTTCCGCTCACCGCCGGCGGCCGCGCACGTGACCGCGTTCGGCGGCGGCGCGCACGTGCGCTTCGTGCGTCCGGTGCGCGCGGCCGCGCCGGGCCAAGCCGCGGTGCTCTACGACGGCGACCTCGTCCTCGGCGGGGGGCGAATCGCCGCGACGGAAGCGGTCGCTTCCTGAATCTAGACTTGAACCGGACGGACGAACGCGCTAGACTCGCCCACTGGAAGACACGCGCCGGGTGGAGCCGCTCGGGGGCGGCTCGGGATGGAGCGCCGGGATCCCGGCGAATCATTCGATCTTGTGAAAGGGAAGGGGAAGGAACCTTGGCAGCAGAAGCAGCGATGTCGATGGACTCCATGATGAAGGAAGAGCGGCGGTTCCCACCGCCCGCGGCGCTCGCCGCGAAGGCGCACATCAAGAGCTTCGAGCAGTACCAGGAGATGTACGACCGGTCTGTGAACGACCCGGACGGGTTCTGGCTCGAGCAGGCGAAGACGCTCCTGAGCTGGTCCAAGGAACCCACCCGGGCGCGCGAGCACACCTGGAACACCGGGTCGCGCACGATCAAGCACACCTGGTTCGCCGATGGCGAGCTCAACGTCAGCTACAACTGCCTCGACCGGCACCTCGAGACGCGGGGCGACAAGGTCGCGCTCGTGTGGCAGGGCGAGCCCGAGGACGACGTGAAGCGCATCACCTACAAGGCTCTCCACGCCGAGGTCTGCAAGTTCGCCAACGTACTCAAGTCGAAGGGCGTGAGGAAGGGCGACCGCGTCTGCATCTACCTGCCGATGATCACCGAGCTACCGGTGGTGATGCTCGCCTGCGCGCGCATCGGCGCCATCCACTCGGTCGTCTTCGGCGGCTTCAGCTCCGACGCGATCCGCGACCGGATCAACGACTCCGAGTGCGTGATGCTCATCACGAGCGACGTCTCGCTCCGCGCGGGCAAGAGGATCCCGCTCAAGAAGATTGCCGACGAGGCCCTCACCGGCACGCCGAGCATCCAGAACGTCATCGTCGTCAAGCGCGGCGACGGAAACGTCGAGATAGCCTCCGGCCGCGACACCTGGTACCACGACGAGATGGCCGGCGCCGAGGCCGCCTGCGAGCCCACGCCGATGAACGCCGAGGACCCGCTTTTCATCCTCTACACCTCCGGCTCCACGGGCAAGCCCAAGGGCGTGGTGCACACGACGGCGGGGTATCTTCTCCACACGACGCTCACGCATCGCGTAATCTTCGACGTGCACGACGAGGACATCTGGTTCTGCACGGCCGACATCGGCTGGGTCACGGGCCACAGCTACATCGTCTACGGCCCCCTCGCCGGCGGCGCGACCAGCCTCATGTTCGAGGGCGTGCCGACCTTCCCGGACGCCGGCCGCTTCTGGCACATGGTCGACAAGTTCAAGGTCACGAGCTTCTACACCGCGCCGACCGCGATCCGCGCGCTGATGCGCCTGGGCACGGAGTGGCCCGCAAAGTACGACCTGTCGAGCCTTCGCGTCCTCGGCACGGTGGGCGAGCCCATCAACCCCGAGGCGTGGATCTGGTACCACGAGAACATCGGCCGCAAGCGGTGCCCGGTCGTCGACACCTGGTGGCAGACCGAGACCGGCGGCATTCTCATCACGCCGCTGCCCGGCGCGCACACGCTCAAGCCCGGCAGCGCCAGTCGGCCCTTCTTCGGCGTGGAGCCGGTCATCCTTCGCGACGACGGCACCGAGTGCGGCGTGGACGAAGGCGGCAAGCTCTGCATCCGGAAGCCGTGGCCCGGCATGATGCGGACCATGTGGGGCGATCACGAGCGCTTCGTCGACACCTACTTCATGATGTTCCCGGACGTCTACTTCACCGGCGACGGCTGTCGCCTCGACGAGGACGGCGACTACTGGCTCATGGGACGCATCGACGACGTGGTGAACGTCTCGGGCCACCGCATCGGAACGGCCGAGGTCGAGAGCGCGCTGGTGAGCCACGCGTCCGTGGCCGAGGCCGCGGTCGTGCCCATGCCGCACGAGATCAAGGGCCAGGCGCTCTACGCCTTCGTGACGCCCACCGGCGGCATCGAGCAGTCCGGCGCGCTCAAGAAGGAGCTCGTCCTCCACGTGCGCAAGGAGATCGGGCCCATCGCCGCGCCGGAGAAGGTCCAGTTCGCCAACGCGTTGCCCAAGACGCGCAGCGGCAAGATTATGCGCCGCATCCTGCGCAAGATCGCCGAGGGCGAGGTTGACAAGATCGGCGATACCTCCACCCTCGCCGATCCGAACGTCGTGACGAAGCTCGTCGAAGATCGACAGTAACGCATCCCGGTGGGGGGCGTCCCTGCAGGCGCCCCCTGTACATCCTTGCAGCAGTTCTTAGAGAGGAAGACCCTTCATGACATCCGAAGCGGCGGACGCCGGCGAGCGCAACATCGGCTGGCGCGTGGTCTTTGCGGGCCTCGGCATCAACCTGGCACTGGGGATTCTCTACACGTGGAGTGTCATCAGCAAGGCCGTGCCCGAAGATTGGGGCTGGAGCGAAGCGGACAAGTCCTGGCCGTACTCCATCGCCTGCCTGGTGTTCTGTCTCGTGATGGTCCCGGCCGGCCGGATGCAGGACAAGCTGAGCCCGCGCCTCACGGCCAGCATCGGCGGCGTGCTCGTGGGGTTGGGCATGATCCTGGCCAGCCGGACCACCTCGCCGATGGGATACATGCTTGGGTTCGGCGTACTCGCCGGGGCCGGTATCGGTTTCGGCTACGCCTCGGCCACACCGCCCGCGGTTAAGTGGTTCCCGCCGGCCAAGACCGGGATGATCGCCGGGATCGTGGTCTCGGGGTTCGGCCTCGCCTCGGTATACGCCTCGCCCCTCGTTAAGCTTCTGATGAAGGTTACTTCCGATGATCCAGCCAAGGCTTTCGCGATGACCTTCATGATTCTCGGCATCGCGTTCCTCGTGGTCGTCGTGGTCTTGGCGCAGCTCCTGAAGGCGCCGCACCGGGTCCTGCAGTTCACGAAGGACCTCGGCCCGGCGGGCGAGATGAAGAAGAAGGCCGCAACCCCCGCCCCCGACGCCAACGAGTTCACCCCCGGCGAGATGCTGCGCACCAAGCCGTTCTACCTCCTCTGGTTCATGTACGCGTGCGGTGCGGGCGCCGGCCTTATGGTCATCGCCAAGCTGGCAGCCATCACGGAAAACCAGGCGATGCTCGCCGAACGCGGGGCCCTCATGGTGGCGATGATGGCGGTGGGCAACGGGGCGGGCCGGATCATCGCCGGAATGGCCTCCGACAAGATCGGGCGCAAGAAGACCCTGCTGATCTGCTTCGTCTCTCAGGCAGTGCTGGTCCTCCTGCTCTCGCGGGCAACGGCGGGCAGCTTCCTTGCCTCCATTCCGGCCATGGTCGTCCTCTCGGTGTTCCTCGGTGCGAACTACGGGGCCAACCTTTCCCTTTTCCCGTCCATCACCAAGGGTTACTACGGTCTGAAGCACTTCGGGACGAACTACGGCCTCATGTTCACCGCGTGGGGCCTCGGCGGATTCATGCTGGCGCTGGCCGCAGGCAAGCTTTACGACAAGTTCCAGACGTTCGACTTCGCCTACTACGGCGCGGCCGGGCTTCTCGTCCTGGCTGCGGGGGCACGCTTCCTGGTCCGGCCTCCGCGCAAGGAGGCTTCCGCCTAGTGCCCGCGCGTTACCTCGCGAAACACCCTCAGACGGCCCCCTTTGCTTCACAGGGGGCCGTTTGTATAACCGGCCCATTTACAAGGAGATATGCGGCGTGAAGGGGCGCCGGGCGATGCTTCTTGTCGGGCCCACCGGCTCGGGCAAGACCCCCCTCGGGGACCTGCTCGAGGCGCGCGGCCTTGGCCCTATGCGCTGCATCCACTTCGACTTCGGTTGCGAGCTGCGCAAAGTGAGCGCGCTTGCATCGCCGGACGATATCTTCACGCGCGAAGATATCGAATTCATTCGCGGCGTGCTGCGCACCGGTGCATTTCTCGAGGATGAACACTTCATGCTCGCACGAAAGATGATCGAATCGTTTCTCGCGGCGAAGAACGTCGGCGGGTGCGATCTGGTTGTGCTCAACGGACTTCCGCGTCACGCGAGCCAGGCGATCGACATGGATCGCCTCTTCGAGATCGAACGCGTGATCGTTCTCGACTGCTCGCCGGAGGTCGTTCGCGAAAGAATATGCACGAATACGGGCGGCGATCGCGCGGAAAGAGTCGACGACGCGCCGGATGCGGTGCGAAAAAGGCTGGAACTCTTTAGCCGCAGGACGGTTCCGCTTCTCAATCATTATCGCCGCGCAGGCGCGAGCATCAAAACGCTTCGCGTCGGCGCCTCGACCACAGCCGAGGAGCTCCTGGCGGCGCTCGAGCGCGCGTGACGCGCCGCGTCGACGCGCGGGGTGCGGACGATTTTTCGCGCTCCGAAAAGATTTTTTGCCTCGTGCAAGCATGACACGGACATTTCTTCTTGACTCGCTTCGCGTGCGTCCTATAATCTTCCTCAGCGCGGGTTCGCTCCGCGCGATCCGGGGAGCGAAATGACCAGGGACGCCAAGCGGTGCATGGTCGAGGACTGCGGCGAGCCGGTTCACGCGAAGGGCTACTGTCGCCGTCACTACGGACAGATCTGGCGCAAGGGAAAGATCACCGACTCGCACGCGTACACGACGGAGCGACCGAGCCGCGCGGACGCCGAGCGCCTTCGGGCGCTCGAGCGGGAGCTCAAGAAGGCGGAGCACATGTACTCCGTCGTTGTCGGCGTCGAGGGTCGCGTCCGCTGGCGCCGCGAAGTCGAACAGGTCCGCGTCGAGATCTCGAAGATCGCGAGCCTCGTGGGTGACCGGAGCCCGGCCGGCGCGAAGTAGACGCCCGTTCGCAGCGCAGGTTCCTCGTCCGGGGAAGCGCGTCTCCGGCGCGCACACGCAGACGAATAGACACGCGCCGCGTGCGTCTATCATGAGGAGAGTCTCGGGAACGGTTGGAGGTCTCCCCGTGCGTCCCGCGGTGCTCACCCTCAGCGCGACCGCCCTCCTTGCCGCCGTCGCCCTTGCCGATGTGATCATCATTCGCAAGAAGGACGGCGCGGAGATCCAGATCGAGGGGAAGATCCTCGAGGAGATCCCCGAGCGCGCCTGCCTGAACTGCGGCGGCGCCGGGCGGGAGCGCTGTCCGGCCTGCGAGAACGCCTCACCCGCGGCGACGGCGCGCTGCCGCCTCTGCGCCGGGCGCGGCACCGTCGAGTGCGCCCGCTGCGAGGGCACCGGCCGTCTCGACGGGCAGGTGCGCCTCCAGATCGCCGGCGGCGCGGTCGTCACGATCCCGCGCTCCGAGGTGAAGGACATCCGGCGCCAGCCGATTGCGCCGGAGAAGCTCCTGCGCCCGGCGGAGTACTACGCCCTGCGCCACAAGCGGCTCACCGACGGCGACGCCCAGGGCCGCTTCGAGCTCGGCGTCTGGTGTTTCAACAACGGCCTCGCGCGCGAAGCGTTCGCCGAGATCACCGAGGCGGTGCGCCTCGACCCCGCACTTGCGGAGGCCGCCAGGCCCTTCCTCGACGACCTCGCGCGCCGGGACGAGAAGGCCGCGGCCGTCGCGGCGCTCACCGCGCTCACGCTCATCGACCAAGGCGAGCACGCGCGCGGCGGCAGAGCACTCGCCGCGCTCCTCGAGAAGTACGCGCACACTGCACTCGCGAAGGACCGCGCCGCACAAGCCGCGCTCCTGAAGGAGCACTTCCCCCACTTGGCGAAGCTCGGCCTCGACTTCGCGGGCCTCGCGCGCATGGAGGGCCCCTCCCCACTCGCGTGTCCGACCTGCGGCGGCCGCGGCCGCGGCCCGTGCCCGGACTGCAAGGGCGAGGGCTCCGGCCCGTGCCCGGACTGCAAGGGCGAGGGCACGGAAGTGTGTCCCGTTTGTCGCGGCAAGGGACGCCTCACCTGCCCGCGCTGCATCGGCCGCGGGCAGATCCGGACGAACCCCATGGGCGTGGGCCTCTTCGCCACGTGCGAGCACTGCAAGGGAAAAGGCGAGCTCATCTGCGACATCTGCGCCGGGAAGGGCCGCATCGAGTGCCGGCGCTGCAAGGGCACGGGCCGGATCCCCGGCGCGTGCCCGCGCTGCAAGGGCGCGAAGGAAATCGTTTGCCCGACCTGCCGCGGCAACGGCTTCCGGGAGGTGACGAAGCTGACCTGGGGCCCGCCGCCGGACCTCGGCGCTACGCCTGTGGTGATCGAACCGGCCGGCGAGCGCGCCCGCGTCTTCCAGGGGGGCGCAGGCGGCTGCCTCGTCACGCTCGTGCCCGCGCGCGCGATCTACGGCGGGCTCCTGACGGCCGCGATCCGCCGCGCGGCCGGCAGGGAGTTCGTCGTCCTCTGCGCGGCCGTGGACAACCGGAAGGGAAAGAAGCTCGTGCGCTGCGACGCGGCGGCGCGCACGGTCCAGCTCGTGACCAAGGCGCACGCGCAGGTCGCGCCGCTCCCCCTCGCGGCGCTCCTGGCCGAGGGCGGCGGGGATGCGAAGACGCTCGCGGCGGCGACCGCCCCCCTCGAGATCCTCCCGGGCGCGTACGCGTGCGCGCTCCTGGCCTTTCCCGCGGGGACGGACCTCGAGACCGTGGACACGGCCTACTGGAAGGCGGCGCTCGACGAGCTGTGGAAGCTCGCGCCGCGCACCTTCGGCGCGGATACGCTCCAGACGCTGAGGAAGTCGCTGCGGTAGGAGGTCCCGGGGACGCCCCATGCCTTCGTCCGGATTCGTCCACCTTCACGTCCACACTCACTACAGCATCCTCGACGGCGCCGGCCGCATCCCGGACCTCGTCGCGCGCGCCAAGAAGTGCCGGATGCCGGCCCTGGCGATTACCGACCACGGCAATCTCTTCGGCGCGATCGAGTTCTACGAGGAGGCGGTCGAGGCCGGCATCAACCCCGTCCTCGGCTACGAGGCCTACGTCGCGCCGGAGAGGCGGCAGGACCGGACCGGCACCGCAGGTGAGGCCGCGTACCACCTGACGCTCCTGTGCGAGAACGAGACCGGCTATCGAAACCTTCTCAAGCTCGCCTCGAGCGCATACCTCGAGGGTTTCTACTACCGGCCGCGCATCGACAAGGAGCTCTTTGCCGCGCACCACGAGGGGCTAATCGCGCTCTCGGGCTGCCTCTCGGGCGAGGCCGCGAAGCGCATCCTCGCGGGCGACGAGGCCGGCGCGCGCGCGGCGCTCGGCTTCTACCGCGAGATCCTCGGACCGGAGCGTTTCTTCGTCGAGCTCCAGCACAACGGGCTCGAGGAGCAGGCGCGCGCGAACAGGTCGCTCCTTGCGCTCGCGAAGGAACTCTCGCTCGAGACGGTGGCCACCGCCGACGTCCACTACCTCGACCGCGAGGACGCCGAGGCGCACGACGTGCTCCTCTGCGTCCAAACGGGCAAGAAGCTCGCCGACGTCGGCCGCATGCGCTTCCACTCGGATGCGTACTACTTCAAGAGCCCCGACGAGATGCGCGCGGACTTCGCCGAGGTGCCCGACGCGGTCGCGCGCACGGTCGAGATCGCCTCGCGCTGCCGCGTGGAGTTCGACCTCTCGACCTTCCACATGCCGCCCTTCCCCACGCCCGCGGGCGAGAGCGCCGAGAGCTTCCTCGCGAAGCTCGCCGAGGGGGGACTGCGCCGGCGCTTCGGCGAGCCGAGCGCCGAGGCGCGCGCGCGCCTACGCTTCGAGCTCGACGTCATCAGCCGCATGGGATTTGCCGGCTACTATCTCATCGTCTGGGACTTCGTCCGCTTCGCGAAGGAGCAGGGCATCCCGGTCGGCCCCGGTCGTGGCTCGGGCGCGGGGTCGCTGGTCGCCTACGTGCTTGAGATCACCGACCTCGACCCCCTGAAGTACGGCCTCCTCTTCGAGCGCTTCCTCAACCCCGGCCGCAAGCAGATGCCCGATTTCGACATCGACTTCTGCCAGGAGCGGCGCGGCGAGATGATCAAGTACGTGACCGACCGCTACGGCGCCGACCGCGTCGCGCAGATCATCACCTTCGGCCGGATGGCCGCGAAGGCCTCGGTGCGCGACGTGGGGCGCGTCCTTGACGTGTCGCTGCCCGAGGTCGATGCGATCGCAAAGAAGATCCCCGGCGGCCCCGGCGTGACGCTCGCCGGCGCGCTCAAGAGCGAGCCGGAGCTCGCCGAGGCCTACGCACGCGACGCGCAGGTCAAGCGCATCATCGACCTGGCCAAGCGGCTCGAGGGGCTCTGCCGCCAGTCCTCGACGCACGCGGCAGGCGTGGTCATCACCGACCGACCGCTCACCGAGTACGTGCCGCTCTACCGCCAGCCGGGCACCGACCTCGTCGCGACCCAGTACGACTGGCACGTGGTCGTGGAGAAGCTGGGCCTGGTGAAGATGGATTTCCTGGGCCTCCAGACGCTTACGATCCTCGACAAGTGCGTCAAGCTCCTCGCCGCGCGCGGCGTCGAGGTGTCCCTCGCGCGCCTGCCGCTCGAAGCGCCGGAGGTCTACGCGCTCCTCGGCCGCGCCGAGAGCGAGGGCGTCTTCCAGCTCGAGTCGGGCGGGATGCGCGAGCTTCTCGTCAAGATGAAGCCGGACTGCTTCGAGGACCTGATCGCGCTCGTGGCGCTCTACCGGCCGGGCCCGCTGGGCAGCGGCATGGTCGAGTCCTACGTCGAGTGCAAGCACGGCCGGCGCCCGGCCGAGTACCCGCACCCCTCGCTCGAACCCATCCTGCGCGAGACGCACGGCATCATCCTCTACCAGGAGCAGGTCATGGCCATCGCGCGGGAGCTCGCGGGCTTCTCGCTCGGCGACGGCGACAGCATGCGCCGCGCGATGGGGAAGAAGATCCCCGAGGTCATGCAGCAGTTCCGCCAGCAATTTGTCGACGGCTGCGGGAAGAACGGCATCGACGCGCGTACCGCCGGGCTCATCTTCGACCAGATGGAGTACTTCGCCGGCTACGGCTTCAACAAGTCCCACTCGGCCTGTTACGCGATGCTCACCTACCAGACCGCGTACCTCAAGACCTTCCATCCCGTGGAGTTCATGGCCGCGGTACTCACCTGCGAGAGCGGAAAGATCGAGAAGATCGTCCAGTATGTGGACGAGGCGCGTCGCATGGGCATCGAGGTCCTCCCGCCCGACGTGAACGAGAGTGGCGTTACCTTCAGGCCGACGCCGCTCCGCGAGGGCGAGGAAGGCGGAGAAGAAAAAGATCGCATCCGCTTCGGTCTCGTGGCCGTCAAGGGCGTCGGCGGCAAGGCGGCCGAGTCGATCGCCGACGCGCGCGCGGAGGGTGGGCTCTTCAAAGGCCTCTACGATTTTTGCGAGCGCGTGGACACGCGCCTCGTGAACAAGTCCGTGGTTGAGAGCCTGGTCAAGGCGGGCGCGTTCGATTCGCTCGCCGGGAGCGCCGAGCGCGGGCGTGGTGCGTGCCGCGCGCGCGTCTTCGCCGCCGCCGAGGGTGCGCTCGCGTCCGCGGCCGCCCTGAGCCGCGCGCGCGCGCAGGGCCAGCTGAGCCTCTTCGGCGGCGTCTCCGGAGCGGACGGCTCCCCCGGGGCGCAGGACACGCCGGCCGAGCCGCCGCTGCCCGACGTGCCCGCGTGGAGCGCGGGCGTGCGCTGTGCCTTCGAGCGCGAGGTCCTCGGTTTCTACATCACGGACACGCCCCTCTCGCCGCACGCGCGCGTGCTGCGCGAACTCGCACCTATCCCCATCGCCGAGCTCGTCCGGCACGCGAACCACGGCACCGAGACGCTCGTGGGCGGGCTCGTCACGGGCGTGCGTTCCACGACCACGCGCCGCCGCGCCGAGCGCATGGCCCGTTTCACGCTCGAGGATCTCGATGGCGGCCGGATCGAAGCCGTCGCCTTTCCCCGCACCTACGAGGCGTGTCGGGAGGCGCTCGCACCGGACCGCGCGGTCTTCGTGCGCGGCCGCGTGGACAAATCTCTCGAGGAGCGCACCGCCCTCATCGCCGAGGAGATCGTGCCCATCGAGGAGGGCGTGGCCGCTTTCACCGCGGCCGTGGCGCTCGACCTCGGCGCGATCGAGGTGACCGAGCTCACGCTCGAACGCCTGAAGGCGAAGCTCGCCTTGCATCCGGGCCGGGCGACCGTCTCGCTGCGCGTGCCGACCGCGGGCGGCAAGCACGCCCTCGTCGCGCTCGCGCTCCGGGTCACGCCAAGCCCCGCGCTGCGCGCCGAGATCGAGGCGCTCCTCGGCCGGGAGCACGTCCGCTGGATGCCGGGCCTCTCTCCGCGGAACGCGGGCGCGGGCGGTGGTGCGTCGCGCCCTCCGCGCCGGCCGAGCTTCAGCCGCGCGTGATTGCTGAGGCGTCCACTCGTTCGCTAAGATCCACACGCCCTTGACGCGTCCCACGGAAGCCGGTAGAGTGGTTCCGCCCCAGGGAGAGGATCGATGCCGCTAAAGCTCCCCAAGCTGCCGGACACCCACGCGGTCCAGCTCACGGCCTCCGTGGTGAAGTACGCGCTGTTCGTGGTGGCCCTGGCCGTGGCCGGCTCCTTCGTGCCGCGTTTCCTGCGCTCGAAGCTCCACATTCCGGAGGGCAATCAACGGATGCGGCCGGCCATCGGGAACCGGACCATCTACGAGCTGGAGCGCTCCGCGCGCCTGGTGGAGGGCGACCCGCGCAAGGCCGCCCGGCCGAGCCAGATCCTCCATCGCGGCGACGTGGTCGTGCTCGGCGAGGGGCGCCGCGGGGAGGACATTCTCGCCCGCGTCGTCGCCCTGCCGGGCGACATCCTCTCGATCCCGCGGGGCGGCGACCTCCAGGTCAACGGCAAGAGCGAGAAGATGTACTACCTCGACAGCTACGCCTCGTCCAAACACATCAAAATGCAGGGCTTCGCCCGCATCACGATCGGCGACTTCCACGTGCCGCGGGGCTACATCTACTGCCTGATCGACGTGCGCGCCGAGGGCGAGAACCGGCAGCTCGGGCTCACGAACCTGCGCGAGGTGCGCGGCAAGCTCATCCTCGGCTCCCGCGACCGGGGAAGCAAGGACTAGAGGAGGAACGCGCGTGCGGCTCTGGGCCGTCACGATCGTCGAGTCGGTGGTCCTGCTCATCGCGCTCGCGATCGCGATCGCGAGCTACCGGGGCGGCGTGCCCCAGCGCAACGCGGCCGGCGCCTACGCGCTCTCGGTCGAGGCCCTCCGGGAGGGGCAGCTCGGCGAGGCCGACCGGCATCTGAAGACGCTCGAGGCGTATTGCAGGCGCCTGGAGGGGCCTCCGCCCGGCAACATGCACACGGGCGCCGAGCTCGTCCCGCAGATCCGCTTCCTCCGCGCGAATCTCGCCCTTCGCGGCGGCGACGTCGAGACCGCGATGGAACTCTACGAGGAGGTCGCCGAGGACGAGCGCGCGGACGAGGAGCTCGCGGCCCTGGCCCTCACGGCCAAGGCCGCGCTCGTCTTCAAGCCCTTCGAGAAGAAGGATCCGGAGACGGGCGCGCGGAAGGCGCTCGCCCTTCTCGAGAAGGCCCGGCGGCTCGACCGCGACCTGCCCGATGCCCTCGTGGCCGAGGCCGCGTGCCTCTTCTGGAAGAAGGACTACACGGAGGCGGCGAAGCGCTACGAGAAGATTCGCGCCGGGACGCGGGCCATGAGCTTCGAGGCCTGCAAGTTCTTCTGCGTGGGCGAGGCCCTGTCCCTCGCCCAGGACGGAGACTTGGACGGCGCCCGGAAGGCGCTCCTTCGCGCTCGCTTCTACGACAAGGACTGGGACGTACCGGGGGACTACAGCCAGTTCCTCAAGGTGCAGCGCCTCAGCCGCGACGAGCGCGGGGATCCGGCCCGGATCGGGGCGCGCGAGATGCTCCTCAGCGAGGTGGAGCAGAACTGGGCCCGGTACGTCATCGGCGACGAGGCGACACGCTACGCGACGCTCATGGCCATCGGCCTGGCCTACACGCGCGGCGCCCGCGAGCAGCGCAGGCGCGGGAACTTCGCGGCGGAGCGGGGCAAGCTCAAGAGGGCACTCGACACCTTCCAGCAGGCTACGGATCTCGACAAGAAGAACCCGGCCGCGTTCACGAGCATCGCGGCCCTGCGCTGGGACCTGGTCCTGAACCTGCGCGCGCACCTGGCCGCGCTCGAGAAGCAGCTCGCGGGCGCGGCGGCCCGGGCGCGGACGCGGCTCAACAGGGAGATCGCCCCCCTCCGCCGGGCGCTCCCCGAGGCCGAGATCGCCTACACGGCGGCCCATCACACGCTCGTCGAGATGGGCGCGCTCTCGGAGGAGGCGAAGGTCGCCGGCCTCAAGGCCATCGCGGGCTTCCGCCTGGCACGCGCCGAGGCAGGGGGCTGGACCGAAGAGGGACTCGCAGACGCACTGGCGGCGATCGAGGCGGTGCTCGCTCGGAGCACCGACGAGGCCGACGCGCTGCGCGCCAAGGGCGTGCTTCTCCAGAAACAGGGGAAGCTCAGCGAGGCGCTGGTAGCCTGGAAGAAGGTGCTCACACTCAAGGACGACCCGCCGCTCAAGGGCCTCGTGGGCGTCTACGAGAGCAGGGCCCAGATCGTGGCCTGGCGGCCGACCCGTCCGCCCGGCACGAAGGGCGCGACGGGCGCGCCCTTCCTCGTCCGGGACCGCGCCCCCCTGGTGGGCTTCCTCTTCAAACCCGCGCGTGCGGGCGAGACCGTCAAGTCCGAGGACGTGTTGCTCTACCTCGACGGCACCGAGGTGCCCGCGGTCCTCTCCGGAACGGAGGTGCTCTACCTCGTGCCCCCGACCGAGCCCCTCTCCGACGGCCGTCACGTGGTGCGCGGGATGCTGAAGGGGCGCCTCGGGACGGCGGTCGATCTCTCGTTCGAGTTCCTCGTGGACAACTCGCCCCCCGAGGTCGATTCGGTCTCTCCGGACGTGCACGAGCGACCGCGGCCCGGCAAGCCCCGGATCAAGATCAAGTACCACGACGCGCTCGCCGGCGTGGACCCGAGCTCGGTGCGCCTCGACCTGCGCTCCGTCCCGCCGACCATGCCCGCGCTGAGCGTGACCCTGATCGAGGGCGGGCGCTACACCTTCAACGACCCGGAGAACGGCATCGTCAAGGACACGCCCGCGGCCACGGCCAAGTTCCTCATGGTCGTGCCGTCGCGCAACCTGGGGCCCGGCTCCTACGAGCTCCGCCTCGAGGTCTCGGACGCGCGGGGGCTCAAAAAGCGCAAGAGCTGGGTCATCACGGTCGGGAGGTAGCCTCAAGCCATGCTCTGCCCGAATTGCAGCCGAGACATCCCGATCGGCAAGCAGTACTGCCCCCTCTGCGGCCACAAGATCCAGCTGGAGTTCGGCTACATCGAGCAGTCCGTGATGGACGACGCAGGCGTCAAGCGGATCCAGTGGATCGAGGGCTGGCTGCGCCTCGGGATCGCCCTGGTGATCGTAAGCATCGTCGCGATTCGCGTCTATAACGATAACTTCGAGACCGCCCTCGTCTTCGCCCGCGAGGGGACGCCCTCGATCGCACTGCCCAAGCCCGGCGCGAAGGCCGCGGGGGGGCTCACGCACACGCCCACCTGGAGCCCCCCGGATCTGCCCGAGACCCGGGGCTCCCAGTCGGTGGGGCTCACCTGGCGCACGAACGACAAGATGCGGCGCGCTCTCCGCACGCGGGGCGGCGGCAGCGAGGAGACCGAGATCGCGGTCACGCGCGGGCTGGCGTATCTCACGGCGAGCCAGTTCAAGGGGAGGCGGGTCTCGAAGCCCGGCCACTGGCCGGCCTCGGGCGCCGAGAAGAGCGCGATCGCCACGGCCACGGGCGCGGCGCTCCTAGCCTTCCTGGGGAACGGCCACACGCCGTACGTGGGTTCGCACAAGAAGACCGTGTCGCTCGCGGTGAATTACCTCCAGAATGCGGCGGCCGGCGGACGCGTCGGCCCGGCCTGGGCGCGCCACATGGAGGGCCAGGCCCTGTCCACGGCCGCGCTCGCCGAGGCCTATGCCATGACCGGGGACGCGAGAACGCGCCGGTCGGCCGAGGCCGGGCTGCGGTACATCCTCGACGCCCAGCAGCCGAACGGCGGCTGGAAGGACAGCCGGCGCGCGCCCGGGCCCGAGACCGTCTACGCCACGGCCTGGCAGGTCTACGCGCTCCACGCCGCGCGCATGAGCGGCCTGCACGTGCCGGACGAGGCCTTCAAGAGGGCGCGCGCCTTCCTGGAGAAGATCACGGACCCGAACACGGGCCGGGTCGGGCTCTTCACCGTCTGGCGCCCCGGCGACCCGGAACTCCCCAGCCGCGCCCAGACCGCCGCGGCCATGGCCGCGCGGCTTATCGCCGGCGAGCCGGTCAGCCGCGAGACGATCCGGCGGGGCGCGCGCGCCCTCCTCGCGGGCCCGCCCATCTGGAAGAAGGAGTGGAACGACGCGAAGAACCTCTCCACGCTTCGGAAGAACCGCGATCGCGTCGATCTCGTTTATCTCTTCTTCGGCACCCAGGCGATGTTCCGCATCGGCGGCGAGGACTGGAAAGAATGGAACGGGAAGGTCCTCAAGCCCTTCCTCCTCCAGACCCAGCTCATCGGCGGCAACTGGCCGCACAAGGGCAAGTGGGCGCACCGGCGCGGCCCGGCTTGGACGGCCGCCATGGCCGTCCTGTGCCTCGAGATCTACCACCGCGATCAGTAGCCGCCTTTCCCCTTCCCGAGGGAGACAAACCCGTGACGCTGAAGCTCGAATCGGTCCAGGACGACTTCCGCCGGCTCGGCCTTTCGGCCGGTGACACTGTGATGCTCCACTCGCGCGCGACCGCGCTCGACCGGGCACACGAGCTCATCCATCTCGAGGACACGGGCATGAAGCTCCTGCTGGACGCGCTCCGCGGCGTCCTCGGAGAGCGCGGCGTCCTCGCCGTGCCCACCTTCACCCGCACCTTCCGCGACGAAGCGAGCGGGCCGACCGGCGACGTCTGGAACCCGCAGGCGAGCCGCTCGCGCGTGGGCTCGTTCACGAACTACGTCCTCGCCCAGCCGGGCCGCGCGAGAAGCGATCACCCCACCCACTCGGTCGCGGCGCTCGGCGCCGGGGCCGAGGACTTCTGCGCCGGTCACTCCTGGCGCGAGGGCGCCTCGACCTGCGACCGCGACGGCCCCTGGGGAAAGCTCGTCGACCGGAACGGCTGGATTCTCTGGTTCGGCACGGACATGCGCACCCAGACCGCGGTCCACGCGGTCGAGGACTGGATGCGTCTGCCCTACATGGCGACCTGCGTCGCGCTCGTGGACGACGCCGGGCGCACGCGCGAGGTCGAGGTTACCCAGTCCCCGGCCGGCTCGCGCGACTTCTACAGGAAGGACAGCAAGTCCGCCCTCGCGTGGGAGAGGGCGGGCCTCTCGCGCAAGGGCACGGTCGGCCGCGCTGCGTGCGAGCTCATGCGCGCGGCAGACTTCATCGACTGGCTCTGGAACGCGCTCCTCGCCGACCCTGGGCTTCTCCTGCTCGATAAGCCCGACCACGCCTGGTCGGTCGAGGCGAAGAAGAAGACCGCCGGCTACCTCGCCACCTTCAAGGGCTCCTGGCGGCGGTGAGCGGCGAGTCGCGCGAGCCTCCGCAGAAGAAACCGCGCCTCCGCAGGGACATCCTTCTCGGCGCGCTCGTCCTGCTGCCGGTCCTTCTCGCGGCCCTCTCGCTTCTCCTCTGGAAGCCGGTGATGATCCGCTACACCGTCCGGGATCTGCGCCGGCTGCGGGCTCGGGGATCGATTGTCCCCGGGACCGATGAGTGCGTGAACACCCTCATCTCGTTGCGCGCCGTTCGGATCGGGATGACCTTTGAAGAGGTCGTGCGTATCCTTGGAAAGCCGGACGAGGATTTCAAGCCGGACAACGACAAGAACTTGATCCTGATACCCGAGGGCTTCCCCTGCGAACGATGGTGCGAGTGGTTCGTTCATGATACGGGGCTCCAAACCGAGGTCTATGCCGTCACCTTCGACGCAGAGGGACACGCGTCGTTCGTACCTTACATCTCCAAGAAAGGGAAGGACGCTTCCGGCACACGCTGGGCTCACTATGTTCGCACGCCTCTCGACTTGTGGCGCGCGGCCGCTTCCCCGGAGAGATAGTCCGTGCCCCGCCCCCGCGCCCTCCTCGCCTGGTCGAGCGGAAAGGACAGCGCCTGGGCGCTGCACCGGCTGCGTGCGGAAGATGAGGTCGAACTTGCCGGGCTCCTCTCGACGGTGACGCGGGACTACGATCGCGTCTCCATCCACGGCGTGCGCGCGGAACTCCTCGAGGCGCAGGCCACGGCGGCGGGCCTGCCGCTCGTGAAGGTGTTCATCCCGGCGAAGTGCTCGCATGACGCGTACGCCGAGGCCATGCGCGCGGCGTGCGAGGAGGCGAAGGCGAACGGCGTCACGCACGTCGCCTTCGGCGACCTCTTCCTCGAGGACGTGCGCGCCTATCGCGAGGAACGCATGGCCGAGGCGGGGCTCGCGCCGCTTTTTCCGCTGTGGGGCCTCGACACGCACGCGCTCGCGCACGAGATGGTCGCCTCGGGCCTGCGCGCCTACGTCACCTGCCTCAATCCGGAGAAGGTCCCGCGCGCGCTCGCGGGCCGCGCCTACGATGAGGATCTCCTTGACGCGTTGCCCGAGGGCGTCGACCCCTGCGCAGAGAGAGGCGAGTTCCACACCTTCGCCTGGGACGGGCCGCCGTTCCGCCGCCCGGTCGCCTGCCGCGTCGGCGAGACCGTGGAGCGCTCGGGCTTCGTCTTCACCGACCTCCTGCCCGCGTGAGCGCGCATCCCGGCATTTGCATTCAGAGGATTCTCAAGCGCCGTTTTCAGGTCTTGCACCATGTGCTACTCTCTTCCGAAGCGCCGAAATTTGCTGTTTTTACCGGTGCTGAGTTTGAAAAACGGCCGATAATGTTGTATAATGCACACGTGCAGCACTTGTGATGAAACCCCGTTTTTTCACAGCTAAGGAGAACCCTCATGAAGATTTTCCCCCGGTTCCTTGCGATCACTGGAATTCTCTCGCTCCTCGTCCCCGGTGCGGCTCGGGCGCAGGCAGCCGACCCGCACGCGACGGGACTGGCGCCGTGCACCCCCGAGGAGCTCGCGTGGCAGAACAAGCACATGCTCCGGGTCAAGAAGGTCAAGCTCAATGCGCTGGGGCTGGCACGGGTCAACGCCGCACGTAAGGCGAAAGGGCTGCCCGCGCTCGGGGCCGCACCCGTCCGAGTCGGCGCCGAGGTCGAGGGCACCGTGGGCGGCGCGCCCTCGGCCGCGGCCGAGGAGGGCGGCTCCGAGACACCCGCAGCGGACCTGCCGGCCTACCTCGACAACAGCTCTCTGAAGTATTTTCCCCCGATCCGGAGCCAGGGGTCGCTGCCCTCCTGCGCGTGTTTTAGCGGCACCTACTACGTGATGACCTACATGTGGGCCATGGCGAACGATCTCGACGCCAAGAGCGGCGGCGATGCCGTGCGGCTCAGCCCCAAGTTCACCTACAACTTCGTCAACGACGGGGCGGCGGTGGGATCCTGGTACTACTGGGCCTACGACATCGGCAAGAAGCACGGCTGCGCCACCTGGTCGGAGTTCCCGTACGACAGCAACTATCGCGCGTGGCCGATGAGCGGGGCGACCTATCGCAGCGCCATCAACAAGCGTTTCGACGCCTATGGGTACGTCTCCGGGACGAACACCGACTCCGGTATCCAGCAGGTCAAAGAGATGCTGGTCAACGGCTACATCCTGAACATCCCGACGTATGTCAACTCCTGGCAGTACAGGACGATCGGCAACGATCCGGCCACGACCGAGGACGACGCCTTCGTCGGAAAGTCCGCGTGCTTCTGGGTCAACGGCACCAACGGCTACCACGCGATGACCGTGGTCGGCTACAACGACCACATCTGGGTGGATGTCAACGGCAACGCGTCCGTCGACGCCGGCGAGAAGGGGGCCTTCCGGATCGCGAACTCCTGGGGCACCGGCTGGGGCGAGAGCGGCTACCGCTGGATGGCCTACGACGCCCTGAAAAGCCCCTCCGGCGTCTCAGGTGGCCCGAGCGCCAACCGCCAGTTGGGCTGGTCTCCCGCCCGCGCCCACTGGATCACGGCGCGGACGAACTACCAGCCCACAATGGTGGCCGAGTTCACCGTGAACCACCTCAAGCGTAACCAGCTGGGCATGACGCTGGGCCTCTCCGCTACGAATCAAACGACGCCGTCGAGCACCTGGTATCCCTACGAGGTTGCCTACTATTCGGGCGGCCCCTACGCGTTCAACGGCGGGACAACCGCCGTGGACGGCACGTTCTACTACGACTTCACGGACCTAGTACCGCCGGCCACCGAGACCAAGCGCTGGTACGTGGGCATGCGTGACAACGCCACGGGCGATGTGGCGACGATCAAGGTCTTCCGCCTCTACGAGGTGACGCCCACGGGCGACGTGCCGGTGGGCACGGCCGCGAACGTGCCCCAGACCGCCGACGGCGGGGAGCAGGTGTACGCGTGGGTGGACTACCAGTACAACTCCGGCAACGTGGCGCCGGCGGCCGTGGCGACCGTGACTCCCACGAGCGGCATCGAGGGCCAGACTGTCTTCGCGTTCGACGGCACGGGCTCCTCGGACCCGGACGGCGTCATCGCGAGCTACGCTTGGGCTTTCGGCGACGGCGCGAACGCGAACGGCGCGAACGCGACGCACACCTATGCCTCGGCCGGGACCTTCACGGCCATGCTCACCGTGACCGACAACATGGGCGCGACCGGCACCGACACGGTCTCGGTCATCGTGAACCCGGATCCGAACAAGGTCGTCCATGTCGCGGCGATCGACATGGCGCTCACGCCGCTCAACAAGAAGTTCATGCGGGCCACGGCCACGGTATTCGTCGCGGACCGGAACGATGCGCCGATTGCCGGGGCGACCGTGACGGGTACGTGGTCCGGCGTGGAATCGGGGACCGCCGAGGCCGTCACGGACGCGGCCGGGGCCGCCGTGCTGATCTCGCCCAAGACGGGCGCCAAGGGCGGCACCTTCACTCTCACGGTGACGGACGTCTCCGCGGGCGGGTACGGCTACGACCCGGCCGCGAACGTTGAGAACTCCGACTTGATCTCCTTCGGCGATGCGCCGCCTCCCCCGCCACCGCCTCCGCCCCCGCCGGGGACGATCTTCGTCGCGGACATCGCGATGTCCGCAGGCCCGGTGCCCGGCGGCCTCGCCGCAACGGCGACGGTCCTCGTCACCGACACCGACGGCAACCCGGTCGCCGGGGCGAAGGTCGAGGGCGCTTGGACGGGCGCCTATAGCGGAAGCAAGAGCGCCGTGACGGGCGCCGACGGTAGGGCCGTTGTTTCGACGAAGAAGACGAAGACGGGCGGTACGTTCACCTTCACGGTGACGAATGTCTCGACCGACGCGGACACCTACGATCCGACGCTCAACGCCGAGACGAGCGATTCGGTGACGTACTACCCATAGCTCGCGGATCCACTAGCAGCGCACGCGACGGGGCGGGAGCCATCCCGCCCCGTCTTCTTTCGGTCCTAGGTCGCGGCGCTTGCGCGTGCGCCTTCTTCGCCGTAGCATGGCCCCCACGGGAGAGGAGGGACGCATGTCCGAGATCAGGGTCGAGAAACCGGACGCGGTGAAGCTGGAGGCGCTCGGCGTTGAGCGCTGGGGCATCTGGGAGAAGGAGGCCTCGAGCTTCCCCTGGCATTACGACGAGAAGGAGACCTGCTACATCCTCGAGGGCGAGGTCACGGTCACGCCCGAGGGCGGCGAGCCGGTGAGCTTCGGCGTCGGCGACCTCGTCACCTTCCCCGCGGGGATGGATTGCACTTGGGCCATCTCCAAGGACGTGCGCAAGCACTACAAGTTCGGGTAGGGCGCGGGCGCCGGATGAACTCCCTCGAGCGCGTGCGCATATGCTTCGCCCACCGGGAGCCAGACCGGGTGCCGATCGACTTCGGCGGGTGGCTGAGCGGAAGCAAACAAGGCGCGCACGAGAAGCTCGCCGCGCATCTCGGCATCGGCGCGGGGGAGTGGAGCGTCTACGACCCGGGCGAGTCGATCCAGCGGCGCTTCGAGATCGACTTCCGCCGCGTGACGCCGCGCACGCCCGCTCGCGCGGCCGCGTGCGAGAACCCGGACGGCTCCGTCACCGACGCGTGGGGCATCACGCGCGTCCGGGAGAACGAGGACGACCAGATCGTCCATTTCCCGCTCGCGGATGCCTCAGTCGCGGATCTGGCGGCTTACTCCTGGCCCGACGCGGACGCGCCCGGCCGCTATGAGCGCGTCCGTGCGGAGGCCGTGGCGATCCACGCGCGCGGGCTCGCGGTGAGCGCGCAGCCGGACATCAACGGCGTCTTCGAGCTCGCCTGCTGGCTCTGCGGCTTCGACCGCGTGCTTATGGATATGGCTGCGGATCCCGATTTTATTCGCGCGCTCTTCGAGAGGATCACGCGCATCCAGGAGGCGCTCGCGGGCGGCTACTACACCGCGCTCGGCGACGAGGCTGAGATGGTCCAGCTCGGCGACGACTTCGGCACGCAGAACGGGCCCTTCTTCTCGCCGGGCATGTACCGCGAAATGATCGTGCCCTACCAGAGGCGCTACCACGCCGCGATCCGCGCGCACACGAGCGCAAAGATCTTCCACCACTCTTGCGGCTCGGTCTATCGCCTCGTCGAGGACATGATCGCCACCGGGGTCGAGATCCTCAACCCGGTGCAGCACTCGGCCGCGGAGATGGACCTTGCGCGGCTGAAAAAAGAATTCGGCTCGCGCCTCGTCTTCCACGGCGGCATCGACGTGCAGACCGTGCTGCCGCGCCTTTCGCCCGAGGGCGTGCGCGACGAGGTGAAGCGCGTCATTGACGTTCTCGCGCCCGGCGGCGGGTACGTGCTCGCCCCGAGCCACAACATCCAGGCCGACTGCCCGCCCGAGAACGTCGTCGCCATGCTCGAGGCCGCGCTCGAGTTCGGGGGGTATTGAGCGGGCGGAGAACACGGCTCGGCTTGTCCTTCCCCATTTGAAAACATGGGATTCATGGTGTATATTTGAAACAGTTCGGGAGACCCGGCCCGAAAGGAGATCTCTTGCAAAAGACGCCTTTTATGCCCCGCCCCGAGATTGCGAAGTTCTCTCTTCTCTTCGCGGCCCTGTGCGCTGCGGCGGGAACGGTCTCCGCCGGTGAGGCCAAGAACGTTTTCAAGAAGGTCGCCCCGAGCGTGGTCCTGATCCGGGACCTGGAGGGACACGGTTCGGGCGTGGTGATCTCCCCGGACGGGCTGATCCTGACCAACTACCACGTGGTCAACACGCCGCTTTCCTTGAGTGTCACGGCGGAGGTCGACGCCGGTGGCCGCCGCGCGTCCCGTACCTTTCAGGATGTCTCGGTGCTGGGCGTGCACCCACAGTACGACGCAGCCCTGATCCGGGTCAGGGCGCCGGGCGTGCGGTTCTTCCCAGCCACCGGCCGCGAGGGCGCGCAACCGGAGACCGGCGACGCGTGCTACGCCATTGGAAACCCCAGCGGCGCAGAGGGACAGGCGCTCACCAATAGCATCTCACCGGGAATCGTCGGCGCGGCCGCACGCCAGGTCGAGGGTCTGTCGTATATCCAGTTTACGGCTCCCATCAACCCGGGTAACTCCGGCGGGGCGCTTTGTGATGCAGAGGGCCGGGTGATCGGCTTGGTTACCTTCAAGATCGAGCAAACCGAGGGCATCGGGTTCGCCATTCCCATCGGCCTCCTTCGCCGCGACGCATTCGGTCCTGTTTCGAAGCGGAAACCCGACTACAAGAAAGCCCGGGAGTACGAGAACCTCGGCAAGAAGTACTACACCTACGCCCGGCGCGCGCGTGGCGAGGAGCGGGAGGCCGCCCTGGTGCTGGCCTACATCTGCTTCCGGCTCTGCCTCAACGAGGTGCCGAACGACGCGGCGCCTTACCATAACGTCGGCCTGATGTACTACGACCTGAAGGAACCCGAAGTCGCCGAGGCCTTCCTTCAGAAATCGGTGGAGCTCGACCCCAACGGCCCGGCGAGCTACCAGACCCTCGGCATGATCGCCATCGTCAGGGGGGACGAGGACGCCGCGCTCGCCCGCTGGGCCCGAGGTATGCAGTGCAGGCTGGATGACCAGACGGATCGGGCCAGCGCGGCCATGTGCGCGGATAATTTCTCCATCAATATGATCCAGCACAAGAAGTACGCGCAGGCGGCCTACTGCGCCCGTTGGGCCCTGCTCCTAGGCGTGACCCCGAAACGCAAGCGGGTTCTCGAGGACCTTCTCCAGGAAGCCAAGGGGGAGCTTCCGGCGAAGTTGTACGAGTACATCATCAACAAGAGGGACGACTTCTCCTTCAGCGACCCCAAGGTTGCCCTTCCCAAGGTCGCGGACGCCCCGGTCCAGAAACCGTCCCGCCCTCCGGACCACCCGGCGTCCCCCACGCAAGCGCAAGGCGAACCCGACAGCGCTGCGGAGGATGCCCTCCTCATCGCGGCCTCGGCCCCGTCCGCGCCCGACCACGCGTCGCTTCCCGGCGAGGTCGTGGACGCGACGCTCGCCCACGGCGGCGCGTATCTGGTCCTCCAGTGTCGCGGCGAGAAGTGCTTGCGGGTGTTCAATATCGCGCACGGAAAGTTCGAGAAGGACATCCCGGCGCCCTCCGACGCCATCTTCGCCGCGGGCGGCTCCTGCCTGCTGGTCTACTCCCAGACCCAGAAGCAGTTCGAGAAGTGGAGCATGAAGACCTTCCAGAGGACCGCGGCGCACCCGAGCCGGACCACGAAAGTCCTGACGAACGTGGCCATGGGGCTCGACAATCCCAACGAGGCCCTGATCAGTTATGCCGAATCCACGGACGCGCTTGCCACGCGGCACTACAACACCCTGGATCTCAGGACTTTTAACACCCGCAACATCGCGGCGAACTTCAGGAACGGCAGCTATCGCAACCGGCTCCATATCCGGACCGATGCGCGCCTGCAATCCGTCGCCATCTGGTGCACCTCCCACACTCCGACGGGCCTGGTGTACGCGTACCGTGCGGTCGGTACCTGGAACACCGAATACAAACACAGCTCCTTCGGCATCCTCGGCCTCTCCCCGTCCGGCCAGCGGATCTACACGGGCCGGGGCCAGATACTCGACTCCCGGCTCCAGGTGGTAAAGGAGGTAAAGGGCTCGCTTTTCCCGGTCTACGGCTCAAAGCACTACCTCCACCTGGATCCGGAGGGGCAGGTTCGGGTCTGCGGGGAGGCCGCCCACGAGGCGGTCCACCAGTTCGCCGCGCCGATGAAGTTCGAACGCGGCGGGTGGGAAAAGAATGCCTTCACGCGCGACCGGCAGGTCTGGGCCTCTGCCGCTGCCAATCGCGTCGCCTTCATCGATAACAAGACCCGCCGTATCCACCTGTGCGCTTTGGGCCTGCCGCCCAGGGCGCCGCGACCCTCCAAGCCCCAGCCCGGGCCCCGGAAGCCCGAACGCGCGGCGAAGCCCGAACCCGGGCCCGCGGCCGGGCCTTCCGCGAAGGAGGAGGAGATCGCGCGGTCCTGCCAGGGCTGGCTCTCGCTCGCGCGGAGCTACAAGGCGGCCGGAAAGAAAGAAAAAGCGCGCGAGTACCTCCAGAAGATCATCGACACCTATCCGGACACGCCGCACGCCAAGCAGGCCCGCCGCGAACTCGGCCGTCTCTAGCACGCGATTTCGCCTCGCGCTCCCCCCCGCTCACGCTCGCACTTGCACGCGCACGGCGCACTCGGGTAGACTCTCCCCTTCGGTCGAACCCGGAGACAGCGAAAGGAGCCTCACGTGGCGGCACAGGCGGACATCGGCCTCATCGGCCTTGCGGTCATGGGCGAGAACCTCGTCCTCAACATGGAGTCGAAAGGTTTCACCGTCGCGGTCTTCAACCGCACGGTCGAGAAGGTGGACCGCTTTCTTGCGGGCGGCGCGGCCGGGAAGAAGATCATCGGCGCGCATTCGCTTGAGGAGTTCGTCTCACTCCTCAAGCGGCCCCGGCGCGTGATGCTCATGGTCAAGGCCGGGGCGGCTGTAGACGCCTTCATCGAGAAAATCGCGCCGCTCCTTGAGCCCGGCGACATCATCATCGACGGCGGGAACTCGCATTTTCCCGACACGATCCGCCGCACGAAGGAGGTCGAGGCGCGAGGGCTGCTCTACATCGGCACCGGCGTCTCCGGCGGCGAGGAGGGCGCGCTCAAGGGCCCGAGCATCATGCCCGGCGGCTCGCCCGCCGCGTGGCCGGCGGTGAAGGACATCCTCACCGCGATCTCTGCGAAGGCCCCGGACGGTCGGGCGTGCTGCGTCTGGGTGGGCCCGGACGGCGCGGGCCATTACGTCAAGATGGTCCACAACGGGATCGAGTACGGCGACATGCAGCTCATCTGCGAGGCGTATCAGTTGATGCGCTTCGCGCTCGGCATGTTGGTGGACGAGATCCAGCGGACCTTCGCCGAGTGGAACCAGGGGGATCTCGACAGCTACCTCATCGAGATCACGCGCGACATCCTCGCCAAGACCGACCCCGAGACCGGGGGGTCCATGGTCGACGTGATTCTCGACACCGCCGGCCAGAAGGGCACGGGCAAGTGGACGAGCCAGAGCGCGCTCGACCTCGGAGCCCCCGCGCCGACCGTAGCCGAGGCCGTCTTCGCGCGGTGCTTGTCCGCCATCAAGGAGGAGCGCGTCGCTGCGAGCCGCGCGAAGCTGCCCGCGCCGCGCGCGAAGTTCCGCGGGGACAAGGCGAAGTTCGTCGCGGCGATCCGCGAGGCGCTGTATGCGTCGAAAATCTGCTGCTACGCGCAGGGGTATCAGCTCATGCGCTCGGCCGCGGTCGAGCACGGGTGGACGCTCGACTTCGGCGAGATCGCGCTCCTCTGGCGCGCCGGGTGCATCATCCGCGCGCAGTTCCTCGAACACATCCGCGATGCGTTCCGCAAGAAGCCCAAGCTCGCGAACCTCATGCTCGCGCCCTATTTCAAGCGCGCGCTGCGCAAGGCGCAGACCGGCTGGCGCAAGGTCGTGATCATGAGCGCGAAGCTCGGCGTGCCCGCGCCCGCATTCAGCAGCGCGCTCGCCTACTACGACGGCTACCGGACCGAGCGGCTGCCCGCGAACCTGCTCCAGGCGCAGCGCGACTACTTCGGCGCACACACGTACGAGCGCGTGGACCGCCCGCGGGGCGAGTTTTTCCACACGGAGTGGCTGAAATAGACGTGCAACAGCGGCAGAGAATAAGGCCCTGTCTTCAGCGCCTATTCGCGCTCTGCATCTGCGTGATCGGGGTCTCTGGGCCGGCGGCCCGAGCCGCCGGGGGGGAGGACGGCGTGGAGACAATCAAGGCGCGCCTCGTCGAGGACCTGCTCCCGGATGACCCGAAGGGCTCCGAGGCGAAGAGGCTTCTCGGCGCCGCGAGCGGGTACGCCGCCGCGCTCCGCGCCGATGGCACCTGCCCGGACGTTGATTACGCGAATCGCACCTCATCGGCCTGGAAAACGCCACGCCATCTGTCCCGCGTATGCGAGTTGGCCAAAGCCCGCCGCCTCGCCGGCGGCGAGGCGCTCAAGCCCAAGGCCCTGGCGGCGCTCGACCACTGGCTCGCGAAGGACTACAAGAACTCCAACTGGTGGTGGAACCAGATCGGCGTGCCGAGGAAGATGGGCGAGATTCTGCTCCTTCTGGAGCCGGATCTCGCCGCTGCGCAGAAGACAAAGGGCCTCGAGATCCTCAAGCGCGCCAAGATCGGCATGACCGGCCAGAACCGCGTGTGGGTCTCGGGCATCTCGCTCGCTCGCGCATGCCTGGAGAGGGACGCGGACCTTGCAGCCAAGGCGATCGACTCCATCGCAGGCACGATCCGAACGACGACGGCCGAGGGCATCCAGCCGGACTGGAGTTTCCACCAGCACGGCGCGTGCCTCTATGCGGGTGGGTATGGCCTCGGCTTCTCGCTGGACTGCGCGCGTTTCGCGTACTACGCGCACGGCACGGGCCTGGCTTTCTCCGAAGAGAAACTGAAGGTCCTCTCGGCTTATATCCTCGACGGTCAAGTTTGGATGGTCCGCGGCGACTGTTTCGACTACGGCGCAACCGGCCGGGAGATCGCGCGCAAAGGCATCGACCACAAAGGCCGCGCTGTAGCCGCAGCCTGCCGGTACATGGCGAAGATTCCGGGGTCGCGTCAAGCCGAGTTCGCTGCCACGGCCGAGCGCCTAAACAGCGCAAAGGTCGGCGTGAAAGGCGAACCCTCCGGGAACCGCTACTTCTGGCGTTCGGCCTTCCTGGTCCACCGGCGGCCGGGGTATTACGTCTCGGTGCGCATGGCACGCAGGGATCTGTGCGCCTCGGACGGGACTCACAATAAAGAGGGCCTGCGTTCGCATTACCTCTCCGACGGCGTGACGTACATCTTCCGCACGGGCACCGAGTACGAGCGTATCTTCGGCGCCTGGGACTGGCGCCGCCCACCGGGGATCACCGGCCGCGCCGCTGCACCCTTCGCGGGCAGCACCAAGGCCAAGGGCGCGCGCGCCTTTGCGGGCGCGGCTTCAGACGGCACGGTCGGCGTAGCCGCGATGGACTGGGCCAACGCGGCCCGAGGCAAGGGTTACCCCGCGGGCCAGCTCGCCGCGCGCAAGGCGTGGTTCTGCTTCGAGCGTGAGGTTGTCTGCCTCGGCGCGGGGATTACCTGCACGGGCGCCTCCCCAGTGATCACGTCGGTAAATCAGTGTCTCCTGCGGGGCGAGGTCGCGACGAGCGAGGGCGTGAAGGAACCAGGCGCGTATGACCTGGCCGGCCCCGCGTGGGTCCACCACGACAGCGTGGGGTACGTCTTCCCGGAGAAGGCGAAGCTCTACCTTGCGCCCGGGCCGCAGACGGGTTCGTGGCGGAGCATCAACGGCCGTTATCCGGCAGAGAAAGAGACGCGGGATGTCTTCAACCTGTGGCTCGACCACGGGACGAAGCCGCAGGCCGCCTCGTACGTCTACCACATCGTGCCGGGCATCGAAACGAAGGATCTGCCGGCGTACGCAAAGGCGAGCGGCGTTGAGGTCCTCGCCAACACGCCCGCGCTGCAAGCGGTAAGGCATAAGGCGCTGAGAATCACCGGCGCGGCGTTCTACGAGCCGGGGGCAATCGAGATGGATGGCCGCCCGTTCATCGCGGTCGATCAGTCCTGCATCGTCCTCGTACGAAGGCTCGCGGGAGGCAAGCTCCGCGTCGCGGTTTGCAAGCCCAACGCGGACGCGAAGCGGCCGAAGTCGGTCACGGTCACGGTCAGCGGGAGGAGGGGCAAGTTCGAGCTCCCGACCGGGTCGCATTCGGGCGAGAGCGTGATGCGGGAGCTTTGATACGCGGGCGGTGCGTTACACCGCGAACCGGACCTCGTCAAAGAAGGCGCGGCCCTTGCCCGTGACGAAGAGCCTGACCTCTGCCGCGACCGCGCGCTCGGGCACGGGCGCGGCCACGACTGCGGGCGTCCAGTCGGTCGAGTCCATGAAGGGCCTGCTTCGCGGCGCCTTGGTGACGTCGCAGAGGAGGCCATTCATCTCGTCGATGAAGGCGGCCTGCACGAACGCGATGCCGTCGAGCGCATCTGTTTTTATGAGCGCCTCGAGTCGAAGGCGCGCGCCCGGCTCGACGCGCACGGTCTGCTGAAGCGTGAGCGCGCCCTCGCGGTCGTAGGCGAGGCCCGGGCATTTCTTGCCCTTGGCGTTCTCCGTCCAGACGAGCTCGCCCCCGCCCTCGCTGAAGCGCCGGCCGAGGACCCACTGCGCGGGCGCGCCGGAGGCGTCGGCTTTTTCAAAGTGCGGGTTCTGGACGGCTTCGTAAATCGGATACGGCCGCGAATAGTTTCTAAACCGCCAGACGACCTCGCCTGTTGGCGTGACCTCGATCACCTCCTGGTGTTGCTGGCTCGCGATGAGCGTGTTCCCGTTCGGCAGGCGGTCGGCATCGTAGAAGTTCGAGAAGTAGTCGGCCGCGTACTCCCAGGCGAGCTCCCCCGCGGGCGTGATCTCGATCACGCGTCGGTTCTTGGAGTCCGTGATAAGCGTGTTTCCGTTCGCGAGCCGGTCCGCATCGCGCGGCCAGTGCAGCGTGCTCGTCTCTCCGTCGCCGTAGGACCAGGCGATTTCGAGAGAGGGCGTGAACTCGCGGATGTATTCCCCGCCCGAGTCGCAGACGATCGTGTTCCCGTTCGGGAGGCGGTCGGCGTTGTGTGGCCGTTCGACTCTGCCAGCGAGCTGCCAGGCGACTTTGCCTTCTCGCGAGACCTCGACCGCGCGGTCGTTGTTGCGGTCGGTAATGAGCAGCTTCCCGTTCTCGAGTTCATGCGCGTCGTTCGGGTAGCACAGGTGCGAGCCGTCGCTGAGCGTCCCGTTGCCGCCCGTCCAGTCGTCACTCGTGAAGACGATTTCGCCTGTGGGCGTGACCTCGATCACGCGATCGTTGGTGGTGTCAGCAATAAGAGTATTGCCGCTCGCGAGTCGCTTGGCCGCGTGCGCGAAGCGCAGGTCGCCTCCGTAGCGCCAGACGACCTCGCCTGCGGGCGTCACCTCGACCACCTCGCTGCCAGCCCCGGCCTCGTCGCCCGCGTCGGCGATGAGCGTGTTGCCGCTCGCGAGTCGCTCCACGTCGCAGGGGAACTCGACGACGCCCTCGCGCGATGCGCTCATGCGCTCATCCCTTCCACAGCGGAAGGCCCGTGGCCTCGTCGCGCGCGCGAGCGAGCGGTGGGCCGTCGAGCTCTTGAATCACGTACTCGCAGGCGAAGACGACCGAGCCGGGCGCGAGGTGCCCGCCGACGACGCGGCCGTCCACGCCCGCGAGTGCGACGTGCACGTGCACGAAGCTCTCGCCGTCCTTGATCGAGACGTTGCCCGCGAGCGAGACGATCTCGTGCGCGCCGGGCACGTCGGTGAAGACGTACTCGCGCGCGTCCTGATCATAGTACCCGATGCGGCCGCGTTCGATCGCGCCGATCGCCTCCACGCGGCCGAGCGTAATGCCGGCCTCGCGACAGATGCCGGTCAGCGCTTCGAGAAGATCCGCGCCCTTTTCGAGACGTCCGGTGAGAATGCGTTTTGATGACGCTTCAACCCGCATGCGCCTCTTCCCTCCTCTTCCCCACGACGACCCAGGTCCCCGAGGCGAGGCCCAGCGGGCGTGCGCCCGCCTCGGTGAGTTCGGCGAGCTCAAAACCTCCGCGCGCGAGATCGCGCCGCACTTCGCGCTCCGAATAGAGGTGCAGCCACACGCGCTTGCGCGCGAGGCTCATGGCGCGGTAGAGCCGCCCGAGCGCGCCGCGTCGCGGCACGGTGTAGACCGCGAGGCGCGCGCTGAGCGCGCCCGCTCGCTCGAGCACCGCGCCGAAGTCACGCACGTACTCGGTGAGCCCCGCGGCGACCATCGCGTCAAACGGCCCCTCGACCGGCGGCGCACCGGCTGGCCCCTCGACGACCCGGACGTTTTCGAGGCCCTCAGCCTCGAGGCGCGCGCGCAGGCGCGCGAGCATCTCCGGCGAGAGGTCCACGGCCGCGACCTCGCGCGCGAGCCGCGCCAATCGCACCGTGTAGAGCCCCGTGCCCGCGCCGAGCTCGAGGACGCGCATGTCCGGCGTCACGTGCCTCTCGATTGCGGCCCAGACGTCGGCCTCCTCTTTCTCCCTCGCGCGCGCGGTGAAGGCGAAGCGCCGGAACTTGGACTCATACGCGGGCGCATGCGCGTCGTAGAACCGTCGCACGCGCTCTTCGCGCGACCGGCCCGCCGCGCTCACGCCTCGCTCCGCACGAAGGGCGGCATCCAGCCGTGAATGCGGCTCGCGGGCCACTCGGGAAGCTCGAGCGCGCGGGCCGTCTCGGCCACGCCCGCGCCCGGGAACTCGCGCACGAGCCGCCCGAACTTGCGCCGCGCGCTCTCGCCCGCGCCGTGCCGGTAGAACCAGCGCCGGCTCCGGGAGAGGCCCGCCGGGAGCGACTCCGGCGCGGCCATCTCCCACGGATGAAAGGCGAGGTGCGCGAAGCCGCGGCGCGCGCGCGCGGCGCGGAGCGCCAGGCGCACGAGCCCGTAGGGAAGGACTCGGAACATGATTCCCGAGTGCAGGAGCCATCGCCGCCTGAGGAGCACGTTCACCGACGGCGGCATTTCCACAAGCGAACTCCCCTTGAAACGAAACGGCGCGGGCGGGTCGAAGGTGGAGAGCGGCATGAGGCTCGAATCGATCTCGACGCCCGCGCGCTCGAGCTCCTCGCCGAACCACGGCGTGCGCCAGGTAAGGCTCCACGCGGGCGCGCGGTAGAGGCGGCACGCCTCGCCCGCGACTGCGGCCACGGCGCCCATGGAGCGGGCGAGGTCCTCGCGGAAGGCCTCGCGCGTCAGGCCCGTGACGAGCCGGTGCTCGTGCGAGTGGCTTCCGACCTCGCACCCGGCCTCGAGCGCGCGCCGCACGAGCCCGGGGCGCCGCTCGGCGAGGCGGCCCACGAAGAAGAGCGTCGCCCGGCTCCCCGCCGCTTCGAGCGTCGAGAGCATCCGCTCGGTCTCGCGCTCGATCTCGGCGAGCCCGGCCTCGTCCGCGTTCGCGCCGCCGCGGGCCTCGACGTCGATCGAGAGCACGATCCGCTCCGGCCGCGGACTCGCGCGCGCCGGGCGGCGCGGAGCCTCGCGCCGGGGCGCGGCTCCGGCGAGGCGCGGCGGATCGGTGAAGAAAACATCATAGAGGTCGGCATTCGGAGGCACGTCGTAGGCTCGTTCGAGCGTCTTCACCACGCGCGCGGGCACGCCCGCGGCGACCGAGAGCGGCGGCACGTCCTCGCGCACGACCGCGCCCGCGGCCACGAGCGCGCACTCGCCCACGGTCACGCCCGGCAGGATCACAGCGTTCGCGCCCACGTAGCAGCCGTCGCGGAGCTCCACCGGCGCGGTGAAGCGCGGACCCGCGTAGGGGAGGAGCATCTCGCCGTGATGTGTGTGCGCGAAGATCCGCACGCCCGGTGCGAGCACGACCCGCCGCCCGATCGAGACGAGGTACGGGTCCATGTCGTCGATGAAGACCTCTTTCGGGATGATGCACCCGGCGCCGATGCGCACCCCGCGCAGCCGGTGGACCCAGGCCACGCCGAAGGGCAGCACGTGCGCGAGCATGTGCAGCGGCCAGGTCCAGAGCGTGTAGGCGAAGCGCAGGGCGATACGTAGCCTCCGGACGCGGCGCCCGAGCCAGGTGAGAACGCGGGGCATCTTCCTCCCTCCGAACGGGATTATCCTGTTCGCGGCCGTCGAAGTCAAATCCGACCCGCATCGCCGGCTTGACACCCCGCCCGCCGCAGGGTACATTTCCCCAGGAAGGGAGGAGCTCTATGCCGAACCAGACGCTTCGACCGGACCCGGCTCTCGCCTGGCGCTGCGTGGACGGCGAGACCGTGGTCGTGCGATCCGAGTCCGAGGAGGTGGTCGTGCTGAACACGGCCGGGGCGTGCGTCTGGGCGCTTGCCGACGGCTCCCGTCCGGACAACGCGGTCGCGGCCGGTCTTGCCGAGCGTGCCGGCCGGGAAGCGGCCGGGGCCGAGGCCCTCGCCCTCCTGGCCGAACTCGAAGGTCGCGGGCTTCTCGTGCGCGGGGCCGCCTTGGGCGCGCCCACCGTCGCGCCGGTGCCCGCACCGGGAACTGAGGCGCCCGCGGTGTTGGCCGAAGAGACGCTCGAGGTCCTCGCCGGCGGGTGCGACAGCTCGCACACCGGGAACCCCGGCCTTTGCCGGACCCTCGGTCCCTGCTCGGTCACCCACACGTAGGACCCGGAACACCGAAGGGGGAAATCCGTGGAGGAAAGTCCATACGCTTCGCCCGCCGGGCCGGCACAAGTTGCAGGTCCCGGTCCGCTCCCGGCCGCGCCGGGGGCCGTGCCCGCGGGCGGCCGCAAGGCCCGTACCGGCCGGCGCAGGCTCGTAATCATCCTGGCGGTGCTCGGTGCGCTGGGATTCATCGGCATCGTAGGCTTCCTGCTTCTCGTCATCGCGGCCATGGCGGCCGTATCCATGGGCGCGGGCGCGGTCTCGGAGGCGCTTCTCGTCCGGGAGCTCGAACCGGGCGACTCGACGCGGCCGGTCGTGGCCGTGGAGGTCCACGGATTCATCTCGGGTGGGGTGCACGCGGGCGGCAACGCGGACGCGATCATCAAGCAACTCCGGAAGATTCGCCGGGAGGGAAAGGCGAGCGCAATCCTCCTGGACGTGAACTCGGGCGGCGGAGGCGTCACGGCCTCGGACGCGATCCACCGGGAGGTCCAGCGCTGCCGGGAGGCGGGCCTCCCGGTCGTGGCCTTCTTCCGGAACCTCGCCGCGAGCGGGGGCTATTACGTCTCCGCCGGCGCGGACCGGATCGTCATCATGCCCACCGGGATCACCGGCTCGATCGGCGTGCGCGCAATGAGCATCAGCGCGAAGAAACTTCTCGAGGAGAAGATCGGCCTCACGAATGAGGAGGTCACGAGCGCTCCGATGAAGGACGCGGGCCCGCCGTGGCGGCCGCTCACGCCCGCCGCGCGCGAGCGCCTTCACCAGATTGTAGACGAGATGCACGAGCGCTTCGTGGGCGTGATCGCCGACGGCCGCAAGGGACTCACGCGCGAGGCGGCCGCCGCGCTCGCCACCGGCGAGGTCTACAGCGCCAAGCAGGCCGAGGCGAACGGGCTCGTGGACGAGATCGGGTACTGGTCGGACGCGGTCGCGGCCGCGCGCGGCCTGGGGGGCGTCCCCGGCGCCGCGGTCGTCCGCTACGTCCGGCGCCCCACCGGGCTGCGCGCCCTGCTGGGTGTGGATTCCGCGTCGCCGGCGGTGCGCGTGGAACTCGCCCCGCGCCTGCCCGAGGTGCCCTCGCTGCGCTTGGAGTACATCTGGGCGCCGGAGTTCCCGGCGCCGGCGCACTGAGATTTGGGACTGGACAGGCGCGGACGCGGGCGGTAAGATTCCCGGTGACCCGGCGCGGGAGGGCTCCCGACCGGGGCGCGAGGCGGAAAGGAGAGGGCGATGCGAGAGCGGGGGGTTGTATTCCTTCTGGCGCTGGCCGTAGTCGCAGGTTGCGGCGGTTCCCGGTCGGCGGGAACGGCGCAGGGAAAGACTCGGCGCGTGAGGACGAAGCGGACGACCAAGGACGCGCCGAAGGAAACACCGGCCCAGCGAACGGCCGCGAAGGAGCCTACCAAGGAGGTCAAGCGCGACGTCGCCTCGGCCAAGAAGCGGCTCATCGAAGACCAGCGCCGGCTCAAGGTCATGGACTTGACGGTCGAACTGCGCACGGGGAAGACCCCGCGCGACCGCGTGGCCGCGGCCAAGGAACTCGCCTGCCTGCATGACACCTTCGCCACGACCCACCTGATGACCCGCATCGCCGAGGACCCGGATGCTTCGGTGAAGTACGAGTGCGTCCGAACGCTCGGGTCCCTTGAGGATACGACCGCGGTCCCTCTCCTGGTCACGCTTCTCGAGGACGAAGATCTTCGGCTGGCTGAGACCGCGCTCGGGGCGCTCGGCGCGATCACCAACCGCGAGTACGCCTTCAGCGAGGGCACCACCATCAAGGCGCGCAAGAAGACGGCGGAGAAGTGGCGCGCCTGGTTCAAGGCACTCAAGGACTAGCCGCTCCGAACACCCAGGCACCCCACGCGCGGCGCGGGCCCGTCGGCCCGCGCCGCGCTCATTTTTCCGGAAGACGATCCAAGGGCGGAAACCGAGGGATGGACCTCAGCGGCCGTGCTTCTCGCGCAGCGCGCGCATCTCCTGGATATGGAGCTGCTCGCGGGCATGACGGAGTTTGACCTGGCACTCGCGCAACCGGCGCGCTGCGGCGCCGGGTTGTTCCCTCTCCAGCTTCATGAGCGCCGCTTCCTCTTTCTCCAGGAGGTCGATCGCCTTCTTGAGCTCCCCGGCGCCCAGCGCGCGCATGCCTTCGTTGTGAAGACCGCTGGTCGTGACCCGCCTCGGCGGGCGGGGAGGGAGGCGGTCCCTCCGCGCAAAGGTCAGGATGATAATCATGAGGAGGATCCCGAGGCCGAGGAGCCCGCCCGAGAGCATGCCCACCAGCTTGTAGTCCGTGGGCGGCGCGCCTGCGGTCGTCCGGCCCGAAGCCGTACGGGCGGAGATACGCGCGCTCGTCCGGGTCGAAGCGCGGTGCGTGCCGGTCACGCGCGCGCGGCGCGAGCTCTCGCGACCTTTTCCGCCGGCAGCCGCGCGCCGCCGCGTCGAGACGCGATTTTGACGGGCAGTGGTCGCGCCGCGCCGGCTTGAGTTTCTCCTGTCTCTCACGGTGTCCCTCCGGGGTGTTTCTCCACGGTGTCGCCCCGTCCGGCCCGCGCCGCGGCGAGTTCCCGCCCGAGACGCTCGATCTCAAGCGCGAGTTCCGCGTTCTTGCGCGTCAGTTCCTCGATGACGGCGCGCTGGCGAAGGACCTCCGGGTCCTCGCGCCGGAGGCATCCGCCCAACGCGAGCGCAAGCGCGAAGGTCGCGGCCCAGATCACAGTCGCGAGAGGCCGTCGGCCGGTCATGCGTAGAGCTTCACGTGCTGCACCATCTTCCAGCTGTGAAGCATGTCCTCGCGCCGAACGCGTTGCTCCCGGTAGGCCCGGTTGAGCGGCGCGAGCCGCACGGTTTCCTCGTCGAAGAAGACTCGACGGAAGGTCACGCCCTCCGCCGTGCGCACGAGGCCGAAGTCCCCGGGCCGGACCGGGCGCTCGGCGAACACGATGATGTCGCCGTGCCGGAAGGAGTCCGGCCCCGACTCCGATTCCATGGCGTCGCCGTGAACGCGCAGCGCGAAGGCGAAGCCCTCGACGCGCGGCACGCGGAGCGTGAACGCCCGCGCGCTCGCCGGCCGGTTTGACCCGTCGAAGTCTATGTTATAGCCTGAGGCCGTCTCGAGGACCGGGATCTCCGCTGCGGGCGACCCGGTGCCCCCCTCCCCCTCATCCGAGCCCGCGGCCGCGCCGGCGTATCGGCTCGCTTCGGCCCGAAGCGCGGCCTCGGTCGTGCCCAGGGCCTCGGCCAAGCGTTCGAGCGTGGGGCGTCTCGGCTCGACCCGGCCAGCTTCAATACGAGAGAGGTTCGGCTGCTTCAGTCCGGCCAAGTCCGCCAGTTCGCTCTGTCGGAAGCCCTTGTCCTTGCGCTTGGTCCGAATGATCGTACCGATGCAGCTCTTCATTGAGGCTCCACTTATCGCAGGTCAGATCCATAATATAGCTTTTCGTTAGCGGAGCGTCAAGACCCGATTCAGCTCGCCCCGGCTCGCGGCTTCCGCACACCACGCAGGCCCGTGCGCGCCTCTCAGCGCCGGGCTTTCACGCTTGCCTCGGGCACCGGAAGAAGCTATACTCAGCCTTTCCAGCAGCTTTTCGCGTTCCGGAGGATTCATGGCCGGCCTTGTTTCGATACTGCTCCTGGCGCACAACAAGGCCGCCCATACCGAGCGCTGCCTCGAGAGCCTGCTCGCGAGTTCCTACCGGCCGGTCGAGATCCTCGCCGTGGACAACGGTTCGGTGGACCGGACCGGTGAGGTCCTCGCTGCTTTCGTGGAGCGGGCGCGGACGGCGGACTTGGCCTTCGAGACGGTCCGCCTCCCCGAGAACGTCGGGGCGGTGCGCGGTCGCAATGCTTCTCTGGAACGCCTGCGCGGGGAGTGGATCGTCTTCCTCGACAACGACGTGGCCGTGCGCACGCGCTCCTGGCTCGAGCGCTTCACCCGTTACTTCGAGGGGAACGCGCGGTCGGGCGCGGTCGGGCCGAAGCTCGTCTATCCGAACCCGCCGCACGCGATTCAGTGCGCCGGTTGCGACGTGACCAAGGGGGGGCGGGTGATCTTCCGCGGCCGCGGAGAGCCACGTGAGACGCCCGTGTACGGCGAGCCGCGCGAGGTTCAGGCGCTCATCAGCGCCTGCTGGATGATGCCCGCCGCGCGCGTGCGCGAACTCGGGCCGCTCGACGAGCGCTTCAGCCCCGCGCAGTTCGAGGACATCGACTACTGTTACCGCCTTCGCGCGGCCGGCTACGCCTGCGTCGTCCTGCCCAAGGTCGAGATGTACCACTTCGAAAACGTGACCACAGACGGAACGCCCGCGCTTAACTACCGATACGTGACCGTGAAGAACGGGTTGAAGTTCAAGGAGAAGTGGGGACACGTGACCGCGACCGAGCCGGGACCGGAGGACGCGGCCTGGTCCTGGCGTGAGATTCCGGCCGTGCGCCCCGACGAGATCGGCGCACTCGAAACCGTGCCGTGAGGGAGCCCGAGGAGCGATGACCGAAGAGGCCCGCAAGACGCCCCGTGTACGCGACCTGCCCATCCAGGAGGAGCTCAAGACGAGCTACCTCACCTATGCGATGAGCGTCATCGTTTCGCGTGCCCTGCCCGACGTACGCGATGGCCTCAAGCCGAGCCAGCGTCGGGTGCTCGCGGCGATGCGCGACCTCAATCTCGGCCCGCGCGCGCACTTCCGCAAGTGCGCCAAGATCTGCGGCGACACTTCGGGCAACTACCATCCTCACGGCGAGCAGGTTATCTACCCCACGCTCGTGCGCATGGCGCAGGGCTTCAACCTGCGCTATCCGCTCGTGGACGGGCAGGGCAACTTCGGCTCCATCGACGGCGACCCGCCCGCGGCCATGCGCTACACCGAGGCCCGGCTCACGCGCACCGCCACCGAGTGTCTCGAGGACCTTGACAAGGATTCGGTGGACCTGGTCCCCAACTACGACGAAACGCGCCAGGAACCCACGGTCCTGCCCGCGCGTTTCCCGAACCTTCTCTGCAACGGCTCCTCGGGCATCGCGGTCGGCATGGCGACGCAGATTCCGCCGCACAATCTCGGTGAGATCGTCGCCGGCCTCGTCGCGCTCATCGAGAACCCCGAGATCACGGTCGACGAGCTGGCCGAGCACGTCCGGGGGCCGGATTTCCCCACCGGCGCGATCATCTGCGGGCGCGCGGGCATCCGAAGCGCCTACCGCACCGGCCGCGGGCACCTCACGGTGCGCAGCAAGGTCCACCGCGAGGAGGCACGAGGCGACCACGTGCACCTCGTCATCACCGAGATCCCCTACCAGGTGAACAAAACCCGCCTCATCGAGTCGATCGCCGAATGCGTCAAGTCCGAGCGCATCCCGGGTATCCAGAATATCGTGGACGAATCCGACCGCGAGGGCATGCGCATCGTCGTCAAGCTCAAGCGCGGCGCCGACGATGACCTCGCGCTCAACCAGCTCTTCGCCAACACCCCGATGCAGGACACCTTCGCGATCCAGATGATCGCACTCGTGGCCGGACAGCCGCGGCTCCTGGATCTCAAGGAGATCGTGGAGTGCTTCCGCGACCATCGCATCGAGGTCATCCGGCGCCGGACGGCACACCTCCTACGCCTGGCCGAGGCGCGGCTCCACGTCCTCGAGGGGTTGCTCATCGCCATCGAGTCGATTGACGAGGTGATCGCACTCATCAAGGCGGCCGCCTCGGTCGACGACGCGCGGGCGGGGCTCATGGCACGCTTCCGACTCTCAGAGCGACAGGCGGGCGCGATTCTCGAGATGCGCTTGGCACGCCTGACGGGCCTCGAACGCGAGAAGGTCCAGACCGAGCACGATCAGGTGAAGGACCGGAGTCGCGAGTATCGCGCGATCCTCGCCGACAAAAATCTCGTCCTCGAGATCATCAAGGAGGACCTCTTCGAGCTGAAGGAAAAACACGGCGACGCGCGGCGAACCTCGATCGAGGCCGCGGTCGGCGAGTTCCAGGTCGAGGACCTCATCGCCGAGGAGAATGTCACGGTTGCCATCTCGCACCTGGGCTACATCAAACGCGAGCCGGTCCGCACTTTCCGCGCGCAGCGCCGCGGCGGGCGCGGCGTCCGCGGGCAGAACCTGCGCGAGACCGACTTCACCGAGCACCTCCTCATCGCCTCCACGCACGACTACCTCCTCTTCTTCACGGACCGCGGCCGGGTCTATTGGCTCAAAGTCTACGACATCCCGCAGCTCGGGCGCACGGCGCGCGGCCGGGCAATCGTGAACATCCTGCGCCTGAAGAAGAACGAGCGCGTCACGAGCTTCGTGCCCGTGCGTTCCTTCGACGACGCGCACTTTCTCTTCATGGCCACGCGCCGCGGCACGGTGAAGCGCATCGCGCTGACTGAGTTCAGCCGTCCGCGCCCGAGCGGCATCATCGCGCTCCGGCTCGCCGACGATGACGCGCTCATCGGCGTGGAGATGACCGGCGGCGACCGCGAGGTGCTTCTCGCGACCCGCGGCGGCCAGGCGATCCGCTTCAAAGAGACGAACGTGCGCCCCATGGGCCGCACGGCCGCGGGCGTGCGCGGTGCGCGTCTGGACGAGGGCGACGAGGTCGTGAGCCTCATCGCGGGAGAGCCGGGCTCGCACGTCCTTACGGTCTGCGCACGCGGCTACGGCAAGCGCAGCCCGCTCGAGAGCTACCGCCTTATCCGCCGCGGCGGCCGCGGCGTCATCAACATCAACACGGGAACGCGCAACGGCCCCGTCATCGGCTCCATGTGCGTACGCGAGCCGGACGAGGTCATCCTCATGACCGCGAACGGCCAGGTCGTGCGCACGCGCGTGACCGAGATTCGCGTCACCGGGCGTGCGGCCAAGGGCGTGCGCATTGTCGCGCTCGGCGAGGGCGATCGCATCGCCTCGATGGCACGCATCGCGGTCGAGGCGGTGGCCCCGGTCGGCGGCGAGGAGAACGCCGCTCCCGCGGCGGTCGACGCGCCGGACGAGCCCGAGGAGACGAACGGCATCGCGGAGGCGGACGAGTCCGCCTTCGGCGCCGGTGAGGCACAGGAATCCGAGTGAAAAGGAGACAGGTATGACGGACCCAACCGCTCCCACCGACTCCGCCGCGAGCGCGCCCGAGGGGGCGCCCTCAGCCGCGGCAACGAGCGCGCAGCCGGCGATCAAGGTCGCGAACCTGACCAAGCGCTTCGGGGACCTCGAGGCCGTGAGCGGCCTCTCCTTCACCGTGCCCCACGGCGAGGTCTGCGCCTTCGTGGGCCCGAACGGCGCGGGCAAGACGACGACGATGCGGATCCTCGCCACGCTCTCGCGGCCGACCTCGGGCCGCGTGCGCGTCGGCGGACACGATTGCACGCTTGCGCCACTCCAGGTGCGGCGCATCATGGGCTTCATGCCCGAGCGCTACGGGCTCTACAAGGATCTGCCCGTGGGCGATTACCTCGCCTTCTTCGCCGCGGCCTACGGCGTGCCCGAGCGCGAGCAGCCCGCGCTCGTGGACCGGCTCCTGGAGCTCACGGACCTCGCGAACAAGAAGAAGGAGGCCGCGGACAAGCTTTCGCGCGGGATGCGCCAGCGGTTCGCGCTCGCGCGCGCGCTCGTCCACTCGCCGAAGGTACTCGTGCTCGACGAGCCGGCCGCGGGGCTCGACCCCCGCGCGCGGATTGAACTGCGGGAGCTCGTCGGCCGTCTGCGCGAGATGGGCGTGACGATCCTCATCTCGAGCCACATCCTCACCGAGCTCGAGGACATGTGCACCTCGGTCGTGATCATCGAGAAGGGCAAACTCGTGCACGCCTCCGGGCTCGAGGACGCGCGGCGCGCGCTGCGGCCCAAGCCCGCGGTCCGGATCGAGGTCTCGGGCGATCCCGAGGTCGCACGTGCTCTCCTCGAGGGGCTCGAGTTCGTCGAGCGCGCGGCCGTGGTCGAGGGCGCGCTCCTCGTCGAGTACGAGGGCGGCGAGGAGAAGATCGCCGAGATGACCGCCGCGCTCGTCAAGGCCGACGTCACGATCCAGCGCGTGAGCGAGGACAAGGCCGACCTCGAGGAGCTCTTCATGCGCCTCACCAAGGGCGACGTGGCGTAGGGCGGTCCCGGCCGTCCGGGGAGCCGCCGTGTCCGCGCGCCCCAGCCGCGACGTGCTCCGCCGGCTCGCGCGCCAGCGGGCGCGCTGGCTCGGCCGCACGCGGCCGGGGTCGCGGCGGCTGGCGTGGGCCGTGGCCGCCGTCCTGGTTTTCGCGGCATACGCCGTGGCGCTCGCTTGGCAGCCCGTCCTCGCGTGGTGGGCCCGGCTGCATTCCACCATTCTGCCCGAGTCGTACTCCCTCGGGGTCGCTGGCCGTCAGATACTCCGCGTTGCGTCGGCGCTGCCGTTCTTCCTCGTGCCGGTTCTCTTCGCCCCGATCTTCGCCGGCGAGAAGGAGCTCGGCACGATGGAGGCGCTCTGCCTCACTCCCATGCGGCGTCGGACCATCCTCGCCGGGCGTTTCCGCGCGGCCTGGCGCCCCGTGGGGTTCTTTCTTCTTGCGGCCCTGCCTCTCTTCCTCTTTCTGCCGCGGTCGTTGATTCAGGGACATCCCTTCGTTTGCGTTCTGCCGGGCTGGACGATCTTCGGTCCAGGCCTGCCGCCGTACGCCTTGACGAGCGCTCCAGGTTATGCCACGTCGCTTCAAGCCCTGTCGTCGTCCGACCTTTACTACCTCGGCACGGCTTATCCTCCGCGCGTCACCGGCGCGACCATCGCCGCGGGCGCGGCCGTCTGGGCGTGGGTCTGGGTGAACGCGTGGGCGCTGGCGTGGATCGCGACCGCTTTCAGTCTGCGTGTGCGCACGCGGCTACGCGCGCTCGTTTGGAGCCTCGCCGCCTCGGCCGTGCTCCTCGCTCTCGCTTACGGCGTCAGCCGCGGGGTGCTCTACCTGTGCACCCACGGCATCGCGCGGGGGGCGCACGCGCGCCTCCTCTGGGACCTGCGGCCCGCCGCCATCGGCGGGACCGTGGCCGAGATCGCCCTCGTGGGCCTCGCGGGCCTCCTCGTGTACCGCGTGCTGCCCCGCCGCTCCGACCGCTGGGCCATGGGGAAGGAGGCGTAGCGTGCCTCTCCGTGCGCTCCTGCGGGCAGCGGTGGCGCCCCTCCGCGGCATACGCACGCTCTGGCGGGCGCGGCGGTCGCTGCCCTATCGCTTCGAGCGCGCGCGCATTCGCGCACGGCACGGTCCGGTGCGGCGCGGCGGTGTTCCCTGCGCCGCCGGCGTGCTTTATGTGGTGAGTTTTCTCTATGTCTTCGCCGACGTAGAGCCCGGGGGCCGGGCGCACGCTGTTCTTCTGCCGTGCGCCGGTGCCGTACTCGTCGTCCTTCTCCTAGGCGGGCTCATGGGCGCGTGCATCGCGGGCGCCCGCGCATTCGGCGGCGAGCGCGCCGTCGGCACGTTCGACGCGCTCGTGATGCTGCCCGTCCCGCGGGACGAGCTCGTCCTGGGACGCTTGCTGGCCCGCAGCCGGCCGCAGCGCCGGCTCTTCCTTGTCTACTTCGCGAGCACGCTCGCCGTAACTGTGCTCGTGCAACTCGAGGACTATTCCCGGGCCGACTGGTGGTGCGAAAGCTTCTGCTTTACCCTTATGTCTTTTGCGACCCTTGGTTTGTTTTATTTTTCGATGACGACTCTCGGCGCAGGCCTCGGGCTCCTTCTGGGGCTGCGCGTGCGATCCTCCGGCGCTGCGCTTGCGACAACGCTTGCCGTCGTTCTTGTTCTCGCTGCCGGAGAATTCATCGGAGCGAATTATTGGTTCGATCATATTATATCAACTATTGACGTTTCTGGACCCCGTATCCCCGGATGGGGCGTCGGGGTTCTGCGTGTCCTGGCCGAACATTTCATCTTCATGTTCGGTTTCGTGGCGAGCGTGTTCATGAACTTCATTGCCAGTCTCGTTCTGGTGGTGTTCTGCGTCCGCCGCTTCGACCGCTGGGCCATGGATAAATAAAGCGCGAGGCCGCCGGATTTCCCCGGCGGCCTCCAGGATGGTGCGCCCGAGTGGATTTGAACCACCATGACCTTGCGGTCACTAGGTCCTGAACCTAGCGCGTCTGCCAATTCCGCCACGGGCGCATCGGTTCGTTTCGGCGCACCCATTCTACGGTCGCAGCCAGGCTGCGTCAAGGCTGGCGGCTGGGTTGATTCGTCCCTCGCCGCCGGGTATCCTGTGCCAACGAGGAGGTCGTCGTGCGGAGGTCTCTTGCGATCCTGGGCGCGCTTGCGGCGACAGCCGGCTGCGGCCACGAGCTCCCGGTCGACCGCGAGCCGCCGCCGCGCCAGCTCCTGCCCGCTGAGCGCGCAGTCGGCGAGGCGCTCGCCCGTTTGCGCGAGGATCCGGAGAACCTTCGCTTGCGTCTCGCCTACGCCGAAGAGCTCCGGGCGGCGGGCGCCTCCGGCCGCGCCGAGCGCGAATACCGCGCGGTCCTCCGGCGGCACCCGGAACATACTGCGTCGCGCTGCGCACTCGCCGAGATCCTTCGCTACGCCGGGCGCCCCGGGGCGGCCGAACGACAGGCACGCCTCGCTGCGCGCGGCGCGCCGCGGAGCGCGCTCGCGTGCGACCGGCTCGGCCGAGCTCTTCTCGCTCTCGGCCGGAAACGGGAGGCCGAAGAAGCGTTCCTCCGCGCGGTCGAGCTCGATCCGATGGCCGCGGCTGCGCGACTCGATCTGGGGCGCCTTCTCTTCGAGTCCGGCCGATACGACGCGGCCGAGCGCGAGATGGCCACACTGGCGCGCGCGCAGCCGGCGAACCCGCAGGCTTTCCATAACCTCGCGCTCATCCGTCTTGCGCGCGCCGACCTTGCCGGCGCACGTCGGGCGATCACACAGCTGATTGGGCTCACGCCCCGCCGTCCCAAGGTTTGGCTCCTCGCCGGGCGCCTCGCCGAGGCGGAGGGCGACGCGCGACGCGCGCGGCGGGCCTATAAGCGCGCCCTTGCGCTCGACCCGGGTCATGAGGAAGCGCGTGCCTGCCTCGCACGCCTCCGGGGACGGCCGGAGCCCGCGGATTCCGAGTAATGTCCCGAGGTGCTACGGGCAGCGCGCCAGCGCGAGCATCTCCTTTGCCCTTGCGCGCGCAAGCGCCCGAAGGGCGCCCGCTGGGTCCGCAGGCACCGATTCCCCGGGCCCGGCGCCGCTCCATGCTGCCACCAGGCTGAGGGGCGCGGGGTCGAAAGCGGGCTCGATGGAACCAGCGAGCGCGACGCACGGGATGCCCGCCCGTTGTGCGCGCCGTGCGACTTCGGCCGGTGCCTTGCCGAACGCCGTCTGTCCATCGAGCCGCCCCTCGCCCGTGACAACAAGATCCGTCTCGGCAAGGCGCGCATCGAAGTCGAGAAGATCTAAAACGAACTTCGCCCCGGGCCGGAGCCGCGCGCCAAGAAACGCCGCGAGTCCCGCACCGAGTCCACCGGCTGCGCCCGCTCCCGGGAGGTTCCGTACCTTCCGGCCGAGGTCGCGCTCAAAGAGATCGGCAAGATGCGCCAGTCCCGCCTCAAGCCGGGCGACCCCCTCCGTCATCGCCCCCTTCTGGGGTCCGAAGACGCGCGCCGCGCCGTGCTTACCCAAGAGTGGATTCGACACGTCGCAGGCAACATCCAGCCCCAGGGCCTTCACCCGGGGGGCAAGATTACTGCTATCGATTCGCTCCAGCCGGACGAGTTCGCCACCGCCGGGGCCGATCTCCTTTCCGGCTCCGTCCAGCAGCCGCACCCCAAGCGCCTGCGCCATGCCGGCGCCGCCATCCACGGTCGCGCTCCCGCCCACACCGATCACCGCCCGCGCGGCGCCCGCCGCGGGGGCCGCGCACAGGAGCTCCCCAACGCCGCGCGTCTCCGCTTGCAGCGGATCGCGCCCGGCCTCCGGCACAAGCGTAAGACCTGCCGCCTCCGCCATCTCGATAACCGCCGTCCGATCCGCCAGGAATGCCCACCGCGCCGTCACCATGCCGCCCAGCAACCCGGAGACTCGCTCGGTCCGCACCTCCCCGTGGAGCGCCCTCGCCAGAACCTCGATAAGCCCGTCCCCGCCATCGGAGACCGGAAGGAGCGTGGTCACGACCGGGGTCCCGCCATCAGCGAGGCCTGCCTGGATCGCTTCCGCCGCCTTACGCGGGGAGAGCGTCCCCTTGAACGCGTTCGGCGCGATGAGCACTCTCAGCATCATGCAAGGATTCTACCCCGGGCAGACCGCTTGGCGCAATGTCTGGGCCCTGTGAATTTCCCCTTGGCGCCTTACCGATGAATCGGTGAGTATTGCGTCGAGAAACACCTTGCCTCCTTTCTGGAAACAGCTTGGCATTGGCGGAGTTTCTAACTAGACGTTGTACCCGCGCGAAGAGCGGCCGCTAAGTCTTTGGTTCCCGCACCAAGGACCCCCGCTGAGGCACACTCCTAGAAACGCACGTCTTGCGCACACCCGAACCCGCCTGTTCTACACCACTCTGGGAGGTTTTATATCTCCTTTTTTATCAAGGGGTTCTAGACTTTCCACAGGAGTTGTCAACAATGTCAACAAGGTAGTTCAAGAAGAATAAGAAGTTACTATCTTTCTATTACATATTTCTATTAATTGTGAGGGCCTCTATCTTTGGCAAACGTAAAAGACCATCATGCTAAGATAATTCACGGGGTCACACGGTTAGAAAAGAGACTTGAGAAATCATCACCCACTGTGAACAGATGCCCTTCTGAAGTCCGAAGATGAGCCGAACCAAACGCGGGAAACCTCCTTGCGTTTCGGTGAGAAACGAGGTATTTTTAGGGTCGCAGAGGAGCCTGATTCACCGCCAAACGGCGCTGCCCGAATCGGAACGGAGGACCCGCCATGAAGGCCGTGTGCAAGCTTGAGGCGCTCCAGAAGGTCATTGGGCTCGTCGGATCGGTCGTGCCCGCGCGCAGCACCCAGCCGGCGCTTCAGAACCTGCTCCTCTCGGTTGGGAAGGAGACGCTAACGGCCAGTGCGACCGACCTCGACGTCGGTTTATGCGTAGAGGTACCGGTCGAGAAGGGAAGCGAGCCGGGCCAGGTGGGCCTCAGAGGGGCGGATTTCTCGGCCATCGTGCGCGAGGCGGATGCCGAGGAGATCAAGATCGAGGCCACGGGGGAGGCGGCGAAAGTGCGCGCTGGCGGTGCGAGTTATAACCTTGTCGCCTACGCGGGCGAGGATTTCCCTGCGGTGGCTGATTTCCCGGCCTCGGCCGCGGCGAAGCTCACCGGTGTGGAACTCGCCGAGACGATCGACCGTGTCCTTTTTGCCGCGGCACGCGAGCAGACGCGCTACGCCATCAACGGGATCTATCTCGCGCTCCGGAAGAAGGAGCTCGAAATGGTCGCCACCGATGCGCACCGGCTTGCGGTCGTCCGGCGGAAGCTCGGAAAGGCGGCAAAGGACGAGCGCAGCGCGATTGCACCGCTCAAAGTGATGGGGGAGATCCGGAAGATCATTGAGAGCCAGAAGCCCGAGACGGTGGAGATCGCGTTCACGGACCGGGAGATCTTCTTCCGCGTTCCGGACGTGGTGCTCGTCGGGCGGCTCGTGGAGGGGAACTACCCGAAGTACGAGGAGGCGATCCCCGACGACTGTGACCGGAAAGTCACCTTCGACCGGGAGCTGATGCTCAAGCGCCTGCGGCAGGCGATGCTGCTCACGAGCGAAGAATCGCGCTCGGTGACGCTCACCTTCGAGAAGGGCAAGGCGACGATTCGCGGACGCACACCTGAGCGCGGGGAGGCACGAGTGGAGCTTGAGGTCGACTACCCGGAAAAAAAGGTCGAGGTCGCCTTCAACCCGCAATACCTCGTTGATGTCCTGCGGGTCCTGCGAGGAGAAGGCGTGACCCTCCTGCTCAAGGACGCCTCGCGCCCCGGGCTGGTGCGCGAGGGGAAGGATTATCTCTACGTTCTCATGCCGGTGCGGGTCCGGGAGGTCTAACCACGTGAGACGCGGGGAGCCGCAGCACCTCGGGGAGATCCTGCGCGAGGCAGTGGCGTGCCCGGCGAAGACAACGCGTTCACGCCTTGCGCGTGCACGAGAGGCCTGGGCACAGGCCGCGAGGAAGAAGGTCGCCGCGCATACGCGCGTCACGAGCCTCGCCGGGGGCACGCTCCACGTACACGTGGATTCAAGCGCACTCCTCGCCCAGATCGACGGCTTTCTTCGCGAGGAGATCCTCACCCGGCTGCACGAGACCTGGCCGGCGGGGAACGTCCTGGACCTCCGGCTTCGCCTGGAGGACGAGGAACCATGAGCGCGCCCGAAGGGCACGCCTACACCGCGGACTCTATCAAGGTTCTTGGCGGCATCGAGGCCGTGCGTAAGCGCCCGGCCATGTACATCGGCGATACGGGCGAACGCGGCCTGCACCACCTCGTATACGAAGTGGTCGACAACTCGGTCGACGAGGCCCACACCGGATGCGACCGCATCGATGTGAAGATCCACACGGACGGTAGTATCTCGATCTCGGACGACGGCCGCGGGATTCCCGTGGACATGCACAAAACGGAGGGCAAGCCCGCAGTCGAGGTCATCATGACCACGCTCCACGCGGGCGGCAAGTTCGACCGCAAGAGCTACGCAATCAGCGGCGGCCTCCACGGCGTGGGCGTGAGCGTGGTGAACGCGCTCAGCGAGTGGCTCGAGGTCGAGGTCCGGCGCGACGAGCAGCAGTACTTCCAGCGGTACCTGCGCGGAGAGCCGGAGGCACCGCTCAAGGTTCTCGGCCACGCCGAAGGCACGGGCACGAAGGTCACCTTCAAACCGGACGGCGAGATTTTCGCGAACACCGAGTTTAAATACGACGTACTGATCAACCGGCTACGGGAGCTCGCCTTTCTCAACGGCGGGCTCACGATCGCCCTCGCCGACGAGCGCACCGAGCGAAAGGAGGAGCTCCACTACGAGGGCGGTATCATCGCCTTCGTGCAGCACCTCAATGCGAACAAAACGGTGTTGCATCCCGACGTGGTCAGCTTCCGGCGCGAGCAGGAGGGGCTTTCCGTCGAAGTCGCGCTCCAGTACAACGACGCGTACGGCGAGAGCATCTTCTCTTACGCGAACAACATCAACACGATCGAAGGCGGCACGCACCTCTCGGGCTTCAAGAGCGCGCTCACGCGCACGCTCAACGCCTACGCCCGGCGGCAGGACCTCCTCAAGGGCGACTCGGCGCCCTCGGGCGAGGACATTCGCGAGGGGCTCATGGCCGTCCTCAGCGTCCGCATCCCCGAGCCGCAATTCGAGGGGCAGACCAAGACGAAGCTCGGCAACGGCGAGGTCGAAGGGCTCGTCGAACGCGTCGTGAACGACGAGCTCGGCGCGTATCTCGAGGTCCAGCCGACGGCCGGAAAGACGATCGTCACCAAGGCGATCCGCGCGGCCGAGGCGCGCGAGGCGGCGCGGAAGGCGCGCGACCTCGCGAGGCGCAAGGGCGCGCTCGGCGGCGGAAACCTGCCGGGAAAGCTCGCCGACTGCCAGTCGACCGACGTGGCCGAGAGCGAGCTCTACATCGTCGAGGGCATCTCCGCCGGCGGGAGCGCAAAGCAGGGGCGCGACCGGCGGTTCCAGGCGATCCTGCCCATCCAGGGCAAGATCCTCAACGTCGAGAAGGCGCGCCTCGAACGGATGCTACACCACCGCGAGATCGCGACGCTCATCAGCGCATTGGGCACGGGCATCGGCGCGGACGAGTTCGACCTCTCGAAGGCGCGCTACGGCAAGGTCATCATCATGAGCGATGCCGACGTAGACGGCTCGCACATCCGGACGCTGCTGTTGACCTTCTTCTTCCGGCACATGCTCGACCTTATCCGTGCCGGGCGGCTCTACGTCGCGCAGCCGCCGCTCTACCGCGTGCGGCGCAAGGGGAAGGAGCAGTACGTCCACACCGAGGATGAGATGCGCCGCGCGCTTCTCAAGCTCGGGCTCGACGGCGCAGCGCTGGAAGTCCCGCGCATCCAGCGGCGCCTCGAGGGAACGGAGCTCGACGCGCTCTGCGAGGTCCTGTCGCGTCTCGACGCGAACGACCGCGCGCTCCGCAAGCGGGGCCTCGCTCTCACGCGGCTCTTGGCGTCCGCGCGCGACGGGCAGCTGCCGGTCTACCGCGTCCTCGCTGGCGACGAGGAGACCTTCCTCTTCAGCGAGGACGAGCTTGCCGCGCGCCTGGCCGAGATCGAGGCGGCGAGCCCGGCGCCGCCCCCCCCTTCCTCTTCCCCCGCTTCGGAGGCAACGAAGGACGAGAGCGAGGAGACGCCCGAGGCGAAACGCCACGTTCAAGTGCAGGAGATCCACGAGATGCATGCGGTCGCAAAGACGCTCGCGCGTCTCCAGGAACACGGCTTCGAAGCGAAGGATCTCGCGCCCGAGACCGACGGAGACCCCGCCGATCCAATGCTTCGCCTCGAGATCGATGGCGACGCGCGGCCGTTGGCCTCGCTCACCGAGGTCCTGCCGGGGGTTCTCGAGGCCGGGCGCAAGGGGCTCGACATCCAGCGCTACAAGGGCCTGGGCGAGATGACGGCGAAGCAGCTCTGGGAGACGACCATGGACCCGGAGCGACGCACGCTCCTGCGGGTGCGGCCCGAGGACGAGGTCGAGGCCGATCAGATGTTCACCATCCTCATGGGCGAGAACGTCCAGGTCCGGCGCGAATTCATCGAGAAGCACGCGCTCGAAATCGCGAATCTGGACGTATAGGAATACTATGAATGTGCCATGAACGCACACGGGGAGCGTAAGAGCAGGCGCATCTTTCTTCTAGCGCTGCTGGGCCTTCTCCTCCTCCTCGCTGCGGCCGCGCTCGGGATGGCTGTGCGCGGGCGCGCGGGACTCGTGGCGAACGGGGCCGGCAGCCCCGGCGCGTCGCCCGAGTGGCCGATAGATTTCTATGAGCTGCGCTGCGAGAGGGTCGCCCACGACATCCTCAATGGCACGTTCACTCCCGACGCGACCGGGCGCGTGCGGCTCGAGGGTGAGACCGAGGAGCTCTCTGTCGGGGGCGCAGCCTACGTCACGCGCACGGGCAAGCGAACGCTGGTTCTCTTCGTGGCCTGGCTCGCGCCGTACGGCTTCGGCGGACATCTTTATATCTCTGAACCGCTGACCCAGGCGGACGCGCGCAAGCTCCCGGACGGGCGATACGTCATTGATCTTATGGGCCCGGTCGGGCCGGATCCTTCGGGCGCGCGGATCGAAACGGTCCTCGAGCGCAAGCTTGGGCCGCACTGGCACCGCGTGAGCGCGCGTTTCGGGGGATGACCGCCGCGCCGAGCCTTCCCTTGTGCTCCGCGACCTCCTCGCGGATAATGCTCCCGGACCCGAGCCCGGAAAGGAAGACCCATGCCTGCTGAACCGCTTCCGCGCGTAAAGCTCTCGACGGAAAAGGGAGAGATCGTCATCGAGCTCCTCGAGGACGACGCGCCTAACACCGTGGCCAACTTCGTGGAGCTTGCCGAGAAGGGCTTCTACGACGGCCTCACCTTTCATCGCATCATCAAGGACTTCATGATTCAGGGCGGCTGCCCGCAGGGCACCGGGACCGGCGGCCCGGGGTACACGTTCGCCGACGAGACCGAGGGCAGCCCGCACAAGGTGGTCCAGTACGCGCTCTGCATGGCGAACGCCGGGCCGGACACGAACGGGTCGCAGTTCTTCATCGTCACAACCGAGGCCTGTCCCTGGCTCGACGGCAAGCACACAGTCTTCGGCCGGGTGGTCGAGGGCCAGGATGCGGTCGATGCCCTCGGGCTCATGGAGGGCGCCACACCGGGGCTCGAGAAGGTCGAGGTCCTAGCCAAGCGCGACCACGCGTATAACGTGAAGCCGCTCTAGGCGATTCCGGTTCCTAGGTGGCCCGAGGGCCCGGGCTCGCCCGGCCGATTCCCTTGAACTTTCTGCACGTTTCGCGCATAATGTGTCACGTGAAACCAAAGCTTCTCGTCACGATCGGTGATGTAGCCGGGATCGGGCCGGAGGTCGCGCTCCGCGCGCTTGCGGACGCAGGCACCCGCGAGGCAGCCGAACTCGCAGCCGTGGGCGACCGCGCGCTCTGGGCGGAGGCGGCCTCGCGCTTGGGCCTCCCGGTGCCCGAGGCGGTCGAGCACGTGCCCGCGCCCGGGGGCGCGGCGGCGGCACTCTTCTCCGGGCAAGCAACGGCCGAGGGCGGGACGCACGCGGCCGCGTGCGTGCGCCGCGCGGCGGAACTCGCGCTCGCCGGTGAGGCCGGTGGCCTCGTGACCGCGCCGCTCTCGAAGCAGTCTCTCGCCCTCGCCGGCGAGCGTTTCCCCGGCCACACCGAGATGCTTGCGGAGTTCTGCGATGCGGCCGGCCGCGAGGTCATGATGCTCGTCGGCGGTCCGCCGGGCGGCGGGGGCATTCTGCGCGTCGCGCTCGTGACAACGCACGCGGCGCTTGCTGAGGTGCCGCGCCTCGTCACGACCGAACGCGTCGAGATCGTGACGCGGACGGTCGAGGCCGCACTGCGCGAAGACTTCGGCCTCTCGCGGCCGCGGGTCGCGGTGCTCGCGCTCAATCCGCACGCCTCCGACGGCGGCCGGTTCGGGAGCGAGGAGGCAGAGGTCCTCTCGCCCGCGATCGAGCGGCTGCGCGGCGAGGGGCTCGCGGTCGAAGGCCCGTGCGTTCCGGACGTGACCTTCCATGCGATGCTCGGCGGCGCATTCGACGTGATCGTGGCGATGTACCACGACCAGGGGCTCGGGCCGCTCAAGACCGTGGCCTTCGATACGGGCGTGAACGTGACGCTGGGGCTGCCGCTCGTGCGCACGAGCCCGGACCACGGCACGGCGTTCGACATCGCCAGCCGCGGCGAGGCGAGCGCGAGATCGATGCTTGAGGCGATCGCACTTGCGGGGAAAATTGCCGCGCGGCGCGCGGGGCGCACAAGGAAAGGGGCGGCCGCATGAGTCCGCAGCGCGGTCGGCGTCCGCCGACGGGGCGCGTCCCGCGAGCCGGACGGGACCCGGCGCACCATGGACTCGCCGAGCTCAAGCGGCTCCTCGCGCGCGCGGGCGTCAAGCCCTCGCGCCGCCTGGGCCAGAACTTCATGATCGACCCGAACCTCGTGCGCTACCTCGTAAAGCAAGCCGACCTTTTTCCCGGAGAGGTGGTGCTCGAGGTCGGCGCGGGCACGGGCATCCTGACTGCGGGACTCGCCTCTGCGGGTGCGCGCGTCGTGGGGGTCGAGGTCGATCGGCGGCTCGCCGGGGTCCTCCAGGAGCGCTTCGGTGACGAGCGGCTCGTCACGGTGCTCGCGGCGAGCGCGCTCGACCGCTCGCGGGAGGTTTCGCCCGCAGTGGCCAAGGAGATCGGCAACGCGATGCGCCTCTTTGGCGCGACGCAGTTCGCAGTGGTCTCGAACCTGCCGTACTGCTGCGCGACGCCCTTCCTCGCTTCACTGGCGAGCTCGCCGCTCGCCTGGCGGACGGCGCTCGTGACCGTCCAGCGCGAGGTGGGCGAGCGCCTCGCGGCCGAGCCGGGGAGCAAGGTCTAC